>Ga0209518_1001802_pt1 | contig 21812 bp, 20 predicted proteins | sample RifGroB1_FD_183993 | JGI IMG/M metagenome (GOLD analysis project Ga0209518, IMG submission 183993) | Groundwater microbial communities from Rifle, Colorado, USA - Groundwater B1 (SPAdes) (version 2) | ecosystem: Environmental > Aquatic > Deep subsurface > Groundwater | place: Rifle, Colorado...
TGAATATCCGGTCCATTTCAAGCGGATGGCTTTGGTGAAAGTCGGCGAGTCGGTGGGAAAAGGCCAAATTTTAACGGACGGTTCGGCTGATTTGGAAGAACTGTTCAAATATGCCGGCAAAGAAAAGACCCAGGATTACATTATTGCCGAAGTCAGCAAACTTTATGAATTGCAGGGCGAAACGGTTTCCCGCAAACACATTGAAGTTATTGTTCGGCAGATGTTCTCGCGCCGGCGGATTAAAGAAGAAGGCGATACTGATTATTCGCCCGGCGACCTCGTTAGCATGGGCGATTTGGAGCAGGCTAACAAAGCGGTTAAAGAAAAAAATGGCGACGAAGCCGGTGCCGAACCGGTGATTATGGGCATTACCGAAGTGTCGCTGTCGCGCAAGAGTTTTCTTTCGGCCGCTTCGTTCCAACATACCACTCGGGTGCTTATCAATACCGCGATTCGGGGCAATAAGGATATGTTGGTCGGCTTGAAAGAAAATGTCATCATCGGCCGATTGATTCCGGCTGGCACCGGTTTCAAAGGCAGTCCCAAGTCAAAAATGATTGAAGCTCTCCACATTGCCGAAAAAATCGACCCCGAAGTGGAAGTGGAAGTATAAAATTTTTTTCTAAATAAACATGAGTCAATTTACTAAAAAATTTGTTTTTGCCAATAAAAATATCTTTGTAATATCTGTCATAAACTTCTAAATACTGCCGAATTTGCAAAGAACCAGAATGCAAAAAATGGGAACTATATACATTATTACTCTAGAAAAAGATATGCAAAATTCCCTGTATCCATTTTATTGCTCTTTTTAATATATTAACATCCTCATCCATCATTCCTATACTGGAATTACATTGTCTACAAATCCAACCTCGTATTTCACCATTGAGATGAAAATGGTCTAAAACAACATCATTCTTAAATTGTCTAATTATTGTTTTTTCACAAACAGGACAATGAAACGGCTTACCTAATGGTGGCATGGGATTGGTTTTTTCGTATTCAACCCTCATCTTCATTGGTATTGGTTTCTTCCATTTACGACAATCCTGACATTCTCCTCTCCTAGATATTTTTCCAGCAATACTTTTTTGATTCTTTTGAAATTCAAAAATACTTTTTCGTTGCTGACATCTGCGACATATTTTAGTTTCGTTAAAACAGGACTCACAAAATTCGCCCTGTGTCGTCTTATTTTTACCACACTCAGTGCATTTCATTATAGACATTCTATTCTCTTTTTTGCTATTTCACAATACTCACGAGATAATTCACTACCTATATATTTTCTATTGTTAAGAATCGCCATTTTGGCAGTTGTGCCACTACCCATAAAAGGGTCAAAAACAATATCACCCTTTTTACTCCAAGAGAGAATGTGGTCTTGTGCCAATTTTTCAGGAAATATGGCTGGATGTTCATAAGCGATTTTATCACTTGCAGAATGACCTTTACCTATAAGATATTCCCACACATTTGTTCGTCTACCATATTTTGCATATCCAGCCCTATTTAGTTTTAATAATGTTCCGTCATACATTCGTTTTGTGCCTGTATCTCCCTTTCGCTCATCTTTGTTCTCCCTGTCTTTTATAAGGTTTATTGTCTTTGGTTTTCCCTTACTGAATACAAACATGTATTCAAATGTCTGCCAATATGTATTATTATTACCAACTGCTCCTCGTGGCGGTTTGAGATATATCATTGTGTCAAAAAGATTGAAACCTACCTGTTTGAAGTATAAAGCGTGCCTGAAAGATGTCCCTGTTTCGTCTCCTTTAATAGTTTGGTCTCCAACAACCCACACAACAACACCACCTTTTTTAGTAATCCTAAAAAGGTTTTTTGCTATACCTTCAAAATCAAATATATAGCCGTTGTAATTTCGGAGTTCATCGTAGGGCGGCGAGGTAACCGTCAAGTCAATGGAATCTTCGGGCATCTGTTGCATAATGCGAACTGCATCTCCGCAGATAATTTGATTGAGCGGCAATTTAGCGAATCGTTCAATCTCTGTCCTTTTGTGTTCTGGCAACGCGGTTGCAACAGGTTTTTCTTCTTGAATGACACTGAGCGCGATTCCTTGTATCGCAAAATCGCGACCATTCTTTATGATAATCGGCGCGTAATCTTTGTTGGCTGGTTGTTTTTAGTGTAGCTTCTTGGTTATCTATAAGGGCAACGACTTTCTGTCCGTTTTCTGCGGTTTTTTGTTCTTTGATAAGTACAATGTCGCCATTGTTAATATTTTCATCAACCATACTATTGCCGGAAACGCGCAAGGCGTAATAGTTTCCTTTAGAAAAAGGGAGTTTACTTTGTGAGATTACAATCGTTTCTTTATCCTCAATTGCTTCTATAGGTTGACCAGCGGCAATACGACCGAGTAACGGAATACGCACCAAGTTTTCATTACTTGGTTCGATGACCCTAATACTCCGTGCCCGGCCACGTGCTTTTTGGAGATACCCCTTACCTCTTAGTGTTTCAAGATGTTCATGCATAGTGGAAGCAGAAAGACGAAAGTGTCTAGCAATCTCACGTTCCGATGGAGCAACGCTATTTTTCTTGATAATTTTTTTTACAAAATCCCTAATTTGTTTTTGGCGCGATGTTAGCATACAACTATTATATCAAAACGACCCGAGCAAAACCCGAGCAGTTATCCACAGATTGATTTTTGAGAATATTTCTGTTAATATTTTGCGACTAAGAAACTTTTATGAGTAAATATGACAAACTTTCTGAAAAAATCGACCCCGAAGTGGAAGTATAAAAGTAATTAAAAGAGTTTGTGCCAACTATGAAAAAAATTTATTTAGTAAGGCACGGCGAAAGTAATGGCAACGCCAGCGGTGTCTATCAGAATGCCGACACGCCGTTGACGGAAAAAGGTCGGGCGCAGGCGGAATTTATTGCCAGCCGGTGTGAAAAATTCGCCATTGATTTCATTGTTTCTAGTTCTATGAAGCGTGCGGTAGAAACAGCGGCAATTGTGAACAAAAAGTTGAATAAACTTTCGGAAATTTCGGATTTATTTGTTGAGCGTCGTCGGCCGAAAGCTCAAATGGGTTTGCACAAAGGTAGTCCGAAAGCGCTGGAAATAGACAAAGTCCTAATAGAAAATTTTGTTAAACTAGAAGCGAGATTTTCTGATGAGGAGAATTTTGAAGATTTAAGAAAAAGAGCCGGTGAAGCTCTTGAGTATTTGAAAAATCGAACAGAAGAAAATATTTTGGTTATTACTCATGGTTTCTTTTTGCGAATGATTATGGCGCGGGCGGTTTTTGATGATAAACTTGTCGGTGAAGATTGTAATAGGATTATTCGTAAATTTCACACGGCGAATACAGGGCTTAGTGTTCTTGGCTATGACGAATACCGACAAGATTCACCATGGTGGCTATGGGTATGGAATGATCACGCCCATTTGGGGTAATAAAAAAATGAAGAATGATTTTAAAAAAGTAAAATAAAATGACCGATTCGGTGGAAAAAATTAAGGAGCGGTTGGGGATTACAGAACTGATTGGTTCTTATATCAAGCTGGAAAAAGCTGGCAAGAATTTGAAAGCCCGATGCCCCTTTCACAATGAAAAAACGCCGTCATTTTTCGTTTCGCCCGACCGCGGCTCTTTCTATTGTTTCGGTTGCGGCGCCAAGGGTGATATTTTTTCTTTCGTTGAGCAGATGGAAGGTTTGGATTTCAAGGGGGCGCTGAAACTTTTAGCCGAACGAGCTGGCGTTAAATTGGAATATCGGAATGTTGGCGAGCGCGACTCCCGAGAAAAAATTTTCCAAATTTTGGAAGAAGCCGCTAAATATTTTGAAGCCAATCTGAAATTAAATGACGAAGCTAAAACTTATCTTGAAAAACGCGGCGTGAAAGAAAAAACCCGTATTATGTTCCGGCTTGGTTTCGCGCCTGACGAGTGGCGTTCGCTCTTAACGCATTTAAAAAGCAAAAAATTTTCCGAGAATGATTTAGCAAAAGCCGGTTTGATTAAAAAAGGTGAAACCGGCGGTAATTATTACGACCGATTCCGCAACCGGATTATTTTTCCCATTGCCGACAGCGCCGGCCGAATTGTCGGTTTTTCCGGTCGGATTTTGAAAGGCAAATCGGATGACGCTAAATATATCAACAGTCCGGAAACCGAGCTTTTTGTCAAATCGCGAATTCTTTACGGCTTGGACAAAGCCAAAGCCGAAATTCGCCGGCGCGATTTCGCGGTTTTGGTGGAAGGTCAAATGGATTTGTTGCTCTCTCATCAAGTTGGCGTTGCCAACACCGTTGCTTCATCGGGCACCGCTTTGACCGACGAGCACATTAATTTGCTTAAAAGATTTTCCGATCGTTTGTTATTGGTTTTTGACCCGGACGAAGCCGGTTTTAAAGCCGCGTTGCGCGGCGCCGGTTTGGCGCTGGCTCGCGGTTTGGAAGTAAAAGTGGCCGCCTTGCCCGAGGGTTTGGACCCGGCCGATTTGGTTTTGAAAAATCCGATAAGTTGGAAAAACGCCCTTAAGAATGCCGTTTTTCTGATTGATTTTTTACTTGCCAGAATTCTTAATAAAGGATACGATAAACGGCAATTAGCCAAAGCGACGGAAAAAGAAATTTTGCCCTACATCGCTTCGCTTGGAAGCCGAATTGAACAATCCCATTATATTTCTGAAATTGTCGATAAGGCGAATATTAAAGAAGAGGCTTTGTGGGAGGAATTGCGCAAAGCAAAACCAATTATTGGAGCGAATCTGTCCATATCTCGTCCAGAGCGGGACTATGGCGCGACAAAAGAAAAATTGACCAAACTTGAGCTTTTGGAACGGCGATTGTTCGGTGTTTTATTCGCCGAAAAAGACAAAGAACTGGAAAGCAAATTGAAAAATATTTTCGATGAAAAGGAATTTGAAATAGCTTTGGAATTTTGGCGGCCGTTTCGGGAAGCGATTATTTTTGAAGCCGAAGAAAATTTAGGCGGGGAAATTTCCGAAAAAGAAATTGCCGAATTGCTCGGCAATTTAAAAAGCGAAAAGACGAGAGAAAAATTTTTACAAAAAACCAGAGAACTGGCCGAAGCGGAAAAAACAGGCAACACCGTTCAAGCCAAAAAATTGATGGAAGAGTGCCAGAAATTATCTAAAGAAATTTCTAATTAATAATTTTCAATTTTTAATAAAAATGAAAAAAAACAAGAAAAATAAGAAGACCAAGAAAGTAAAGACAAAGAAACACATGAAACCGAGAGCAAAACCGAAAGCGAAAAAGATTTTAGTTGCGCCAAAAAAGAATAAAGCCGCTTGGGAAACGGCCGCCCAAAAATTACTCGCCAAAGGCAAGGAACGCGGTTTTATTACTTACGACGAGATATTGAGGGAATTTCCGAATATTGAAAGCGATGTATTTTTTCTGGAAGAACTCTATCGGCGTCTACACGAAGCCGGCACTGATGTTTTGGAAGGCGGCAGCAATTTGGAAAAACAAGACGAAGCCAAAAAAAGTTTGCTGGACGCCGAAGAAAGCTCGTATGATTCCATTCAAATTTATTTGCGGGAAATCGGCCGCTATCCGTTGATTGACGCCAAAACCGAAAAGGAATTGGCTAAGCGCATTCAAAAAGGCGACATGGAAGCCAAAGGTCTTTTGGCCCGGGCTAATTTGCGATTGGTGGTTTCCATTGCCAAAAGATATGTCGGTCGGTCAGCCGATTTGACTTTGTTGGATTTAATTCAAGAAGGCAATTTGGGGCTTTTTCGAGCGGTGGACAAGTTTGATTGGACTAAGGGTTATAAATTTTCCACTTATGCCACTTGGTGGATTAGACAAGCGGTTACTCGGGCTTTGGCCGACCAAAGCCGGACCATTCGGGTGCCCGTTCATATGGTGGAAACCATCGCCAAATACAAACAGGCGGTGCGGCGCTTGTCGCAGGATTTGGGCCGCGAACCATTGCCGGAAGAAATCGCGGTGGAAATGGGTTTGGAAGTGGGGAAAGTTTATCAAATTGAGAAAGTTGACCAAGACACCATTTCTCTGGAAAATCCGGTGGGAGACGATGATGACGGCAAGTCTACTTTGGGCGATTTTGTTCCTGACGATAAAATTTTATCGCCCGACCAGGAAGCCTCGCGGCGGATTTTGTCGGACCAAGTGCGGGAAATTTTGGGCGAATTATCGGAAAAAGAACGGCAAATTTTGGAAATGCGGCATGGTTTGGTGGGTGGCATTACTCACACTTTGGAAGAGGTTGGCGTCAAGTTCGGCGTGACTCGCGAAAGAATTCGTCAAATTGAAGCCAAAGCTCACGAAAAAATCCGCCAGCACGACAAGGCCGCCAAGTTAAAAAGCTACTAGACGCGATTGCGGGAGTTCTGCTATAATTTCGGTAGTTCGTTATGAAGAAACAAACCATTCAGCAAGCAGTGAAAGAAGCCGATGAGCTTCTTAAACAACCGGAACACGGCCCGCTATCTGCCGTGATGATAGCCGCCAGTGGTCTGGGAGATGACGAGAGGAATTTTTACAGGGTTAAGAACGCTTTTGTCAGGAAACATCCCAGGTACGCAAAAGCTTTTGAGCCGCTTCCTTGCGACCGGAAGCAATTGCGCTTTCCCCCACTAGGCTCTTGTCATGATTAACACGGAAGTTTTTTCAACGCGCAACGGGCGAGTTTTTCTCGCCCGCCTTTTTCTGAAATTTACCAAATTTGACCTCATCGGGATTTGAACCCGAGTTTCCAGGATGAGAACCTGGCGTCCTAGACCGGGCTAGACGATGAGGCCGTGTCGTTCCGATTTAATTATTAAAGAGCGTTCTAGACCGGGCTACCTGCCTGCCGACAGGCAGGGACGATGAGGCCTGGTTGGCAATGATAGAGCTGTGTTTAAATAGCCTATCAAATTTTTGATAATAAATCACTTCGTCCGATTGGCAAGCATGAGTTCCAAAATCGCCAGTTGTTCTGGTGTATTGGCGCCCAGAGCTTCAATTGGTTCAATCATAACAGTGGCAATTTTTTCTCCATTTTCCTTGGCGATGTGTGGCAGATCGGTTAAATAATATTCGCCCCGGGCGTTGTTGTTCTTTATTTTTTTAAGATTGTGCCAGAGCCAGTCGGCTTTAAAGCAAAAATATGATGGGTTGAGCTCAGTTACCTGAAGCTCGGTTTCGCTGGCGTCTTTTTTCTCAATAATCCGATCAATCGTGCCACCGCCGTTTCTTATGACTCTGCCGAAATCAAAAAACCCAGCGCGCCATTCTTCAAAGTTTGGTATTTGAATCGTTCCCATAGTTAATGGCGCGTCATTTTCTAAATGCGCCTCAGCCAGTGAGTTGATAGTTTGGGCGGTTACTAAAGGGTGATCGCCGTAGAGAACAAGGATGTGTTCAGTTCCAGGTTCAACCGCTTGCTCGGCGGAAAGAACAGCGTGACCGGTGCCCAATTGATTTTCTTGTAGAGCAAAAGAATATTCTTGCCCGATGGCGTTTTTAACCAGATTTGCGCCATAGCCGACTACAATCAATGGTTTCCTTTTAAGATTTGAAACGGCGATTTCTGCAAGTAGGTGGGCTAAAAGCGGTTTACCCTGAAGTGGCAAAAGAACCTTCGGTAAGTCCGAATTCATTCTCCTGCCTCTTCCGCCAGCTAAGATAATAGGTTGAATTTTTTCCATCGGTCTATCTATTTCAATACTATCTGGACGACTTGCTCAAGAATGGCGTAAGGAACACCGCCGCTGATAACCACTTTCAAATCGTCGTCAGAAGCGAAAATTGTGCCGGCGGGGAAGGGCGAAGCCAGTTTTTGTAATTCGGTTTTTGCCGCTTCGGCAATTTTATTTTTCAAAACAACGACGGTGTAAGGCGTGCCTTGAGCGCCGGCCGCCAGCGCCTCATCATAGGCTTTGCTGACAAGGTCGGCGTATTTATTACTGTCAAGACAACCGGTAAAAGCGGTTTTATTCAAACCGACGAACTCGGCGATTTTCGGCAGTTCAGCTGGGTCCAAGCCATCGTTGGATGGGGTGATTTCAAAAATTCGGTCCAAATATTTCCAAAATGTTATGTCGCCGCCAATCTCGCCGGCGCATTCCAGCGCTTCGGCTTCTTTGCCGGCTTTGGCGTGAAGGGTTCGGCCGTAAGGGTCCGGCTTGTAAAGTGGAAAGTGGCGGTAAACCAGAGCGACTCGGCCGTCTTTGCCGTAAGTGTCAATAATTTTTTTAACGGTGGGATGAAATGATTTGCAGAAAGGACATTCAGTGTCCGAATATTCCACCATAACGGCCTTAGCGTCGGGATTGCCCAAAATATGGTCATTGTCCGAAACCGCGACAATTTCAACTTTTCCAGTTGTTAATTCTTGATTATTTTGTTCATTCGCGCCGATGTTCGGTTTAACATTTTCGGCATTGTTAAAATAGAGGGCGACGGCGATTAAAGCGCCGGCGATGACGATGGCTATCGGTATCGCTAATTTATTCGTCGGTTGCGGTTCTTCCATTTTTATTAGTATAATTGATAAACATTAGTATATTAGTATCATTACGTTTTTTACGCAATGGCTGAAGCATTTTTATATTCTTTTTTGAGCGTTTTGGCAGTGAGTGTCGTATCGCTGGTCGGCGTTTTTACTTTGACCTTGAGCGACAAAGTTTTGCGGGCGGCCGTTTTTTATTTGGTAAGTTTGGCCGCTGGCGCTTTGCTCGGCGACGCCTTTGTTCATTTGATTCCGGAAGCGTTTAAAGCAGGCGCTGCGGCGATTATGTCGGCAGCTATTTTGGTCGGTATTTTTTTATTTTTTATTTTTGAAAAAATTCTTCACTGGCATCATTCGCACGGTCAGGTGGAAGAGTGTCAAGAAACATTGGCTAGCCATGACCATAATCGCAAACCGCTCGGAACAATCATAATTATTGCCGATTCAATTCACAATTTTATTGATGGAGTGATTATTGCGGCCAGTTATCTTGTTTCTTTGCCAGTTGGTTTGGCAACCACCATAGCTGTTGTGATTCATGAAATTCCGCAGGAAATCGGCGATTTCGGTTTACTGATTCACTCCGGTTGGAGCAAGAAGCGAGCTTTATTTTTTAATTTTTTATCGGCCTTATCGGCCTTGCTCGGCGTTTTAGCGGTAATAATTTTAGGCGCCGGCGCCGAAAAATTTGTGCCGGCGGCTTTGGCTTTCGCCGCCGGCGGATTTATTTACATCGCCGGCGCCGATATTGTGCCGGAGCTTCACAAAACCACCGGTTTCAAGAAATCATTTTTTCAATCGTTAGCAATGCTTCTTGGTTTCGGTTTGATGTTTGGTTTATTGTTGTTGGAATAAAAGATTTTTGCCCGGGGTGGGGGTCGAACCCACATGCCTTACGGCCGCCGATTTTAAGTCGACTACGTATACCAATTCCGTCACCCGGGCAATTAGGCCTGGGGGGGAATCGAACCCCCGTATAAGAGTTTTGCAGACTCTTGACTTACCACTTGTCTACCAGGCCAATTATTTTTCGCTTGTTTGCGAAAGATTATCAATGCGTTGACGATGCTTTTCGCCTTCATCAATCGCGAAGTCAAAGAACGGCAGTTTACCTAAACGAGCATGTTCCCCGACGAATTTTCTAAAATCGCTTCTTTGCCTTTTAGCAAAAGCTAGCGCCGCTTTTTCTTGTTCGGTCGGCAAGACCGTAAAAAAAATAGTAGCATATTTTCGGTCGTTTGAAATCGTAGCGCTGGTGATAGTGATAATAGACAGACCGTTGCTTTCGCGCGCTAAAAATTCCGCCGCCAGTTGTTTACAGACCGATAAAGTTTTTTCGTTTTTGTTGTTTGACATAAAGATTTTATTTGGGTGGAATGGAACCTGGAAATTTTTATCCGCGTCGGAGCCCACCCCGTTTCGGGGAAGGGTTAAGCGGGAAAAATTAACAGGTTCCATTCCACCCTACTTCGTCACTAAATTAAACGCTTCCAGCCGGTCACCGGTCGCAATTTCAATTTTCGCTTCCACCAAAGCGCCGAATTCGCTGTCCTTTTTGGCTTCCTGAATAACGACTTTTTGCTGTTGCATGCCGCGAATTTTGCCGCGACCGATTTCCGTTTCGCGGCGCAAGATTTTTACAATGGCACCCGGCGTCAAAACGCCCTCTTCCACTCGTCCGCCAATTATTTGTTTATCTTTGTTTTGGCTGAAAATTTTTAGAATTTTCGCTCGACCGGTCATTTCTTCCGTCGTTACTTTCGGCCGCCGAGCGGCAATGAAAGTTTCCAACCATTCACCAAGTTTGTAAATGATGTCAAAAAATTCTACCTGAACACCCAGCCGCTCGGCGGCCGCTTTAGCGGTGGCGTCAATTTTCACATTAAAACCGATGATTAAAGGTTTATCAGCGGTGGCGGCGGTTTTGACATCGCCCTCGGTAATTTCGCCGACGCCGCCGGCCAACACTTTTATTTTCAATTTTTCTTCTTTGATTTTTTCCAGTTCGTGGGTAATCGCCTCCAGTGAGCCGGCGACATCGGCCTTAATTACAATCGGGGCGATGGTAGTTCCCTCCGGGTTTTTTTCCTGCGGCATAGCTGTTTTTAATTTTATCAAAAAATTTTCCGCCCGTTTTTCTGCTTCTTTTTTGTTTTTAGCGATGTTAAGTTCCGCGCCAATTCTGGGCTCGCCATGCCAACCGATAATGCGGATTGGCTGACCGGGACGCACTTCATCTAGCGATTCGCCACGAAAATTTTCCATTACTCGCAATGGCGAATAGGCATTTTCGGCAACAACAAAATCGCTTTTCTTAAGTGTCCCTTCTTTGATGATGGCTGTGGCGGACGAGCCGCGTTTGGCATTATGATTGACTTCAATTATCATTCCCGAAACGGCTTTGGCCGATTCGCTTTTCAGTCCTCTGATATTTGCCGCCAGCAAAACTAAATCCAAAAGTTCGTTAATGCCTTCGCCGGTTTTGGCGGAGATTGCCGTCCAAGGCACATCGCCGCCGTAGCCCTCAATATAAATTTCATTTTCCGCCAAATTATTTTTTGTCTTTTCCACATCAGCGTTCGGTTTGTCAATTTTATTGATAGCGACAATGAAAGGGATGCCGCAGCGTTTGATACAAGCCAGCGCTTCCAGAGTTTGCGGTTTGACGCCATCTTCGGCTGAAACCACGAGAATTGCCACGTCGGCAACGCTGGCGCCGCGGCTGCGGATGCCGGCGAAAGCGGCGTGGCCCGGCGTGTCTAAGAAAGTGATGCGATGTTCTTTGCCCTCGTCGTCCTTATGAATTGCTTCATAGGCGCCGATGTGCTGGGTAATGCCGCCGGTTTCTTTGTCGGTGACGCTGGTTTTTCTGATATAGTCCAAAAGCGTTGATTTACCATGGTCAATATGGCCCATCACTACCACTACCGGCGGTCTTTCCGCCGGCGCCTCGGAAATTTTTGATTGTTCCGGTTTGGTTTTCATCGGCGCACTATACCACAAGAATTGAGGGATAAGAAGGATTTGTGCTAAAATGCTGAAATGCCCGAAGAAAAATTGGAAAAACCGAATATTAAAGCCGGCTTGCTGGCAATTTGGAAATTCGCACGGCCGTTCAAAAAACAACTGACGATTTTAATTTTCCTTGGCATTATTTCCGCCATTGCCAACGGTTCCGTGCCTTTTGTAACCGGTCGGTTTTTTGACGCGCTCATTAATATTTCACAGCCAAAAACCACTTCCTTTGGTTCGTTGCCGCTTTGGGGCTTACTCTTAACAATTTGGGCAATCATTCAACTCATCGCTAACAATATTGATTGGATAATGGACCGCCTGCGCCGAAAAATAAACACCCGTATTCAATTCAATATCCAAACCGAAGGTTTTATTCACTTCTTCAAACTACCCCTGTCTTTCCACAGGAATACCCACATCAGCGGTGATTTGCAAAAATTGAGCACTACCAGTTGGCGGGTTTCCGACATTGTCCAAGTTTTGTCTGACTTCGCGCCCCAGTTTTTAAGCATTTTAATCGGCATCACTTTGGCGGCTAGTATAAATTTATCATTGGCGGCAATCTTATTGGCCGGTGTCCTACTTTATTTATTGTTACTTTTCAGAATTCTTTGGCCAGTCGCCAAAATTGATTGGGCAGTGCATCGTGCTTGGAGCGATGGTTGGGATGATTCAGCTGCCGCGGTGCTTCAAGTGGAAAGTGTCAAACAATCAACAGCCGAGGATTACGAAACAAAAAAAGTGAACAAGGCGCTGCTCGGTAAAGCCTGGAGCTTGTGGTACAAACTTCAAATTATTTGGAGTAATGTCAGCTTCTTCCAACGCCTTATTGTCTTTGCTACCCAGTTGGCGGTTTTCTTTTTTTCCGTTCAATTTGTCGCTAACGGAGTCATCACCGTCGGCGAATTAGTGGCGCTCAACGGTTACGCTTTGATGTTTTTCGGACCATTCGTCCAACTCGGTTACAGCTGGCAAACAATCCAGAACGGCATAAGTTCGGCGGCACAAGCGGACAAAATTTTCCGCCAACCCACTGAAAATTACACGCCTGCCGGCGCCACCTCGCCAATAATCAAAGGCAAAGTGGAATTTGAAAAAGTTAATTTTCGCTACACTGCCAAACAACCGCCGGTGCTGATGGATATTTCTTTTGCGGTGGAACCCGGACAAATCATCGCGCTGGTCGGCGAATCGGGTGTTGGCAAAACCACTGTTATCTCGTTGATTTCCGGCTATCATTTTCCCACCGAAGGCCAAGTGCTGGTAGACGGCGTTGATACACGGAAACTTAATTTGACAAATTTAAGACAACAAATTGCCGTTGTGCCTCAAGAAGTCGCATTGTTCAACGATACTATTAAGCACAATATTCGTTATGGTTCGTTTGACGCCACCGATGAAGAAATTTTCCAAGCGGCACGGGAAGCCAACATTGACGAATTTGTCAATACTTTACCTGAAAAATACGGAGCGACGGTAGGCGAACGAGGTATCAAACTTTCGGTCGGCCAAAAGCAGCGAGTGTCAATCGCTCGCGCTATTCTACGCAATCCGGCGATTCTGATTTTAGACGAACCGACTAGCGCCTTGGACGCCAAAACCGAAAAAATTGTTACCGAAGCGCTGGAAAAATTGATGGCCGACCGGACGACTTTCATCATCGCGCATCGCTTGTCCACCGTCCGCAAAGCCAACACGATTCTGGTTTTTGAAAAAGGTAGAATCGTGGAGCAGGGAACTCACCAAGAACTCATCGCCAAAGAAAACGGCGTCTATCGCCACCTCTACGAATACCAAATCGGGTTGCATTAAAAATTAGATGGATATTATTGAGAAAATCAAAAATCTAGATTTTCCTTCAGGACAATATGTTGTGGTCGGTGGTGGTATTTTAGTTGCTCTTGGACTGCGCGAAGCTCGTGATATTGTGTGTATTATCTAACACACCTCCTGCACACTTTTAATCGGTGTTAATAATGCCCGGCTTGATACGTGATTTTTCAATTTTTCATCAAGGTATTGGCTGGGAGTTTTTCCTCCCAAGGCCATGTGTTGTCGCTCGGTATTGTACTCTAATTCCCACTCGCGAAGCAATCGTTTGAGATGTTGAACGGAAACAAAACGATTGATCCCGTAAAATTCTTGCCCGTCGGTGCGGTGAGAACGTTCGACCTTGCCGTTCGCCTCCGGCGAGCAAACTTTCGTCTTGCGGTGAGTAATTCCAAGATCTTCCAAATGCCAGCTGAAAGCTTCGGAAAATTCACTGCCGTTTGTCGGTCTGAATCTGCTTAATGGCGAAAGGCAAAGAGTCTTTGAGCCGGTCGACAAAGTCGGCGGCGCTCTCGACGGTATTGTGATCGTAAATCCGCATCACTCGATACCGGGTGCAATCATCGATGGTCGATTAAGACCGTGTTCTTTGTAGAGCCTCCAGATGGTTTGGGAAGAAACGAACCAGTTGAATTTTTGTTTGATGTAGTATGACATGCGGTCAGGCCCGTATTTGCGCTGCAATCGCAGTTGGATTATGGTGTCGCATACTTCTTTCGGCAACCAACGTTTGATTTTGTGTGGCCTGCTTGATTTGTCCCTGAGTCCTTCTTCCCCCAAGCTTAAATACCTATGATACCAAAGATAGAAAGTGCCTCGAGAAATGCCGAAGTATCGGCAAGTCGGGGCCACTTTTTTGGTTATCTGTTCGTAATGTTCGATCCAACGCAGACGCAATCTAACTTGCAAATCGCCAATTTGTTTTTTGCTCATAGCTTTTGATAATTTTTAATCCTTTAAGAATATCAAAAGTGTTCAAGAGGTGGGTTCAGGATAGAGTGTGCGACACCAATCTATTAGGTCAGCCTTAGAGAATTACTCTGGCATTCGCAGGCGATACGAAAAACGTTTGGCAAAGAAAAACTGTGTAATCATTGATGACTATGGACATACTCCAACTGAAATTGCCTGTGTCATCAAGACCGTTCGGCAAGAGTACCCAGAGTCTTTCATGATCTGTGTACCATGTCTTCGACAGTTCCATCGCACCCGTTTGCGCCTAGCTGAATTTACCTTCGAGTTTGCAAAGTCGGATAGTTGCGTTGTTGCCCCGATTGTTTCCGGGTTAGGTGATGATAGCGAAAGTTGTCGTTCCATAACGCCAGATAATCTATCTAAATCAATTCAGGATCACGGTTGTCCAGCGTTTGCAGTTGCTGAACCTCGGTTGTTGGCAGATGCGGTTGCGAACGTAATCAGGGGCCTGCCCGATCGCCGAACAGTGGCGCTCACGATTGGTTCTGGAGAAACCGAAAGCGTTTTGGTGGAATTGATTCAGTATTGTTCCCAGTGTTAAAGACACAGCTGTATGTTCTAATGGGGTTTGCGCACAGCGGCCCCATTTTTTGTTATAGTTATTATGCCATGAACATTTCAAACATTTCGTCCATTTTGAGTAATGGAGTTAAGGATAAAATTTTTCCCGGCGCTGTTCTATCGATCTCAATTAACGGGACTTCTCCATATCAAATGGCAGTCGGGAATTTTACCTATGATCAAAACAGTCCAAGTTGTGTCATTATCAACAATTTTTGATATAGCGTCTGTGACTAAACCAATCGTCGCGACAGTTGCCCTAAAATTATTAGAACTAGAAAAGATAAAACTGGATAGCACTATTGGGGAATACTTACCTCAGCTTGCAGGGACAAATGTCGGAAGTGGCATTACTGTTTGGAATTTGTTAACTCACACAAGTTCGATAAATTTAAAAATGGCTTCTTTGGCCGACGAAGCCTTAGGTAAGGAAGCTTTTTTCAATGCCCTTATTACATATAATGCAAAGTTGGATCCCAGCACCCAGGTTAATTACGCAAATGTTAATACTTTTTTGCTGGGGGAAATAACAACTGTTGTCTCGGGTATTCCTCTTGATGTACTTGTTAGAAAAGAAGTAACCGAACCATTGGAGATGGTTGATACAACATTTGTTCCCTCACCAGATATCACTGAAAGGATCGTTCCGACGGAAATTATTGATACTGTGATCATTCGCGGTGTCGTACATGATCCAAGCGTAAGAGGAATTGGCGGAATTGCCGGACACGCCGGACTATTTTCCACTATATCAGATTTGCATAATTTTTTAACCATGTGGACAGGAGGGGGTGTTTTCAAAGGAAAGCGAGTATTAGCTAAAAATATCGTCAGTCAGGCACTCGTGAATCAAACACCTAAGTTTAACAAGTCATCTTGCTTGGGCTGGCATCTTGATAATCCTGATTACTTGGGTAATCTAGCGTCGAGGGACACGTTTTTCCATCCTGGTTTTACTGGGACAATTATCGTTGGTAACATTTTACGAAAGGAAAGAATAGTTTTTTTATCAAACTGCACTTTTCCACATAGAGAGAATCATCACATTAAAAATGAATTTATTAAAAAGTTATTTGACGCTATTTTTAGTTCATAAAAAAGCGCGGGAACATCATAATAGATGTCCCGCGCGTCGTTGTTTTTTTAAAATACTGAAATTTCTGATACATAAACGCCCCGGCAACTGGTTTTATTTCCCCGCGCTCTAAACGGTCAATTATGTAAGTGGCGGTGTCGGAAAGACAACTGAATAGAATCCAGTTTTTAAGATTGTCATCATGTTTGATAATTTCTTCGGCGTGGCGATTGTAGCTATCCAAAAAAGTATCAAAGACCTCTCGCCAATGCTGTTTAGCACCATCGGGAAAAGACCATTCAACAAGGGCATGGGCGACATCTTTGATTGCCGGACCTTGGCAACTCCAATCAAAATCTAGGATTGCCGCGACTTTATCGTTTTCATCAAATAAAAGGTTGCCGGTGCGGTAATCATTGTGAATAAGGACTGGTGTGAATTTTTGATTTTTTCCCCAAGATAAAATCTTTTCCACTTCAGCGACAAATTCTTTGCCACTGGATACTTTTTCTTCAACTTCTTTTTGTTTCGCTATTACTCGTTCCAATTCTGTAAATACCGTGCGTTTCCGAGACAAAGATATGTCGTGTCGACGAGAAACATTGTGAAGTTTGGCTAGCGCTTCAGCGGCTGACTTAACTGCCGAAAGCGGTGGCGGTTGGTCAATACCAAATGGAAGGTGCTTACCTTCCACGAATTCAAAAATTGTCAGCGTTTTTCCAGTCGGCAAAATCGCGAATGGCTTTTTATCTTTGGTTTCTATGATCGGAACAACTGGCACACCGTCAGCCAAAAGAACTTTTAGCCACTCCGCTTCAAAAGCGATATCACCACCCAATTCTCGCTTGCTCATTCGAGCGACATATTTCTTGCCATTTTTAATTTCCAACGTCCATATTATATTATCCGACCCATCGCGCAAGACACTCGCTCGCGCGGCATCCAATCCGTAAATTTCATTGCAGGATTTTAGTAGCGTTTGTTCGTTCGTATTCGTAATCTTTCGCATATTTAAATGCTACCATCAACCACCGAGGTTGGGAATAAAAAGTCTAGATAAATAAAAAAGTTGACAAGACAGCCTCTAAATGATTAAAATGCGATTAGTTTTCAACGAGGCCATACTGGTCTTTTATGAAACAAGTTCCTTAACAATAGAAAGGAGTGACAAAAAATGAAAAACTTGAGCATTACTTTCGTTCCTCGCTTGGGCGAGTTGGAAGTTGAGGTGGTTGAACGTAAAGGTATCGGTCACCCAGACACCATTGCAGACGCACTGGCGGAAAGTTTGTCAGTTGCTTACGCGCGGTACACTCTCGGACACTTCGGCGCCATCTTGCACCACAACTTTGATAAGCTGGCGGTGCTCGGCGGAACTACCGAAGTGGATTTTGGCACGGGAAAACTTACAAGTCCTATCAGGGTAATCTTGAACGGACGTGCCTCGATGCGGTTTGGTGACAAAGCGATTCCTGTTCGAGATATCCTCGAAGCAGAAACTCAGCGGTTTTTCTCCTCGCTTTTCGGCGACAGCCTGAATGCGGAGCGAGACATTGAGAAACACTGGTTCGTAAGTAGCGCAAGCGGTCCAGGTAAAACAAGATGGAGCACCGGCTCACGCGCTCATCTCTTTACTCCGCGAAGCATAAGCGAAGTAAAGGGATACGATCGCTTGCTCAACAATGACACCTCGATGGGTTGCGGCTATGCTCCGCTTTCTCCAGTTGAAACGGCGGTACTTGCGCTTGAAGGGAAACTAAACTCTTCAGACATGAAGCAGAAGCATCTGTGGCTTGGCACGGACATCAAAGTGATGGCCGTAAAAACTCACGGGCAGTGCGGCGTGACGATTTGTCTACCGCAGATTGCTCAGTACGTGTCGTCTCTCGAGTCCTACCAAGATAACCTTGCAGCGATGCAATCAATTATCGAGGAGATTCTCGGCGAACTCTTGCCAGGAATGCGCATCGCGCTTTCAACGAACATGCGCGACAACATTGCACACGGCGATGTGTACTTGACGGCGATCGGCTCTTCAATCGAATCAGGCGACGAAGGAATTGTCGGACGTGGTAATCGGATCAACGGTCTTATTACGCCTCTCCGACCGATAAACCTCGAGGGTGCGTGTGGCAAAAATCCGAAGTACTACACCGGCAAGCTCTACAATGTGGCGGCGCATAAAATCGCTCATCGCCTCTACGGCGAGACACGGAAGGCGTGCGAGGTGCTGCTTGTAGGTCAAACGGGCCAGCCAGTTGTCGAACCATGGCACACGCTAATTCGCACCGCCGAAACACCTCTTGACGAAAAACGCATCAAGCTAATCGCCGAAGAGGAATTAACGCGCATTCCGCAAATCACGGAAGCGCTCCTTGAACGCAAAGTCAGACTCTACTGAAACGGAGGACCAGATGAACGGATCAAAATCTACGATTGAAGCGACGCGCGACGAATTTTTCGCGCGTCGCAGTTGGCAACGGAAACAATGTCCGCTTTGCCAAGAGAACTACTACACTAAACGCGATCTGCCACACTGCGGATCATATCGCTGCTCGGGAGGTTACACCTTCACAACGATACCTGCCCCAAAATCCTATCTGGAATTTGGAGCTTGTATCGCGCGGCTCAGCGAGTTCTTCAAAACGCATGGCTATCCGGTGCAATCACCAATCGCTGTCGTTAGAAGTGATGAGCGTACGCTCTTCGCAAGCACCGCAGGTCAGGTCTACGACAATCTGATCTATGGCACGGTTGCGGAGAATGAACCACGCCAGTGCGTCGTGTTGCAACCAGTGATACGTCTGCAGGGTATCGGTCTTGTTGGTTCAATGGAAGGTATTTCAACCTCTTTCGTCCACGCGGCGACGGAGAAGTGGAATGCCAGTGTGGATGAGCACTTCGGCGCGTTCGATCACTGGCTGGATCTTTTTTCCAGCTTAGGTCTGCACGTCGGGGGTTTCTGCCTCAAAACCAAACAAGTTGACAACGACTGGGCAGGTCGCACCGTGGCTTCCGAGATGATCAAGATTAACTACGGCGGGATTGAGATTGGTGTTGTGAACTTTTTTCTCAACATTTCCCAAGCAGACAATGCCGTAGTTACCTTGAGCGACATCGGCGTTGGCGCGGAGCGGCTCGCATGGGCGATTAACAAATCACCATCATACTTCGATGGCATCGGACCCCTCTCGTATGTTATAATATTAGAAAGGGTTATGCTTGATGCCATCCGGACGGCGACACTCATGACAGCTTCCGGAGTTGTGCCGGACCATAAGAACCAAGGCTCAAAACTCCGGGCTATGATCGAACTCGTAGCGGAACATGCCCAGCGCGTGAACCTCTATGAGTTGGTACGGTACTACTACGGGCAGTGGTCATCATTGATTGACTTGCCAGTGTCACGGGAGCACACCTATTCGGCAATCTGGCAGGAAATCAACCGCGCCCTTAACCTCGAAACCAATCGCATGCTGGGGATTGATGAGCCGTTCGACCAGAACCACGAAGAGTTTTTGCGTCGGGCGGTTCAAAAGAGAACCATTCCCATTTCGCGCGTTTGGGACATTACAAGGAGAACCACATGAAAGAAAAAACTAATCACATCTTCCTCGCAGGAGGCGGATCAGTGGAAGACTCGAAGTTACTCGACGAGCGTTTCGTCGAAATTCTCGACCGCACAAAGCCACTCGTCTACATACCAAACGCCATGAAATCACGGCCATACCAGTCTTGCCTTGAATGGTTCCGGTCGGTGATGACTCCTCTCGGCGTAACCAACATCGAGATGTGGGATGACTTTCGGTCTCGGTATCCCGCAACTGGAATTGCCGGTGTCTACATCGGCGGTGGCGATACAGTAAAACTTCTCAAGGAGTTGCGTGCATCTGGCTTCAGCGACTACTTACTTGAAGTGGCTGATGTCGGAGTTCCACTCTACGGCGGAAGCGCAGGAGCGATCATTCTCGGCGAAGACATCCGCACAGCGCCAGAGACTAAAAGTCTCGACGACTCGGAGGCCATGGGACTGAAAATCGTCCCCGGCTACTCCATGGTCTGCCACTATAACTTAAATGAAGAAGCAACGGTGCGACAGCTTGCTCAAAGATTCGGTCATAGTATCCTTGCCATTCCCGAGAAAGCGGGTGGGCATCTTTCCGATAGTGTCCTCACGAACTATGGGACAGAACCCATTAGCATCTTTAATGGTAATAAGGTTGTTCATATTGAGCCGAATCGCTCAACACCACTCTTGGCACAGAGGTAACCGATGCATACATTCATATGCTTTGAAGGTATAAACTATGCCGGTAAAACCTCCGTTGCCAAGATGGTTGGAGCGCAAATGGGTGTACTCTACGGCCCCCGCATTTCAATTAGACATGTGAAGGAAGAAGCGGAAATACACAAGAACCCTGATCATCTTGAGCGATTCGCTTTCTTTGTGGAAGAAATCGCAGCAAGGAGCGAGAAAGTCCGCCAAATCCTCGTGCGAAAACATGTGATTCTGGACAGGTATCTTCTATCGGTGTTTGCATATCACAATGTTCTTGTTGGAAGACATCTCGAAGAAGAGACCGACTTCAGCAAAATAGAGAGGCCTGATCTCACATTACTGTTGACCGTTGACGAATCGATGTTGCGTAACAGGATGACGATGTGTCCGCCACGACATCAGTACGAGTCTGATCCGATGTTTCTCTTACGCGTTCAGAAAGAGTTTTTGAGGCTTGCGGACAAAGGCATGTCGATTGTCATCGACACCTCGGTTCTTACAGCTGAAGAAACAACAAGGATAGTTACAGAGGAACTCGGCAAACGCAGACTCATCACTCCTCCTTCAAGCCCGAAAGAGTAAATATAAAAGGGGTAATCACAATGCTGTGATTACCCCTTATTTTTTTGTGCAAAGCTACCGTTCAGCGATGAAGTCCTCGACCATCTGTCGCGCTTCCCTGAGCGGAATCAGGCGTAGTGGATGTTTGAAGAAGTACGCGCTCCACTCCTGATAGCCGACAAGTTTCCGGTCAAGCGAAAGTTTCATGGCACGCACGGCATCAACCATGACTCCGGCGTTGTTCGGTGAATCCTCAACCGACATCTTGAGTTCTATCTCGAAAGGGAAATCGCCAAACTGCCTGCCTTTGATGTTGATGTAGGCGATCTTGTTGTCGCCGAGGAATGGGATGTAGTCGGCTGGGACCACCTTCACATTGCTGGTGCCAGCTTCGTAGATGACCGGATCGGTCTTGGAAATTTTCTTCGAGGCAAGACGCCGACGATCGGTCAGGTTATCGAAGTCCATATTCCCGCCGATATCAAGCTGGTATGAGTTCTCGATCACTTGTCCACGTTCACGGACGATCCCCACGAGCATTCGATGGAGAATTGTCGCGCCGACCTGGCTCTGTATATCGTCTCCGGCGCACGGTATTCCAGCCTGTCGGAATTTCTCTGCCCACTCCGGGTCTGAGGCGATGAACTCTGGGATGCCGTTGATGAAAGCGACTCGAGCGTCAAGACATATCTGCGCATAGAACCGTGTCGCTTCCTGTGATCCCACCGGCAGGAATGAGATGCATATTTCTGTGCCGGTTTTCTTGAGTACATCCACCACGCGATTGGGAGTCTCTTGGAGCGGAAAGTAATCCCGCATGTGCGGAGCAATACCGTCTCCCAAGAAACCGGGGCTCACCGCGACTCCCTTGCATAGAACGTCTGCAAATTTCCGCGAATTTGTCGGCGCTACCCAAATTGCCTCAGCGATGTCTTTGCCGATTTTGTTGCTGTTAACGTCGAAAGCGGCTACCACTTCGATGTCGCGGATAAGATACCCGCCGAAGTTGTTGTGCATCAGGCCCGGCACCGGCAGT
>Ga0209518_1001803_pt1 | contig 21806 bp, 25 predicted proteins | sample RifGroB1_FD_183993 | JGI IMG/M metagenome (GOLD analysis project Ga0209518, IMG submission 183993) | Groundwater microbial communities from Rifle, Colorado, USA - Groundwater B1 (SPAdes) (version 2) | ecosystem: Environmental > Aquatic > Deep subsurface > Groundwater | place: Rifle, Colorado...
AAATGCAGTTTTGATGTACAAAAATATTTAAAGTAGTTATAGGTTCGAAGGGGTCTAAGTTGGTTGCTCAGCAAACAATTATTTTTGGGCTGTTATCATAAACCTTTTTGAGTTAGTTTCGATTCCTTTTTTGGTTTTGCTTTTTTCGATAAACCTTCTCAATATCTCAAAATCTTTTTCTCCCTCTCCAAATTCAGGAATAGTGGGCGTGTAGCGAAGATGAAAAATATAATCCTTATCGGTTTTGTAATAAATTTTTGAGTTATACTCAAAGTCTTTAATCTTCATAAAGCCGATTTTCTTTAACTGCTTTAAGTATTTGTTCTTTAGGGTTCCATCTTTTACCCCATAAGCCTGCCCTCTCCCAAACGCCTTTTTAATATTTAGCTGGTCTCCCTCACTCACCTGCTGAGTAAAGAAATATCCGCCTTTTTTAAGCACCCTGTAAACCTCGGTTGCCCCAAAATCACAATGCCTGTCTGTCACAACATCGAAATAATTATCTGGAAAGTCTAAATGAGAAGAATTCATTAAGAGAAACTTAGCATTTTTGTAGTTTAACTTTTTAAGATTGTTTCTTGCTGTAGTAACCATACTTACAGAATGATCTATTCCATAAATGAAGCCGACCTTGTAAGCTATTTTTAAAATTGCTTCTCCTCCCCCTGTTCCAATATCAAGAAGCAAATCTTTAGGTTTTACCTTTTTTACAACCTCTTGAAAAAACTCCCAACCTTTTCCTTCTTCTAATTTTTTTACGTGACTAAAATCCCAACCAATTCTTTTGCCGACCCTATCATAGAAATTTTTGTAATAGTTTTTATTTTGCATGTCTTGATTATATCTAAGTTAGATTGCAGAAGAAAATATTTCTTCGACGATTCGAATTAAACTTTTTTAGATTCGAAGAAGTTTTATTATAACAAGTTGGGCTAGATCGACATACTCAGCATAAAACTTTCTATATTAAAACAAGTCTCCTGAGTTTTCTTTTCATCTTTTCTACCGCTCTGTAATTTTTTGTTGAAAATAGATAATAGGGAATAAGCGTAATAGCAAGCCTTACATGAATTATCTTTTCCACTTTCTCTATTAAATCCAACGGCTCCTGCGGCCTGTAAACCTCAAGGAACCACCTACGTGCTTTTTTACCCATCCAAAACGTTATCCAAGCAACATCGTCTATCCATGACGAGCCGATTGCATTATCCCAGTCGATAAGTGTTACTCCTCCATTAAATATCGCATTTTCCGGTGTAGTATCTTGATGTGTAAGGACGGGTTTTGGTTGATAGTTGAGTTTTTTGATTATTTTTTTCATTTCTTGGATTCCTTTTTCGTTAAGATTTTCTTTATAAACTCCGTCTCCGGCAGCCTTCCTGTATTTAGAGTCTTCTAAAAAACTAAATAGGCTTTCTTCCCAAGTCGTATATTCTCCTTTGCCGTTGCCGTTAAATTTACCGAACCCATCGATACTTACCTTATGAACTTTTCGGAGAGTCTCGGCAATCTTCCCAACTGCCATTTTTCTTGAAAGATTGCCTTCCCTGATCAAAGACATTCCATCTTTTCCGTCGACCCATTCCGTAATCATGAAACCAAACCTGAAATATTTAGAAGACGTGTCCGAAAATAAAATTTTGGGGTGGGGAATTCCTTTTTGCTCTAATTTATTAAAAATCCATCCAAGTTTCCTGATATCCGGCCAATTTTTATATCGTGCAATTCTTACAAGGAGCATCTGCCTTTCCGTTTCAACCTTGTAAACGTAATTTACTTCTCCTTGGCTAATTCTCTCTAGGCTTTTTACTTTTATCCCAAGGACTTCCGGAATAACACTTTTCACTTTTAGATCTATTTCAGGAGAATATTCAAAAATCCAATCGATCATTGTTAAATTTTACTCTGTCAAATTCTCTGAAGCCAACATATGTTTAGACTAGCCAGCTCAGTAAATATCTTTGCCTCAATAATAGCTTCAGAAACTTCTATAATAGATATATGATAAAAGCTTTAGTTTTTGATATTGATGGAGTTTTAATTGACTCATTCGATGCGAACCTTAAATTCTTTCAAGATTTGTTGTCTAAAGCTGGATACAAACCGCCAACAAAAAAAGAGTATTCTCCTATTTTTCACCTATCAATGTTGGACGTAATAAGGATTTGTACAAAATCATCGGACGAGAAAGAAATCAAAAGGGTTTGGGAAATGGGTCGAAGCCGTAAAGTAAAATACCCAATTTTTCTTCTTAAAACCACAAAAGATTTAGAGAAAACAATAATTGAGTTAAGCGGCAAATATCTTCTTGGAATAGTTACTAATCGTGTAAAAGAGGGAATATATAAAATCCCGGTGCTTTCAAGACTCCAAAAATATTTTCAAATAACCGTTGCCTATCAAGATACAAAAAATCACAAACCCCATCCTGATCCGCTTCTTCTTGCCTGTAAAAAGTTAGGGGTAAATCCCGACGAGGCAGTTTATGTTGGCGATGCCCAAAGTGACATTATCGCAGGAAAGGCCGCAGGAATGAAAGTAATCTTTTTCTCTCAAGTCATTAATAATAACGCTGACGCAACTACTTCTCAATTTCAAAAACTACCTAAACTAGTTGAATCTTTCAATTCATAACCTTGATTCAATTTATTTTCGTATCATATCTAAACTAGATACAGTGAAATCTCGAGGTATCATCTCTACAGGAATCCTTCTGGGTGTTGTATTCCTTCTTGTAACTATAAATCTAGGGGCATATATCGCCCTAGCTCCTTTGGGTAAATTAGATGTCGGTAGGACTTCCAATGAAGAAAATTTCTACGCGATATCACCTACACCGATTCCATATATTTCTGAGGCTCCCATTGTTTCCCTCCCATCGCCTACAGCAAAACCTAAAGCCAAGCTTACCCCTACCCCAAAAATAACACCTCAGCCTTCCTCATCCTCAACTTCCTACAAAGACGGCGTAGAAGTTTCTTTCAAAACAACCTACTACAGTATTTATGGAGAAACCGAAAGTTATTTGAGAGCAGAAATGGATGCCAAAGGCCATTTAGATGAAAGTGGTGAAAGATATGATGGATATACTAATTGGAACATTGCTTGGAATTATCCCTATAGCCAAACTTCTCAAGGCTGCTCGTCTGGTCCGATAAGCGTATCTGTAAGTGTAGAAATGATTCTCCCTAAATGGGAGAACTTTGACTCTGGCCCAGAATCCTTGAAATCGAAATGGAATACCTATATTAGTAGCCTAACTCTTCACGAAAACGGGCACAAAGATATAGCTTACGCAGGGGGAGAGGAAATTTATAATACCCTATCCTCATATGGCTCTTATTCCAGTTGCAATGAATTAGAGGCGCAATTAGACCAGAAAGGCGAAAGTATACGCGATAAAGTCGACCAAGATAGCGAAGCTTATGACGCCCAAACTAATCACGGAGCAACCCAGGGGGCTACATTCCCTTAATGTTCATGGGCTTCGGCCGCGGTTGCTTCTTCTTTGGTTTTATGTACAGTCCCGTCTGGGTGGTGTGCGGGTGAATAAATTGTATAGAGTTTTAAACTTTCGGTTTGGGACGTATTTACTACATTGTGTTTGGCTCCTGCAGGAACGACTACTGCCCATCCGTCTTTAACCATCGATTCCTCCCCTTCTATAAGCACTTTTCCCTCCCCTGCCTCAAATCTAAAAAATTGGTCCACGTCGTGCACTTCTTCTCCAATCTCTTCTTTGGGTCTTAAACACATCAAAACCAATTGACTATGAGCTGCGGTAAAGACAACTTTTCTGAAAAAGTCATTTGACTCCGTTTCTTCTTCTATATTTCCTACAAATCCTCTCATTTTTATCACCTCCCCAAAATTTGCTTCAACATAAGTTTCCAAATTGATTCATGCCCTTTTGGTTTGCCCACTTTTGAATTTCCTTCATAAACAGATCTCGACCAGACGGATAGAATTACCCACTCACTCTTTTCATTCTTTTTTGCAACAACTTCAATTCGTTCACTCCCATATGTTCGGAAGTATATCCAAGCTCCAGGGATATTTGCTTCCCGACTCTGCTCGGGATTCCTCCAGGTCGCCCAAGCGTCCCCCTGTTTAATTCCTCTATCTTTCATCCTATCAAGAGCGTGATTTGTCCAGATTACCCCACCGAAACCTTTGTCCATATACAAAGTATATCTTTTTTGTGATATAACTTTCTTTGTGAAAGATGTACCCCCACATTTAGAACTTCTTTTTACTCCGGAACAAATTCGGCAAAAGGTCGAAGAGCTGGGTAGGCAGATAACCCAGGATTACCAGGACAAAAATCTACTTGTGGTTGGAATACTTAGAGGCGCAACAGTCTTTTCATCAGACCTTATTAGAAATTTTGACCTTCCCGATATGGAACTTGATTACATGGCAGTCTCAAGTTATGGGCCTGGTACCGTATCTTCGGGGCAGCCAAAAATTGTAAATGATATGTCTATAAATCCCGAAGGAAGACACGTATTAATAGTCGAGGATATAGTAGACACCGGCTATAGTCTTCAAACCTTATTAGGCATTCTTGCAGCAAGAAATCCCGCTTCACTTAAAACTTGCGCACTATTATCAAAACCCGAAAGAAGAGAGGTTGAGGTTCCAATCGATTATTTAGGGTTTACAATAGAAAACCTTTATGTGGTAGGGTACGGACTCGATTCAGATCAAAAAAGTCGGGGTTACCCTTTTATTGCGGTTCAAAAATAATTATTTCTTCTTTTTTAGATCCTGAAGAAGCTCGTAGGCAAGATTTCCGATTTCTTGACGAATAAGCTCCTCCACATTTTCTCCAATTTTTTCCTGTAAATAGGTAAGCAAGTTTTCGTCGTGGGGAGACGCGTGAAACTTATCCAGGAATTCCTCGTGGTGCTCTCGGGGTAATTTATCCAAAACCTTACCCATCACTCTGTGGTGAAGAGTTTCATCTACAACTTTCCATAATTCCTCTTTTTCCTCTTGAGTTTTAGCGGTCCTTTTAATTACCGCCTCAACCTCATCAAGGACTATTAAGTGGTCGTAGTAGAGTTTACTCATATTCTCTCAATTGGAATGCCCGCTAAACTTACTTTATTATATTCCACTGGCCCCAAGGGGACTTTGTTTTCTGGGTCGTCCACAAAAAAAACAATCACCGGTCCTTTTTTGTATTTAGGCCCTCCCAAATACTCCATAACCTCCGGACTTCCCCCGAAGTGCTTTCCCGTCCAAGCGGCCGGACCAGAATCGGAAATTGCAGCAATTATCGCGTTTCCATTTTTAGAATTTACTATCATGACTTTGCGATATTTATACCAATTTTTAAGGTGGGGTTGTCGCCTGCTCCAGTCCGGAAGATATAGGGTTTGCACGACGGCGTACCATTTTTCCTTCTCTTCCAAATCGAAAGTTAGCTCGGTTTTTGATTTAGCAAAATATCCCCAAGCCCCTAGCCCCGGTGCCATCCCCTCCTTTAAATATGGTTTATGACTGCCTATTGTGTCGCCTGGATATCTCCTTAGGTGCTGCTCGGCTCCAATTATTCCGTAAGTGGTGTTTAAATGTTCACCTTCAAGTGTGGCTCTAGCGGGGACCCCCATAATCTCATTAAAAACCCGCTCTAGATATTTTTCTTCATCGCGACTCAAGGGTCGAGTTTTTTCGGGTAAATGATCGGTAAGTGTGGCAACCAAAATCTCCTGGGGAGGTGTAATTTGTGCAGCTTGGGCGATTTTAATTTTCTCAATTATTTCGTGTGGTGGTGGCAGTGATTTGGCGCCCATCGGAGGAGATAAAAGGAGGGCCCCAGTTAAAGCTCCAGCTCCCAAAACATTAGCAGAATGTTCCCTAATTTTTCCAAGCTCTATTCCTTTTTCGAGGAAAAATTTTTCGACGTGGGGGTACTTTTCTGATAAAGATTTTTTTGCTTCAAGCTGTTTCAGTTTTAATTTGTTGCGAAGATACTCAAAATCAATCCTTTCTTCGTCTATCTCATGGTAAGTTTGTGTAGGCAGTCTTCCACTCATATTATTTTAGATACTTTCTTATACTCCTAAGTGTTTTTTCTTTTCCGAAGATGAGAAGAGAATCATTTACCGGAGGGGTGGTGCGACTTCCAAACTGGGCCATCCTAAGACTCATAAAAAAGTCTCCCGTATTAAAATCATTTTTCTCTATAACCTCCATTAGGGCGCTATCTATTAACGCCTTTTCCCATTTATCAACATTTTCCAGGGCGTGGGCTGCCGCCTCTAGATGTTTCTTATGCTCGGCCGATTCTAATTCCGGGAGGAGTGGGGGGTCTTCAAAATAACCTACCGCTAATGATGAAAAATCTGACAGTTTTCTTATCCTATCCTTAACCAAAGAAACAATAGAAATTATTTCATCTTTGGATGCACCCTTTGGAGCGAAGGGCATTACCATATTTGCTAGCTCGCTATCTGGCATCTTTCGAATGTAATGGCCATTGAACCAGTCGAGTTTATCTCTATTAAAGACTGGATTTGACTGCTGCAAGCCTTCGGGGTCAAAGACCTTGACAAATTCCTCAAGGCTAAAAAGCTCTTTATTATCTTTTGGCGCCCATCCAAGAAGCATAACAAAATTAAGGATGGCTTCTGGGAGATACCCCTCCTCTAGCAGTGCCTCGACAGAGGTGCTCCCCTTTCTTTTAGAAAGTTTCCCTCCTTCGGGGTCTAATATATCGGTTAAGTGACCGATTTCGGGAAGAGGGTAGCCTAAATATTTGTAAACTAGAATGTGAATTGGGGTTGAGGGCATCCAATCGTGGCCCCTTAGGGCATGCGTTATTCCCATTTCATTATCGTCAACTACTACAGCCAGATGATAAGTCGGAAACCCATCAGATTTTAGTATGGTAGTATCGGAAACTTCGGATGAGTTCCAAGAAACCTTTTTACCCAAAACAAAATCTTTAAATGTAATTGTCTCGTCTTCTGGAACTTTTAGCTTTATAGCTCCCTCTTTTTTGCCTTTGTCCCGGCAGGGATCGCGAAGTTCTTTGGAAAAACCCTCTTCCTTGGCATTTCTAGCCTTGCAGTCGCAATAGAATGCTTGCCCTTGAGAAATTAGCTTCTCGGTCGCTTTTTTGTAAACTCCTTCTTTGGCCCTTTCGGATTGCACATAGTGCTCGTCCCAATTAAGGCCAAAAAGTTTTAGTAATTCCTCAATTTTTTCTCGTGAACCGGGAACTTCCCTTTTTTTGTCAGTGTCCTCAATTCTTAAAATAAAATCTCCGGCGTCGTGTTTAGCTAAGGCAAAAGAATAAAGGGCGGTCCTAAGCCCTCCGATATGAAGAGGGCCAGTAGGAGATGGAGCAAAACGGGTTCGAACTTTCGCGCTCATTCCAATTGAATTCTACCACTGTCGAAGCTATACTCAAAGCGTGGCTTCCCTGACCCAAACGGCAATTCTTGCAAGGAAAATCATCCGCTATGGCCTCTATGTCATAGTTTTTTTGATTGTGGGAAAGATTGTTTTTGATTTGGCCCTAAACATTTATAGAAAGGTTTTCCCGCCTCCTCCGCCCCCCGCATCTGTTGCATTCGGTAAACTTCCTAAGCTCGAACTACCCCAAAACCAGGGACTCCCGGAATTAAGCTATACAATTGAAACTCCAGACGGGAAAATCCCCACCTTTAAAGACCTCGCAAATCAGTCCAAAGTTTATTTCATGCCCAGGCCTTCCCAAACCCAGCTCAATTTAGAAGAGACAAAAAAGGTCGTTTCGGGCCTAGGCTTTAATCCCGACGGGGCTCCCGCTTCAGAAACACTTTATCGCTTTCCCCATAGAAGCGCCCCGGGAAGTCTTGAAATAAACATAATAACCGGGGTATTTTCCCTAAGTTATGACATTGCGGCTGACCCTACAATACTAGAAAAAAGGCCCCCAGTTCCTGAAATTGCAGTTTCCCAAGTCAGAAACTTCTTAAACGGTGGAAAACTTTTGACCGAGGATTTAAGCGGCCCCACCAAGCACGAGTTTCTTAGGGTTGAGGGCGGCAGATTTGTTTCTGCTTTATCGCTATCTGATGCAAATCTCATTAAAATTAATATTTTTAGGAAAGATTATGACAGTCTTTCATCCCTCACTCTTGATCCCAACGAGGCAAATGTTTGGTTTATTGTTTCAGGTGCCCAAGAAAAGCAAATGGTAGCAGGCGAATATCATTACTTCACGGTCGACGAAACTAAATTCGCAACATACCCTATAAAAACTGGTCAGCAAGCCCTAGATGAACTAAAAGCCAAGGGAGGTTATGTTGTCAAGCTCGGACAAAACGAAAATGGAAATATCATTGTAAGAAGAATTTACTTAGCGTATTATGACCCACCCGTTCCATCTGATTTTTTCCAGCCAATAATTGTATTTGAAGGAGACAACGGTTTTGTCGCCTACGTACCTGCCGTTACTGACGATTATTACGGAGAATAGACGGGATAGGAGACACTTTCCCAGTTGTAATTTTCAAATACCCAATTAATTAGTTCCTTTGTTTCACCAAACCTATCTTGGCTTCCCATTATGGCAATCATCACGCGTCTTTCGTCGCGCTCTATATAAGTAACCAGATTTTCCCTGGCATTTTCTGTCCAACCAGTTTTTACTCCAAAGACGCCGGGAACCTCGCCAATTAGTTCATTAATATTTGTAAGTCTGTGGGGGATGCTTCCCGTAGTATTAGTAACTACCTTTGTTTTTGTTCCAACAATATCGGCAAATTTTACATTTTGCATCGCAATCTCGGCAATCCTTATTAAATCTCTGGCAGTCGCTACCTGGCCATCACCGTCGAGTCCCGTTGGATTTGTAAAGAAAGAATTTTCCAAATTAAAACGCCTGGCTTTAATATTCATGGCCTCGATAAACTCCTCCCGCCCGCCGGGAAAATTATCAGCCAAAACCTCAGCCGCGTCATTTGCAGAGAAAATAAGTAGGCCGTCTAAAAGGCTTTCAACGCTAATCTGCTCCCCAGGTAAAAGACCCATTTTTTGCCCAGTAACGCCTATGTTTCCCACGGTAACTACTGCGTCCAGGGGGTAATAATCCATGGCCACAAGAGCCGTAATTATTTTTGTAGTCGAGGCAGGTAAATACGGCGTGTCGGGGTTTTTCTCATAAAGAACCGCGCCTGAATCAAGATCAATAGCAAGTGCAGATTGAGCTGAAAGAATGGGAATGTTCACGGTTTCGGAAAGAACTGGAAGTGGGGAATAGACTTTGGTAAGTGTTTTTGGAGACTCTACTTTTAGGCTGACCTCGCGCTTAGTTAATGCCAGAGCAGAACTTGCTATAAAGATGAAGGAAACAATCAGGCCAATTAAAAATTTTCTTTGGGTCAGCTTCATTTTGAAGATGTTTTAATTCCTAGCTCCTTTAATTGTTTCTCAGCGGCTTCACTCGGAGCATCCATTACCGCGGTTTGTCCTCCTGCAGTCATGGGAAATGCCATTACTTCTCTTACGCTAGGTTCACCGAGTACAACCATTAAAAACCTATCAATACCTGGGGCAATGCCTCCGTGTGGTGGAACACCGTATGAGAACGCCGTAAGCATGTGGGCAAACTCTTCCTTCTGCTCTTTGGTGAATCCTATCAAATCGAAAATTTTTTCTTGGATCTCAGGGTCGTGAATTCTCACGCTTCCTCCACCTACCTCAAACCCATTAAGTACCAGATCATGTTGAAGCCCGCGGACCTGACCAGGGTCTTTATCAAGTAAGGGAGTGTCGTCAGGGTGGGGAGCCGTAAACATGTGATGAGATGGAGCCCACTTGGCATTCCCCGCTCCATGGAAAAAATCTTCCTTTGTTTGCTCGGTGAAGAGTGGAAAATCAACTATCCAGGCAAAAGCAAGCTCATTTTTGTCATTTTTGTCTTTTCTCAAATCCGGTTTGTCATTACCGTATTTTTCTTTAGCTTCTTTGTGGGAAATTCTTGGCCAGGGGGAAGTGCTCACTTTTTTCTCTGGAAAAACTTCTTTGACAAGGGAGGTAAAAAGCTCTTCGGTTAATTGAAGTATGTCTTCCTGCGAAACAAATGACATTTCAAGATCGAGCTGTGTAAATTCACCGTATGCTCTATCTGCCCGAGGATCTTCGTCGCGAAAACAACGTGCTATTTGAAAATATCTCTCAAGACCCGCAACCATCAAAAGTTGTTTATATTGTTGGGGAGACTGGGGGAGAGCATAAAATTTCCCTGGTTGAAGACGGGAGGCAACTATGAAATCTCTTGCTCCTTCGGGAGTGGTTTTGGTAAGAATTGGAGTCTCTACCTCCACAAAATCCCGCTCAGTTAGCCAATTTCGGATAAAAGATGTTAGTTTAGACCTGACTCTTAAGTTCCTAGTCATGCGTGGTCGTCTTAAATCTAAATATCTGTATTTGAGTCTTGCCGGCTCTTCTATCTCAAGGCCATCACCCTCTATGGGGATTGGAAGCTCTATACTTTTGGTGAGCACTGTCACCTTTTCAACCTTTACTTCCACCTCTCCTGTGGGAATGTTTTTATTTATGAGGTTCTCCGGCCTTTTTGCGACCTCCCCTGTTACTTCAATTACCGACTCGGCAGTTATCTTTGGGAAATCCTGGCCAACGCATTGAATAATTCCTTTTCTATCTCTTAAGTCGACAAAAGTAATTTTGCCGTGGTCACGGATTGTCGCAGCCCAGCCTAGAAGTTTTACTTTTTGGCCAACTTTTTCGAGAGTTTCGGAACTTAACGTTCTTTCCATTGAACTTAATTTTAGACTCTTACGCCTTTCTTCTCAAATACTTATTTATTTCCCTTCTTGCAAGTTGAGTTATAACAAAGGCGAGCCAGTCCGAATTGGGCCCCTTAGGATTTTTGGCCTTAAAAATTTCAACTACTTGGCCGCTTTTTAATTTATATTCAAGTGGTACCATTTTTCCGTCAACCTTGGCACCAGTTGCATTATTTCCAAGCTCAGTATGAACCGCATAGGCAAAATCAACCGGGGTAGCACCAGCAGGCAAATCATAAACGTCCCCCAGCGGGGAAAAAACAAAGTTTCTGTGCCTTAGAGCGTCAAATTTTACAGCCCTTAGGAATTCCTCTGAATCAGTTAGTTCCTTCTGCCAAGTAACAAGCTGTCGCATCCAAGGAAGTTTATCGCTTGGTGCAAAACCCCCTATTTTTTCTCTGACCTCATCCGCCAACTCTTCTTTTTGTTCCGAGTAAGCCCAGTGAGCGGCGACTCCAAATTCGGCCTCTTCGTGCATTAGAAAGGTTCTAATCTGAACCTCTACAATTCTTCCGCCGGGTCCGAAAACTTTTGTGTGAAGACAGCGATAACCATTTGGCTTTGGCTGGGCAATAAAGTCTGAAATTCCAATATGGGGAACCGGCTTAAATAAGCTATGAACTATCCCCAAAGCCGAATAGCACTGCGAAACGGTACCAACCAAAATTCTAAGGGCTACTATGTCGTGCACATTTCCATAGTCGCCGTCTATTTCGGGGCGGGACAACTTTCGCCAGAGAGAATAGAGGTGTTTCTTTCTCCCGTGAATTTCAGTCTTAATTTTCTCCTTGGCCAACTGCTTTAGAAGCTTCCTTCTCATTTTTTCAATGTGTGCTTCTGCCTCCTTGTAATATTTTTTTGAATCTTGCGATACCCTCTTAAATTCCTCGGGATAAACATAGGGGAAAGAGAGATCCTCCAGTTCCCCCTTTACTCTTCCCATGCCAAACCTTTCGGCAAGTGGAGCATAAATTTCCAAAGTTTCCCGTGCGTTTTCTATTTGAGAAGAGGCAGGAATTGCATAGAGAGTCTGCATATTATGAAGGCGATCGGCGAGTTTAAGAAGAACCACTCTAAGGTCTTTTGCCATCACAAGAAGCATTTTTCTTAAGTTTTCTGTAAATTCAGCCTCCCTACTTCCTTTGAGTCTCAGTTTTGTAATCTTTGTGACGCCATTTACCAGAAAATAGACGTCTTTACCGAACTCTCTAATTATGTCTTCGCGGGTGGCTCCTCCGTCCTCAATTGTGTCGTGAAGGAGAGCCGCTACTATCGTCGTTGCGTCAAGCTTCCAATCGGCAAGCCTAAGTGCTACCTCCAGGGGGTGATTGGCAAATGCCTCCCCTGTCATTCTTTCTTGCCCCGTATGGGCGAGTTTGCAAAAAACCCAAGCTTTCTTTATCAACTTGATATCGGCATTGGCATTTGACTCAAGTACCAAGTTAATTAGTTTTGAAAATTTTTGTCCCGCGGTTATTTTACTCATTTAAGTTGCTATTTTAATGTCTTTTATCTTTAATTCCAAAGTTTCTCTTCCATTCCAGGTAGAATTATTTACGGTATAGACGGCGTCAATTAGTTCTTTAGGCGAGAGTTTTGGAAATAAGGGCCCCAAGCCAAAAGCGATTGCGCCAAATTCGACTCCCTCTTGTTCTAATTTCAGCTTTAAATGCCCACCGTCCCTGCCAACTACCCTCGCCTCATTAACCAAGACTTCTTTTGTGATAAAAGTGGGGGTCGGATTTCCAATACCAGTCGGGTTAAATGAACTAAGTTTCTTATAAAGGTCGTTAGTTATTGCTGAGAAAGAAAGGTGGGCGTCAATCTTTAAGCTTCTAGTCAAAATATCACCCGTTAATAGTGGCAGCGAAAGTTCATTTATTCGCTGAGAAAACTCTTCAATTTTTTGCGAACTAATTGAAAAGCCCGCAGCCATGGGATGTCCCCCTCCCTCAAGAAGAAGCTTCTCGACTTTCCTTATAGCCTCAATAATATTAAAGCCGTGAATCGAGCGTGCTGAAGCCTTGGCGACTTCCCCTTTTTTAGAAATTACAATCGCCGGCCGGTAAAATTCTTCAACGAGTGAGGAAGCGGCAAGGCCAATAACCCCCTCGTGATAGCTCTCGTGAGCGAGCACTATTATTCCTTTTTTCTCCCCCACAGACGCCCTTGCATGAATTACTACTTCCTGGACAATTTTTTGTCTTTCCAAATTTGTCTTATTCAAAAGCTTAGCTAGTTCACTTGCCCTACTTACACTTTTTGTACAAAGAAGTCTCAGTGAATCAATTGCGTGGACCAGGCGGCCCATGGCATTTATACGCGGAGCAATCATAAAACCTATCTCGTAGGGTCCGATTGCACCAGGAGTTATTCCAGACTCATCATATAGTGCCAATAGTCCAACGCGAGATGTTTTATTTAAAGCCTCAATTCCATATTTTGCAAAAGAACGGTTTGGGCCGAGAAGTGAAAGCTGGTCGGCAATTGTTCCGAGGGCGGCGAGCTCTAACCCGTCCCCAAAATAAGCTTCCTTGCCTCGAAAGTGTTTTCGAATTTCTCTTGAGAGTATCCAAGCGAGAGCCGCACCTCCTATTTTAGTTGTATGGACTACGGAATAGCTTTTGGGAAGTGATTTTCCAGGCTGGTGGTGGTCGGAAACTATAATATCTACTCCGAGAGCTTTTATATCTTCAATTTTTTTATTGGCGACTACCCCGTGGTCGACCGTTATGATAAGCCCCAGCTCAGGGTGCTCATCTTTAAGCTTACTAACACTTTCGACGTTTAATCCATAACCTTCGCTAAACCTTTCGGGAATATATGGAGTGCAATTTACTCCATTTGCGTAAAGACATTCCCATAAAATGGCGCATCCAGAAATTCCGTCAGCGTCATAATCCCCATAAATTATCGTTAACTCCCCGCTTTTTTTTGCCTTTTGTATGCGCTTTAGCGCCTTTTCCACTTCAGCTTTTTTAATGCCCAGATCTTTAAGCGATAATTTAGAAGGATGGGTAGGATTTAAAAACTCTTTCTTTTCTTGTGAATTAATTATCCCTCTATTCTTAAGAAGAATTTTGACAATATCTTCGGCCTTTACTTCCTTTGCCTTATTAAGGATTTCCCAACGAAGGGGCTTACTTATCCTGAACATTTAGTTGAAGTATAATGGTATCACGATGAAAATTGAAACCAACGAATTTGTTATCGAAATACTTACTAAATTTGCGGATGCCGGCTATGAAATCTACATTGTAGGAGGTTCTGTTCGGGATATCCTAACCAGTCGAATCGTGTCAGATTGGGATTTTACAACCAACGCCACTCCCGAAGAAATCCTAAAAATTTTTCCAGATGGCTTTTACGGAAATATATTTGGGACGGTTGGAATATCACACCCAACCAGTGATAAGCCATATGAGATAACTACATTTAGGAAGGAGTTTGGATACTCCGACTCCCGAAGACCCGACAAAGTCGAATGGGGAAAAAGTCTTGAGGAAGACCTTTCGCGTCGGGACTTTACCATAAATGCAATGGCGCTAAAAAGGAAAAATGGGGAATTTGAACTAATTGATCCCTTTAACGGTCAAAAGGATTTAGAGGCCAAACTTATCCGTGCAGTGGGCGACCCCAATCAAAGATTCGGAGAAGATGCCTTGCGCATGATGAGAGCCATAAGAATCGCTGCAGAGCTTGGATTTTCCATAGAGGAGAAAACCCTTGAAGCGATTCGGGCAAATGCCAGTTTAATTAATAAAATTGCCAAGGAGAGAGTGAAGCAGGAACTTCTTAAAACATTTGCTTCTCCCGACCCATATCACGGAATGCTTGTCTTTAGAGAAACGGGTCTTATGGCTCAAATCCTCCCTGAGATGGAAAAGACTTTTGGAGTAGAGCAAAAATCCCCCGGAAGACATCACATCTATGATGTAGGAACGCACTCCTTAATGTCTTTGAAATCTTGTAAGTCGGAGGACCCTTTGGTACGCTTTGCAACCTTTATCCACGACGTGGGTAAACCCCAAACATACAAAAAAAGTAAGGAGGGACTTATCACCTTTTATAACCACGAATTAGTCTCGGCCAAAATCGCCGAGAATATTGCAGACCGTTTAAGGTTCTCAAACAAAGAAAAAGATAAATTTGTAAGACTCGTTCGCTGGCACCAATTTAGCGTCGGCGAGGACCAAACAGATTCAGCTCTTAGACGCTTTGTAAGAAATGTCGGAATTGAAAATGTTCAGGATATGCTAGAGCTTAGGGTCGGAGATAGACTTGGAGGTGGAGCAACAGAAACTAGTTGGCGACTCGAAGAGTTTAAAAAACGCCTAATCGAAGTCCAAAAACAACCCTTTACTGTTACCGACCTTAAAATCGACGGAAATGACGTAATGAAAGAACTTAACTTAAAACCGGGTCCTAAGGTGGGAGAAATTTTAGATAAATTATTCGAAGAGATAGAGGCTAAAAAAATTTCCAACGAAAAAGAAGCACTGGTAACTAGATTACGGGAAATGAAATCTGCTAGTAAATAATAGGTAAAATACCTTCTCTTTGTAATTTTATCCTCGACAATGTTCCTTCATCTATTCGAGCCTTTTGTGAACCTTCTATCCTGTCTGCGTCAAAATATTTTAGAGCTAACCCGTTCCTAGTATAATCTACTCTTACCCGATTCATTAAAGCGAAAACGTGGATTACATCTTTTAAGGTTATTCCTTGTATAACAGGATAATCGAGATATTTTTTCAGAACTTCCAATGGGACACCCTCGCCATTCAATCTGTCATCGAGATATCCTAAATCAATAAAGCTTATGGATCCTTCTCTTGGTCTTAATAGTCTTAATAATTCCATTTAATTTACCTCTTTTTATTGAGTGGATTCTACAGAACTAGTCTAAGCAAGTCAAGAAAATCATTTGGAGATTTTGTGCTTAATCTCTTCCCAAGTAACGAGAAGCGGGACAGCAACAAAAGGCGAGGAATAGGTTCCTGAAATTGTCCCTATAAGAAGGGCAATTGCAAACCACTTTATTGTAGATCCTCCCAAAAGAGCGAGTGCTACCAACATGAATATTATTGTGAAGGAATTATTTATGGACCTGACAAAAGTTTCCGTTACTGCCTTATTGGCGAGGTCATAAAGATTTCCGCCTAACTTCTTTTGCGACTCTCGGATTCTATCGTAAACTACGATTGTATCGTGAACCGAAAATGAGAGAATTGTCAACATTGCCGTTACAAATAAGAAGTCGACCTCGGCAGCAAATAGGTGGCCCAATAAACTGTAAAGTCCAAGAAGTACCAAACTATCATGAAACATGGCAAGAACCGCTGAAACTCCGAATTTAAAACTCTTAAATTGAATAGTAATCCAGATAAGTATGGCAATCGCCGCAATTACCAATGCATAGATTGTCTTTTTAATAAGTTCCGGGCCAATTGAAGGACCCACGTTCTCAAATCTTAACTCCTCAACGCTCCCCCCCACTTCCTGCAAAACACCTTTTATACTTTCCCTTTTTTCGTTATCGACGCTTTCTAAGCGAAAAAGATAAGTCTCTCCTCCAAGTTTTTGTACCGAAGTTACCGCGATTCCTTTCTCTTCAATTTTGGCCGTTGCACCTTCAGTAGAGATTTCCTTTTCGATCTTATACTCAATTAGAGCCCCTCCTTTGAAATCAACTCCCAGGTTTAGACCCCAAGTAAGAAGGCTATATACCCCAACGGCAATAACTGCCCCCGAGATAAGGAAGTAGACTCGCCTAAATTTCATCCAATTCATTTTTTCTCCTCCCTAATAAACACCCTGAGTAGATTTCTAGATACGACAATTCCTGTAAATAGGCTTATTCCAATACCCAAGGCGAGTGTAATTGCAAAACCCCTAACAGGCCCCGAAGTGTGTAAGAAAGACCAATCAAATGGGTTTGCCAAAATGAAGGCTGTTACTAAAGTTGCAATATTTGCGTCCCGTATTGAGTCCCAAGCCCTTCCAAAAGAAACCTCCAGAGCATCACTTGTAGGTCTTTTACCTTTCTCCTCTTTAAACCTTTCAAAGATTAATATGTTTGAGTCAACCGCCATTCCAACCGAAAGAAGAAACCCTGCAATCCCAGGGAGAGTCAGAACTACAGGAATGAGCTTATAAAGGGCTAGGGTTAAAACTCCGAAGATAATAAGCCCCAGGTCGGCAACAATTCCCAGCTTTCCATAAGCCGCCACCATAAAAACAAGTACCATCGCCACTCCCACCAATCCGGCTTTTACACTTCTTTCGACCGATTCAGCCCCCAAGGTTGCCCCGACGGTTCTTTCCTCAACCAGGGAAATTGGAACAGGAAGGGCCCCTGCATTTAGTTGAATCGCGAGCGTCTTTGCTTCATCTAAGGTAAATTCCCCACTTATGATTGCGCTCCCCCCTGTAATTTGCTCCTGGACGACTGGAGCCGAAATCACCTGGCCGTCGAGTAAAATTGGAAGCTGTTTTGCGACATTCTTTCCTGTAATCTCGGCAAACTTGTTTCCTCCTTCGCTCGTAAACTCAAGCGTTACAACGGGCTTACCAGTCGTTTGGTCAAATGTAACGTCAGCCCGAGCTAAATCCGCCCCGGTCAGGTCAGTTGGAATAAGGGTTTGCTCCTCAGCCTCCCCGGAGACTTCGGCAAAGGAGAGTTGGGCAGTTTTTCCTATTAGCTCAATTGCCTCCTTCGGTTCTTTAATCCCCGGAAGCTCTACAATAATTCTATCCTTACCGGCAAAAGTTGAGGTCTGAACATTAGGCTCTGAAATTCCAAATAAGTTAACCCTCCGCTCGATAACGTCTCTCACACCCTCAATTGCGCTCTCCCTTCTTTGACTATCGGGAATACCAGAAACGTCAGCTTCAAAAACTAGATGACTCCCTCCAGCCAAATCTAGGCCAAAAATGAGATCAAAATTTTTCTTGATTTCAAAGCTTCCGAATCTCAAGTCTAAATCCGGACGGGTAAATTTTCGGTCAAATAGGGTAAAGTTTGCAGGGAGGCTGATAAATAGGGCTACTCCAAAAAGCAAGATAATAAAAAGTAGTTTTTTTTCTGGCGTCATTTAAATTTCGAGGTTAACCGATGAGTTCTTCTTCGTCGCCAATTACCATCGTTCGGCTACCGGAAAGAATATTTAAAAGAAATGGGTCGCGCCTCTTTTTTCTAAATTCGTATTCTTCTCTACTCATGACAGTATAGTTTATTTCTTTATTTCTTTTAGACTCTTCGGCCCGGATTAAGGCCGCAAGCTCTGGAAGTATTATTTCTCCGACGATCAAAATGTCGACGTCATCCTCATTCCTTCTTTCTTTACGTCTGGCAAATCTTCCCGAGAACATGACAAAATTTACCTTTCCTATTTTATTTTTATTTTCAATGATGGAAAGCCCTAACCCCGTACATTTTGCAACCACTGCAATTAAATCTCCGTAAAATGGATAGTCGTCTCTTACCCAGTAATAGAGTCTATTACCCCTTGCCTCTTTTTTAAGAAATCCAACCCTCTCGAGCCTTTCAAGCTCGCGCCTTACTGCATTTATTTCCTCTTTGGTTTCACGCACAATTCCCCGTACGTGATACATCTCCTTAAGGTTGGCAAGGAAAAGCTCCAAAACCTTTACCCGTACTTTTGAAGTTATTATGTCGCCTAGATCTGCCATACTTTTGGGCAGGCAGTTGTCAGTAACTAACCTCGTTCCCGGCAGGGACTGCTTCTATCCAAATTACACCCCTTACAAAAGTAATTTCAGCGCCCTTTTCATCCAAAAACTTTGTTCTTGAATCCTTTTTATCCTTCCTCCAAGTTCCCTCGATAACATTTCCGTTTTGAAAAATGAGTGCTTCACCCGTTCCGGTTGTGGTATAAAGCATATGCAAGTTTTTGTCAACTGGACCTCTCTCTTTCACAAACATGATAACTACGTTTTTGGCTGAAACCTGTGTTTTATCTTCAAGGTCGGTAAACTTCTGTCCGTCGTTTTCTCTAAGGTAGGCGTTTAACGAACTATCGTAGTTCCAAATCACATTATAGTCGGACTTGTTACTCCAAAATTCGAATGAAATTTTTGAAGCCTGGGGGGAGTCGGACTTTTTATCCTCCGAAAATCGCCAAGTAACAAATTTCTCATCCCAAGCTACTCCATCCTCGTCTTCTGCCCCGTATCCCCTTTTCTCGGCCTGGGCGTAGGCTTCGTCGAGTGACGCCATCATTGTGTGCTCAGTAGCAACCGCTTTTCCTAACCTCTCATAATTTCTCCAAAAAACAGGAAATCCAGAATCATAGGTCGTATCAAAATCATTTCCCCTAGGAACTCTCCACCCAATTGATTCTAAATATTCAAGAGCTCTTGCATCACGATTTGTATCTCCGTAACCGGCGAAGTCATTGGCGCCTCCTACGTGCATGAATATTGGAAACTCTCCGTACTCCTGGGCCCAGTTTACAAAGTAAATGCGAGCACTTCGAACGGGTGCAATTTTTACCTCACTAGCCGCAACCCCGCAGTAAAAAATTGCCAAAAATCTGGTTATCCCTCCTTCTGCCACGGCTTCATAAACGACGTCTGCTTTAGAAATTCCGGAGGCCGGCCTTGAATCCACATGATTTTCTATCATCGCGGCAATTGGGCGTCTAGTTTCCCAAATACCTTTTTCAATTTTGCTGAATTTACCTCCATTAATGGGGCATTCCTCGGTCTTCGGCAGATCCTTAATTTTCGAGCGTGAACCAGAAAGTCCATCTCCAAGGTCAACGTTAATTCCCGGTTCACCCCCTAAATAAGAAAAAATGGCAAGCGATACCCCAGAAGAGAGTAGGTAGAGGCCCAAAAAAGAAGCCACAACCATAAAAGTTTTGGAAGATAAAAATTTCTTTGCTTTTTCTAAAAATTCCTTCATGTTAGACTTTTGTCTTTTGAGCCTTGCTTAAAGCCTTTTTTTCATCGTCCGAAAGCTCAAACTCACCTTCCCCGAGCTTTACCGCCTTGGTATAAATCCTGGTCCGCTCTCTTGTATGAATACCTGTCAGGATTAAACCGGTATTGTTGGCGTCAAGTAGCGCAATTGAGAAGCTGTGGTCTCCTCCAGTTTCTCGAAAAGGATTAAAGCGTACCATCCCAACCTTTTGTATGTGATATCGGTCAAGTTCACGAATCCCTGCAATTTCCTTCTTAATCTCCCTAATTTCCTCCGAGTCTATCCTGAGCCTGGCTATTACCTTCTCCAAAACTTTGATAAGGGATTCGCCTTTTGCCTGCCTAGTTAGACTATTAAAAACTCTTACAACCCACCAAAGAGCGACCGTCAGGCCCAAAAGCCAAAGTCCTAATACTAATAGTACTATTTTTTCAACTTGCACTTTAACCCTCGGGCAGTCTTCGAGTAACTAAATAACTCAAACATTTTTGCATCTTGAAAAATTGGTGTCAAGGAGCTAACTTCTATAACTACTTTAAAATGGCTAAAAGGCGCACAAGAAACGATAAAGAGCACCCCCGCCACCAATTTCTATATTCATGGTCCAACGAGCCTAAAAAGACAATCTCCGAGGCTAATGTCAATAGGCAATTAAAAAAGCCCTCCGAAGCTAACAAAGCTCTTAGCCGGTCTGCAAAATTGGCCGTGAATCAGGCTCAAGTTTATGATTTAGCTTCCGTGAGAGCCGACATAGGAAAGAGTCTTATAATAGCTAGCCTCATTTTAGGGGCAGAACTGGTGATATACTTAGCTTGGTTTTAGGTTCAATCTGTTCTATGGAGGGAGGTGACTATAAATGATGTACTGTGTAAAGTGTCGCGCTAAAAGAGAGGGCAAGAATGCCCAAGCAGTCACGATGAAGAACGGCAAGAAAGCAACAAAGGCCGTTTGTGAAGTTTGCGGCACCACAATGTTCAAGATCGGAGGTTAACCTCCAACTTTTGAATACTAACTGTCAAAAGGGCGCCTCAATTTACGAGGTTCCCTTTTGGAGTTATAAAAGTGGATAAATTCGAAAAAACCTTCGCTGCCTTCAAGAAATACTACAAACCTATCCCGCTTGAGACCTTTGGCAAAAATCCCTTCAAAACTCTAGTTTCAACCTTTCTATCTTCTCGTACGCTTGATGTAACTACACATTTGGCAGTAAGGAAACTATTTGATAAAGCACCAACCGTCAGGAAATTAAGTGAAATAAATATTAAGAGCTTGCGTGAGCTTATATACCCTGTAGGCTTCTATAATAGAAAAGCCCGGCAGCTCACAAGGCTAGCTAAAATTATTCTAAAGGAATTCAAAGGAGAAATTCCCGAGACTCGAGAGGAATTAATGACGCTTCCCGGAGTAGGCAGGAAAACAGCCAACTTGGTTTTAAATAGAGCCTTTGCAAAACCGGCCATAGCAGTCGACACCCACGTTCATAAAATTGTTAATATACTGGGTTGGATAAAGACAAAAACACCGGAAGAGACTGAGATTGCACTTCAGAAAATCCTTCCTAGAAAATATTGGAGGGATACTAATCGACTATTGGTATCAATCGGCCAACAGTATAGAGGTAGGAAACTTAAAGTATTTTTATTGAAAAATAAATTACTCTAAGGTTATGGTAACCGGACCGTCTAATTTAGCTTCAATCTCCATATAGTCTCCAAAACTACCCGTTTCTACTTTTACTCCAAAATCCTTAAGTTTAACCACAAAATGCTCATAAATTTTTTTAGCCTCTTCGGGGAGAGCCGCATTAATAAACGAAGGTCTATTCCCACCCGAAGTATCGGCATAAAGAGTGAATTGGGAAACCACCAATACGTAAGCATCAAGATCCTTTAAGGACAAATTCATTTTTCCCTCTTTATCAGCCATCACTCGAAGTTTTGAGAGTTTCTCCGCCAAAAGCTCCGCCTCCTTCTTACTATCCCCTTTCTTAATGCCGACTAAAGTTAAATACCCTTTTCCAATTTCTCCCACAACTTTTCCTTCAACCT
>Ga0209518_1001804_pt1 | contig 21802 bp, 24 predicted proteins | sample RifGroB1_FD_183993 | JGI IMG/M metagenome (GOLD analysis project Ga0209518, IMG submission 183993) | Groundwater microbial communities from Rifle, Colorado, USA - Groundwater B1 (SPAdes) (version 2) | ecosystem: Environmental > Aquatic > Deep subsurface > Groundwater | place: Rifle, Colorado...
ATTTGCTTCCCAAACAGCGTGACAGCCATAGCATGCTGCGTCGCAATTCCAGCGGTGGAAGCGAGTTGCATAATTACCCCTACCCCAAAAATGAGAACATTGTAAGGCATTGGTTGGAGGATGGTATTGTTTCTTGCACCTAACACATCGCCACTTATCCCGATTTCTTATGCATAAACTGAATAAGCGATCTGCTTTGGTAACTTTTATACTTTTAGACATTACCTTATCAAACTATAAGCACTTATTAACGCGGCACTATCAACATTTCTTTCTTTGGCATATACTCCTAATAGCTTTTCCACCCCCATATCAAGAAACCCCTCTTCAAAATGGATCTTCTTTCTTTCGTCGGGATACTGCTCTACAATAATATGAGCATCAAACTCTCTTAACTTTTCAATTACCTTATCTAGACCCGCTTGTTTCTCGGTAAATACAGCCTTCACGATTGCATACTTATCCAATTTATTTAATTTAGATACCGTAGAATTTTCTATCTTATATATAGGCCTAACCGGAAGTTTGATTTGTTCTACTTCTAGAGTTTTTTCATCAACTTTCCAAATATACTTCTCTTCTTCACCAACTTCTTGAGTAAATACACTGCCAGCCATAACAGTGTTTCCTAATCGCTGTGGTTTATGAATATGACCAGCAAAAATCAATTTATATTTCTTTTCTAATTCTTCTCTATTTAACACTATCTCATTAAATAAATCTACGAGTTGTCCTGATTCTATTTCTGTCCCAGCAATCGCTTGGTGTAGGAAGAGGATGTCTCCTGGAGGTAATTTGTTGAGGAAGGTCTTTGAAGCCTTTTTAGCATCATTAGTTCCAAGTTCTGAGGGATATGTGTAGGGCATAAAGACGAGCTTGTCTTCTACAAATGGGGTTCGCAAAATAGTTCGAATTCCTCTATCATTAAATTTTTCTATAAAGTCTATAGCGCTATTCCCATCAGCAAACTTCTCGTGATTGCCGACTAGAATATATATTTTTTTATTGCCACTCTGTAATCTTTTAATCAACTCAACAAATTGAGATATAACTTGAGATGTATTATTACGAGCATTCAAGGAGTCGCCGAGGAATACAACGGATTCGCAATCCTTAAAAGAATTAACGATAGTATCAATGCTTGCCTGGCGTTCTGGTTCGCGGCGATCAGCCACATAATCAGAATATGATAATTCCGCCTTCAAATGTAAATCTCCGATGACTCCTATCATACATATAAGATTAAATACTTAATGTTCTTATATAAATTCCTTTTGGCACAATATTATTACCTATAATATAACAATGCCAAGAATACCATAGACACAATAAACATAGCTACACAAAAATCTGGTAATAATCGATATCTAATGGACAAATTGCGGTACCAAGAATATAATGTCATACTATTCTACGCTCCTCATGGCTTTTAGAATTTCATCTAAATTCTTTTCAACAAAAGCCAAGTTAGTAACTTCCATTACTTTTTCTTTGATATCATTAACATCTGTGGCGCCGAGCTTCTTTTTTGCTTGCTCCCCAATTTCCTTAATCTTTTCAGCCTTGGTCATTATAGCTGGAGCTGGACTGGCAAGAGTAACCCTACCCTGAGCCGGCGCTCTCTTTGGGGTGTCGTCAAAGGGGATCTCTTCGTCTGCACCAACATCTAATTGCTCTTCGTCTTCTTCAACTTCTTTGACCAGCGCCTCTACCGTAGGCGTCCTGAGTAAATGAGAGTTTTCCTTAACCCACTCTTCATTTACTAAATTAGGATTAGCGTAAGGTTGGATAATATTAGCTGGATTTTTTCCCTTAGTAGTCTTTCGCTTTTCTACCAACTCAAAACCAACCACTTGACCAAGTTTGACATGTTTCATGTAGTCATCAATAATTGGCTTTTTATTGCCGAACAACTTATATTCACCCTCATCGGTCAACACTTCGTAGATGGTTTGTTCGTTGCCAAATCCATCTTGTCCCCTTCGAATACCCGTTAGAGTGCCGTATAGACGGTCTCCCACTTCTAAGAACTTGAAGAAGGACCCGCGATTAACGGCGTTCTCTTCTTGAAAAAGCTCTTCTGGATTAATTTTCATAGTTATTATTTAATTAAGAATAAATATCTTTAGTAGTTAATTTAACAAATTCACTTATATATTTAGCCAACACCTCGGTTAAATTTTCGCACACTCGTGTAAGCTCGTTCTCTGTTGTATATCTAGCTTGAGCTACATTTGTTAATGGCGTGGTATGCATATGAGACAATTCATGAATCATTGCGTCAACTAAATTATTTTGATTTTCACAATACACCCTATACGCCAGCGGAAATACTTGTATTACAGCACTATGATACTCGGGTTGATACTTAATGCTAAACACGGCTCCGGCGCCTACATTATTTTCATTGTCCTCATTGTTAAAGTCTAAAGAGAATTTAACAAAATCAATGAACATTACACCAATAAGTCTTTTAAATGTCAAGAATAGCCACGCCTTATACTCTTCAATACTATTATCTATTTGTTTTTGTTTTCTAGATTTGAGTTTTATCATATACTCATTATAGCGCACTTTTAAGAATTAGTCAAGTGCTGGAACACTTTGCCCGCCCTTCTTTTCTGGCGCCTCACAAATCACAGCCTCGGAGGTTAAGAACATTATAGCAATAGACACCGCGTTTTGTAGGGCCGATCTAGTAACCTTAACTGGATCTATAATTCCGTCCTTGACAAGATCCTTACTATATGTTCTAGTTAATCCATTATATCCATAATTACCCTCCCCAGATTTTACTTCATTAACTACCACGTCACCACTCACACCAGCATTTTCAGCAATTTGATGTAGGGGACTTTCTACAGCCCTCCATAATATTTTAACGCCAACCATTTCTTCTGGACTATCAACATCTGGGAGTTCGGCCTCTTGGGCCGCACGAATTAGTGCTACTCCGCCACCAACGACTATGCCCTCTTCTACTGCCGCCTTAGTAGCATTAAGCGCATCCTCTACTTTATATTTCTTTTCTTTTATCTCAACCTCTGTTGGTGCTCCGACCTTTATTACAGCCACGCCACCGGATAATTTAGCTGATCGTTCTTCTAGTTGGGTTTTTTCAAATTTAGAATCAGTTTTTTCTGCTTGATTTTTAATTTGTACAATTCTTTCTTTTATTTTAGTCTTGTCTCCACCGCCACCAGCAATAATAGTATTATCTCTAGTGGCAACAATTCTCTTAGCAAATCCCAGCACCTCTAATCCTGCATCAGCAAATTTCATTCCAGTCTCTTGGCTAATAACGGTTCCACCAGTTAGGATAGCCAGATCTTCTAATATCTCTTTTTTATTATTACCAAACCCAGGCGCCTTAACAGCGAGAGCCAAGAATTTCTTTTGCATGTAATTAACCGCGAAAGTTGCCAGAACCTCACCATCTATTTCATCTGCGATCACTAACATTTCTCTCTTTCCAGCTTGCAACATTTTTTCTAGGAATGGCAACAAATCATGTATGACCGATAATTTATAATCAGTAATCAATACCGCAGCGTCTTCAATAATTGCCTCACCACGATCTGGATTATTGATAAAGTGTGGCGAAACCCATCCCTTATCAAATTTCATTCCCTCTACTATTTCTTTTTCCATTGTTATCCCCTGAGACTCTTCTACTGTAATTGCGCCATCTTTACCAACAGCATTAATAGTATCTGCAATTATTTTACCCATTTCAGCGTTATTGGCAGAGACAGAGGCTACGCTCTCAATATCTTCTTTCTTTTCTACTTTTTGAGCCATTAATTTCAATTGAGAAACAATAGATGTTACACCAAGGTCTAGCCCTCGTCTTATTGCTAATGGATTAGCCCCAGCTGCTAAATTCTTAAATCCTTCACGAATAAGGGCTTGAGCTATAACAGTTGCCGTAGTAGTATTGTGTGTTACTACATAATCATTTGTAATGTATAAATTATCTGGATTACTTACTTTAATACATTGCATTTCTGTAAACTCGCCAGTTGGTACAATTTCAATAATCTTATTTCCCAATTTCCTGCCACTGAGTTCATAAATCCTATAAATTGGTGTGTCTGAATACGAAGAGCCGTCAGTCCTCACCATAAGATAAGAATAAACATCTTTACCAAGACCTCTTAATAATTCCACCACATCCAAATGAAGCTGATTACTTACAGTACTATACTCCAATAATCCCCTATCATTTATATATCCATCAGTATCAGCAAGGCCCTGAAGCAATTCCTGCCGCGAATTAAGATCGGAATATAAGTAATCCTTGGGAATATATTTTGTATTACTGTGCGAACCCAAAAGACCAATTTCATTCAAAAAATCACGAATTGTTCTTCCCTCCTTTGTTGATCCGACAATCTTTACCCGAAAATAGTTTCTTTCCTTAACAAAACTAACATTCATAGATATTCCTTCGGGCAGAAATATCTTATTAATAATGTGTTCTTTGTTTATTCCCAAAGAAATTTCGGTAGAATCTAGGCCGCCCAAAGAGCCGTCTCCAATTAAAACTCCTACAAGATATGGGTCTAATGGCAATTTTTTCTTATTGAACTCAACTGCCGTACGGGGAGTATAATACTTGTAGCTTTTATCTTCTCCCCTGAGATAAAACAGCCCGTTATTTAAGAGTTCTCTAGTGGTCATTATCCTTTCCATTCCCCCACTCTGAATAAAAACTTTCCATAAATGATCTTCACAACACTCAACTTCGCGCCCCCCAGAAATCCTGACCTTATAAATCTCTTTCTTTCCCTTCAGAAAAACACCCAGAACTTTTTGGATTGTTCCGTTTGTTCCGCAAATATCATCTCCAACATTCAAATCTCCCATTTTGACAAATCCATTGGGGGTTAAAACCTTACTATAAAGAGGTTGTGGGCCATCGCCAGCAACATCATTTGTTTTTGAAGCGGCTTGGCGCAACAGTCTAGCACCAACGTTTTCAAACTGATCTTCAAAATCTATATGGCGAGCGATCGTAATACCATCATTAGTAACAAATGGCCCTACGGCTTGATCAATAATAACATTTCTACCACGAGGCCCAAGACTAACTTTTACCGCATCGGCCAATTTGTCAAGACCTTTTTTAATCGCAGATCGGGCTTCTTCATTAAATAAAATTTCTTTAGGCATAGTTATGCTTGATTAATTATTGCATTGGGCTCAAAACATTTTGGACAAAGATACAGGGCAATGGCACACGCGTCATGGAGCCACAACCCCCCCTTTTTGCCAGTTGTATCGTGCAATTGATAAACATATTCCCCCCCCTCCTTTACCGTCAACTCTTCCATTTCTGATGCTACAAACATGATTCTACACCTTCCCTTACAATTATAACATTTCATTGTTTTGGGAAACTCATCCTGAAAAGAAGCCCCGAGTCCTTTTTCTCCTAAATATACTTGCATAATTATTCTCCTTTAATTTATAATAGCCGATACGTCATCCATTCTAAATAGAATTAATTCACCAGCTTCTGTTTTAACTTTATCATATCTTTCTTTAAAAACTAATACTTTAACACTCTCTTTAATGCCAGAATCTATCCAACCAGAATCTGTTTTAACCCCTTGCCCAACCCTTAAAACTTCTGCTATCTCATATGTACCAACAGTAACTGCGTCTGGCAAGATAACGGAACCATTAGGTTCTTTAATTAGTCTACCGAGACAAAATTCACCCCTTGGAAAAATTTCTTTTATCTTCATAATTAAAGCCTTATCGAATTTAATATAACAACAATACGATCTTCTATATTATGCAATTCACTGCTTAGCCTTGTGGCCTCCGTATTTTCCTTTAGTCCCTCTGTCTGCCGATCTATCCAAACTGGACTTAGCATCTTAGACAAAGAATCAATCCCAGAATTAATTCTTGCAATAGTAGCAAAGACGTCGCTTTCTACAGATTGGCCCTGAGCAGAGAAATCGGACATGAACCCCGAACCCGACATACCCGAGCCCGACACACCAGTAGATCTCCCAATGTTACCACCGACTAGATTATCCATATTATTATCCTTTCATTAGTTTATTAAACGTATCGTCAAAGATACTTATTTGTTTTTCTTTTACTGTTTCTCCCCCCATAATTTTATTTATTATATGTTGTTTTTCTTCAAGTACTTCTTTCATGTATTCATCAATGGTTCCACGGGCATAAAATTGATAGATAGTAACCGATTCTGCTTCTTGTCCAATTCTATGAAGCCTATCAGAAGCCTGTACATGATCGGCTGGAACCCAGGATTGGTCTACGAAAATCGCAGTAGAGGCTGCCGTAAGCGTAATACCAACACCAGAGCTTTTAATACCCCCAAGGAATATCTTTATATCTTTGTTTGTTTGAAATGAATCGATAATTTGTTTTCTTTCTTTTATTGGAGTTGAACCAATTAACATTACTGCGGACTTCCCGTATATTTCTTTTAGCTTTTTTAATGGTGCGTTATAGCTTGAAAACACAACTATCTTTTCTTCGCTATCAAGCATATTGTCAATTAACTCTTCTACATGTCTCAGTTTTCCAATACTGGCTATTTGTCTTAGGTAGCCCATTCTAACAAGTTTTTCTGCTTGTAATGATTTTTTAGTTTCCTCGTCGCTAAACAATTTTACTTCTTTTAAATATCTCTTAAAATCTCTTAGGGCCGCATTATATTCAGATTGGTACTCTATTGGCAAATTAACAGGAACATGAACAATCCTTTTGGGCGGAAGATCTTTTAATACCTCTTCTTTAGTACGTCTAATAAAATACTTTTTAATCCTAGCGCTTAATTCATCAAGATTTGAAGCCCCAGACACATCCAATCCGAATCTAGAATAATGAAGATCGCAGTAGCGTTTACAATAATTCCACCAATTATTCCATGTCTTTTTATCAATAACGTTAAGAAGATTAAACAATTCTACTGGCCTTGATTGTATAGGAGTTCCTGTTAAAAATATAACTTCTGGGATACCCCTTGCTATTGTTTTAAAACACGTGGTTCTAATAGACTTTCCCTTTATGAAGTGACCCTCGTCTCCTACTAGGATATCCCATTTAATGCCCAATAAATTACTTAAGTGTTTCTTTAGAATATCATAATTAATAATGAATATATCGTATTGTAACGCCGGAATAACTTTATCCTTAGAGGATATTACATAAGAAGTTAAGTCTGTCCATTTTTTTACCTCGTCTTCCCAGACATATTTCATTGTAGCAGGAGAAACAATTAAAGAGCGCTTTTTGTTTGTTTCTTTTATGTATGTTAATGCTTGGGCACTTTTACCCACGCCGGGCGCATCGGCATTAACAGCCCTTCCGCCAGATCGTTTAAAGAATTCTACACCATCTCTTTGATAACCATATAACTGGCCGCCGGTCATTGATCGCGGAACAAAAAGCTTTTTCAGTTCTCGTTCCACAATGCCCATAGGTACTTAATTAATTGATTCAAACGCTTCACAAACAGCTTCGTATTGTAAATAGTTTGGGGTAGTACTATTAGAAAACTTTTGATCAGTATTCAACACTAAATTACTAATTAGTTCAAAATCTTTTTCATTTGATGGTAAGACATCAAATGTCGTATCTTCATTTATTAATGCATTAAATTCCTCTTCTATTTTTTTAGCGTTTTCTCCAAAGTCAAATCGTCCGTCTACTAATTTTGGTTTACCGTCTTCTCCTTTTACTACATATTTATCTACCATCTCTACTCTAGCACTTTCAATTTCTTTATTTTTTTCTATCAACATATTAATAAACCTGGATCTCGCACGAGACATCTTACTTTTTAGTTCTATCCCACCCAATAAATTGGCGAGTGGAACTAAAAGATATTTTTTTATAACGAATCTTTTAACTTCTGACATATTAGTTTAAAAAATTAGGATATAAGCTAGCCATTTCTTTTCTCACCGCTTCGGGTAAATCAGGCATTGGTTCACCCAAAGGAATTTTAGCTATTTCAAATGGCGGTAAGTTCCAAATGTCGGAACTCTTAAACGCCCTACCCGATAGCCAGAACGAACCCTGAGAAACAAACCATCTCTTTTTGCGACCATCCATTAAGTAAACCTTCGGGTCGCCAATGGCCTTGACTAACTGGCCTTCAGGGAACTTATCCATATCGAATACCCAGTCACTAAAGAATGGTTGCGGGTCAACCGCACCGTCGTAACCGTTCATTGCGTCAGTAATCCAATTCAGTCCATTCCAATACAATGGGTATATCCCATAGTGAAGATGTGATCCCGTAGAATAATTAGGATACCCCGTGTTATCTTCTCTGGCTATGTGCTGTTGCTCGGTAACGCGGTCGCCCTCTTTAACATAAAATTCATCACAGTGTATTTGTGTTACCTGTAATCTAACACGCTGATCCTCTATAGTAACTTCCTGGTCACTCCAAACAGAAATCCACCACGGGTCTGCTTTATTTCCAGTATTCTTGATCTTGTGAACCGTACCATCAAATGGAGCAAATACTTTACCCCCCGAACCAGGGAAGTCTAGACCATTGTGGCCCCTCCACCCCCACTGGGCATAGAAGTTTGCTTGATTGGCCCCAAAGGGTTGTCCCGACCAATGGTCAGAGGGAACTTTGACTTTAAAATATTGAGCTAATTTCTCGGCTGTAAATGTTTTCATAGTCTTATTATATACTAGTTAGGATTTTCTGTCAAGTCTGGATTATAAGAAATATAAGCAGACCCGCCACGATTATTTACTTGAAACTTATAAAGTTTATTTTGGTTTGTAAGTATATTTTTGATTTCAAACACAACATCGTCTAAGAAACGATGATCAAAAACCTGTACCCAAGTATTGGGATGATTTATAGCTTTCTTGATAAAGGTCACGGCCAACAGATGAGTTCGTCCCGTCCTCTTTGTTTTTATAGTATCATCAAAAAGCCAGGTAAGTGCGTGGCTATAGCGTTCTTGGTCTTTTCTTAATATAACATCTAGTTCCATTAATTTATTTTTTATATACAACTTACTGGATTAATTTTCTTTTGACCCCAAATGAATATTCGAGATGGCCCCAATTATTACAACTAGATAGGTGTTTATCAAATTCTTCGTCGCGTTCTTTTTTTATATAAAAAGACTTCGTAATATTTCTCCCGTGACGACTACAACACACAAAGACATATTGTGTTTTATAAATATTGGGCAAGAATCCCTCGTCGTTTAATTTGTTCATAATTATGACTTTAATAATCTTTTTCTCTTAGCTCTTAACTTAGACCTTCGTATAGATTTCCGCGCCTTCTTATATTTTCTAATTGGGTGTGGTGGGCACCCTCTCCACATTCTACTCATGGTTGACAAATCCTCATAATTATGTTATACTATATAAGTTTGTCTTGTTTACCCCTATTTTGCCAAGCTTCACCAAATTTCTTCCACCACCACCTCTTCAAAAAGCTAACTCTAGTCCCACTCCAACTAAACCGTTTCTTACCCTCTAGCAAAAGAAGGCAATAGTCGTATGGTACCAGACTTTCAACAATTGATCTATTAATGCTCCAAAACTCCCTTTCTTCAGGGTCCATAGGTACATTATACACCCATTTAGAAAAGTTGTCAAGTTCTATTAATTTGCCAGGAGTCTTAATTTATGGTATAATAACTACATGAACCCAACGAAAACTCAAAGATACCACGAAAATAGGCACTAAATTAATTATTATCTAATCAAATGATATCCAAATAATCATATGCCAGATGCACAAAATGACAAGCAATACACGACTAGAGACTTGTACTTAGCTACAACTCTCATAACTTTAAAGTTTGAAATGAAAGACATTACATACCAGTATGAGGGAATGCGGCCCAACCCAGTTGGTTATTTTAGCTTTGAAGATTCAGAAGATCTCCACCAAACAGTCAAGAAATATAACCAAGGGCTTTTAACTTGCGAACCAAAGACCTTCATCACAAATATGCGATCACTAAAAGCGGAAATTAATAATTTTCAAAAAAACCCACATAGAGCCGGAGCGGACACCAAAACTGCACCTTAATACTAACTATACAAATGATATATTAAAGGGCCCGTCTCACCACGGGCCCTTGCTATTTGACAAAAAAACATATCTGCGCTATAATAGGGGTATGCCTAAATCTAAAAATTGCCCTTATTGTGACCAACCACTTAAAATAGATATATCTATAAAGAAGTCTCCCAAAAAGGCTTCTGAAAAGATTGTTATTAAACAAACAGACTTTAATTCCGAAGAGTCTATAGCTGCCTTTTTAGAAGACAAAAAATTATACATTGCCATACTTGGTGAATTTTTTAGATTTAGAGGAGACGTCTTCTTAAGCCCAGAAGAATTCAAACATAATACAAACGCAAACATAAAAGCCGCTAGGCTTTTGGCTTCGCTTAATTTTGAATTAGAATTCTATACGGGGCTATTTCAATATACTGAAAATCGATTAGCTAAAATTAATAAAATTAAATCAGACGAGGTTTATATAACCAACCTTAATACTTCGCTTAAATTCCTTCAGAAATTTAAAAATGAATACCCAGGATATGAACCAAAACGAAGTTAATAAATTAGAGTCTCTTCTAGAGCAAACCGTTCCACCAAATAACAATGATGCCGAGGTGTCTTTGTTGGGATCAATTTTGATTAATAATAAACAAACTGAAAAAGTTAAAAATATTATTCAACCAGAAGATTTCTATAATGATGCTCATAAATTAATTTATCGGGCGTGCTTATATCTAAACGATGCCGACGAAGCAATTGATATAATTACTTTAACAAATTTTCTTAAAGAATCTTCTTCTCTAGATTATGTTGGTGGAACATCTTATCTAGCAAATCTTGGTGTTGAAGCGGTTTCAACTCAAAACATAGAAAGTTACGCTAAAATTATTAAACAAAAGAGTTTGTTGAGAGGTTTGGTTGGATTGAGCGGAAAATTAAACAAGAGCCGTTTAGAAACAGAAGATGCCAAAGATATTATAGATGAAGTTCAAAAAAGCCTTGACAATCTACAGGTTGAATATGCTAAGATATATTCTGGAGAAGAAGGATCAGACAGACTTTATCAATATCATGAATTAGTTGAAAAGACAAAAGAATTTATTAACAAGACAAAAGTTCCTACTTTCTTTTCAAAAGTAGATGAAATGATAATCGGTGGATTTCAAGGCGGAGAGGTTGTTGTAGTTGGCGGTCCCGTTAAAAACGGGAAGAGTTCGATCCTACAAACATGGAGCTTCTTACAGGCTAAAAATAACATTCCATCAGTATGGTTTTCCTTTGAAATGAGCTGGCAAGAACTTACAAAAAAGTTCATGGAGATGGATGTTGAGGGAGAAATTAATAACGAGGCCACCAAGCTTCCGCTTTACTACCCCATAGACAATCGCAAGTTATCACTAGAGTGGCTTGAGCAAAAAATTAAGAATGCTATTCAAAGATATAATGTTAAAATTGTTTATATAGATCATTTACATTTCTTATTATCTTTAAAAGATGCGGCGTCCGCCAACATCTCTTTAATTCTTGGTGGAATAATGAGAGAACTAAAAAGAATCGCCGTAAGAAATGATATTCCTATTATAATAGTTTCTCATATTCGTAAAATAGATACTGAAAGTGAACCAAAATTAAGCGATTTGCGCGATTCTGGTCTAGTCGCTGGCGAAAGTGACTTTGTGTTTCTCATCTGGCGAGAGCGAATTAAAAAAGAAAGAAATGGAAAGTATAATGTAGAAACAATTAATCAAGATGAGATATATACTAATATGGCAACGCTTGCCCTTGAAGCCAATCGAAGGAACGGAATAACCAAAAGAGTAAAAATAGGCATGATTAACGGAAGGTTTCATGAAGCCGAAGAATACGAAAAATTAAGACTTGGATCTCTTACAATTAATTAATAAAATCATATGAAAACAGTAAAACCGACCGAGGAAAATATTATCAAGTTTCTGGATGAATCTAATAAAATAGAAGGAGTAACCGATCGGGCGGCTCTTGATGATGCGCTTGAGGCTTGGAAATTTCTTATTGCCCAAGATAAATTAACTCTTAGCAATATTAAATATACCCACGCGTTATTATTAAGATTTATTGCTCCAGAAATTGCTGGCATGTTTAGAGAGGTCAATGTACGTGTAGGATTGCAGACGTGTCCTGATTGGAGAGAGGTTCCTAAATTAATGAAAGTATGGTTGGCTGTTCATGGCGATGCAAAAACTGAAGAAGAAATCAAATTAGCTCATATTGCACTTAATAGAGTACACGGTTTCCAAGATGGAAATGGAAGAGTTTCAAGAATTATAATGAATCGGCAAAGAGTGAAAAATAATCTACCGTTATTGATTATTAAGGCCGATTGGCCCAAAGAAATGGGGGATCAAAAAACTTACTATTCTTGGTGGTCTAAATAACTATGTCTAATCCAAAATTTAATCAACAACAAGATAAAGAGATAGCTGTTTTGTATATAAATGGAAAAACCGCTCAACAAATAGCAAAACTATTTGGTGTTTACAAACAGCCTGTTTTAAATTCTCTTAAAAGAACACAAACACCTCGCCGAAAATGGTGGCCACGAGCGGCCAAAGAAAAACACGGCAATTGGCACGGTGGAACTAGAATGATAAAGGGATATAAACATATATATCTCCCCGGCCATCGTTTGGCAAGAACAGATGGGTGGATAGCAGAACATAGATTATTAAAAGAGTTAGAAATTATTGAAAAAAGCCAGATAGTCCATCACAAAGATGGTATTAGAACAAATAATTCTCTAGAAAATCTACTTGTTTTTTCTAATAACTCCGAACACATTAAATACCATAATCAAAAATGGCTGAGAGATAAATTTGGAAAATTTAGCAAAGAAAACTATGCTGAATAAAACTACCACAAAATTCGACGATCTGAATAAAATGTTCAAAAAACCAACCCAAGTTTCAAACAACCGGCCCGTGTGCTTTATGGGTTTAATTCGCCCAACAAACAATTTGAACATGTAGTTCTAGGTGCTAAACTAAAAATGGAAACATATTTGGGCGTTGATCATTCCATATATGCTTTAAGTAAATCACTAAAGAAACCAATAAAAGCTGAACTAGACTTTATTATTAATTCTCACGAAGATATTATAAAATTATTTACGCCATTGGGTCTGAGGCTTGCAGAAACAGTTCCTGATATAAAATGTTTTATATATCAAGCTACAATGTCTCATCCATCATTCCAAAATGATCTGTCAAATAATATGTTAAAAATTCATCCTGTACCCACTGTTTTAGTGTATGCCCATGACAGCACTGGTAGAAGGCGATATTCATTAAAAGAATTTACAATTAAAGAGACTAAAAATGGGCAAAAGCCCTATGGCTGGAAACAAAATTCTTTCTTTAATGAAATAAATAAAATTGGATGGTTTACTGACAAGAAAATAATGGAAAAGTACATGTTATTTGATATTCCATTGAATATTCTTTGGGATGCTTATAATAATGCTAAGAAATTAAATATAATATGAAATGTAAAATCTGTAAAGAACCCTTAGTAAACATTCTGGGGAGGGGTTTTGTACATCAGGATGGTAAATTAGAAAAACCAGTCGAGTGTACTTGCCAAGATCCTGAACATATGCTAAAATCCCCGAACTTACACAAAAGCCACTATGTACAACCTGTACCCTGAGGTATCGATCCTTCACTATCGAAATCCCCAAAAAGTATGGGAGTTTAAGATAGTATTAAAAAATAAAGAGGAAGCAAAAATGCTAGAACTTATAATGGAAGAATGCACAGATGTATACGTGGCATTTGATAATTGTAAATATTTAGGTAGGGGATAATATTGGGTTCATAGCTTAGTGGTAAAGCTGATGGCCCCTAACCATTCGACCGAGGTCCGATTCCTCGGTGGGCTACCAACGTGGCGTTTATAGTGTAATAGCAGCGCGGGGGTTTGTGAAATCCCTAGATTCGAAGCGTAACCGAATAATCGCCCCCATTTCACCGGAGTGCAAATCTCCGTATCGCTACCAATTAACTTATTAAATTTATGAATACAATTCAAAAAAGATGGTTTCATGCAACTACCAAAGAAAATTGGGAAAAGATAAAGAAGGATGGGTTAAGAAATGGATCTTTTTTAGCAAGGAATCTAAATGAATTAATACGAATGATTAATCTTCCTTTATTTACTGATTTGAGAAAATGTGAATTAGTTTTAAGCGTTAAACATGAACCCAAAGAATATAATCCTAAAGAATGGGAATTGATAACAGATAAAAAGATCCCCTTAGAAAATATTAAAGTTTTAAAATATTTATGATTGAAAAATATTTAAACGAAGTGAGCAAACCATTTTATGATTTTTATATGGAAAGTAAAGAATGGTTTGAAAAAGAAAGAGCCCCTAGGCATCCCGGCATTCAGGGCAAACCTGGCGGAAGAATAATTCATACCATTCAAGTAATTGAAAAAGCGTTAGAGTTTAATCAAGAGCATGATAGAAGAGAGATTATAGAGTGTTGTTTAGTACATGATATTCGCGGATGCGAGAAATTGCCACTCACAGACGCTCAGCGTGATGCGATTGCTGCAACAAAAGGAATGCCATATTCAGAGTGGAGAAAAAAGCCGCACTTCAGATTCGTAGTTTTAATTCTTATTGCCGATATGTGGTCAGCATTTATAAATGTAAAAAATGTTAGAGTTACTTATTGAGGAATGTGTTGACGTATATGTTGTGTTTACACCATATGGGTTCGACTCCCTTCACCCGCACCACACTCCTTAGTTTAATAGACAGAATCTCTCCCTGAGAAGAAGAGGATATACGTGCAATTCGTATAGGAGTGACCCTGCCTTTGTAGCTCCAAAGTAGAGCGCTGCCCTGAAGAGGCAGGCGTTGGTGGTGCGAGTCCACCCGAAGGCACCACGCTCCCCTAATCCAACGGCAGAGATAAACGACTTAAAATCGTTCAAGTCTGGGTTCGAATCCCAGGAGGAGCAATATGTCCTCATAGTTCAATAGACAGAATTAGAGTCTCCTAAACTCTAGATCTACGTGCAATTCGTAGTGAGGATACCAATCCCGGGTAGTTGAGTTGGCACAACGCCGCCCTGTTAAGGCGGATACCGCTGGTTCGATTCCGACGCTGCTCGCCAAGGGGAATTAGTATAATGATAGTACTGCTACCTTCCAAGTAGTAGGTACGGGTTAAATTCCCGTATTCCCCTCCACGGATCCATAGTATATCGGCAATACATCGCCTTGTCACGGCGAAATGAGGAGTTCAACTCTCCTTGGGTCCGCCATTTAATTTGGGATAATGGGTTGTCATCTAACGTTAGGATACGGCGCTTTGAACGCTGGCATGATGGTTAGAATCCATCCGACCCAACCAAAAATAAACTTGACAAACTTTGTAATTTAAGCTATAATTATAGTATACCTAGATAAAGCTGCGGTATGCCCCACGTAGGCTAGGCCTAATATAAGTTGTGGCCGCACGTAGAACAGCACCAGTGTAATCTAGATTACCTGAAAATCTATAACAGTACGTTAACTTGGTATGTGTGGACGTGTTCTGTGTATATCCAATGTTGTGCTAGCATGTGATGAGTAGGGGTTAAGTGGGATCAGCAATGATCCTATTTAATTATCAAAAACCCCAACAAAATGACCTACTTGACAAATTTTTGTGATTTATGCTATAATTAAGGGACCGCTTAAAAACTTAAAGAATAAAAATCTGGGGAGATAAAAACTAGTCACGGGCCAACGTTTGCCCTTGGGCGCAAACCCCTCTCCCCTATAAATTATTTTGTATCTGTTCTTGGGGTGAAGAAATACTCGTCCAGTATTTCCACCCAAAGAATGGATGTAAATCCATTAAGGTAGAGGGCTGTGGGCGAACTCAAGCTATCCCCTACTGGATGCCAGCTTAAGTGGCTTGGGCGATGGGGCTCCGTATACCCGAAGCAACATCCTGATATATAAGTTAGGTTTAATTGATGAAACTTATATACAGCTCCTAGACCGGCCAATCGGACCGCGAGGAGTAATCATCATAGAGGAATTCCGAGAGAAAACGGATAAAAATTCCCAAAACTAAAGAGTCTACTGTTTTTACGGTGGGCTCTTAGGATGGCTCGTACCCCGAAGCGGCCAGAAATGAACTTTTGTTTTTATTGAACTAGCGATTTTCTACATGTCCACAATCAAACAGATTCAGGATACTAACTTTGCCAAATTTTCTGATACATTTCTTAAAAAATATCATAACAAACAGCCAAACTGGGGCTTTAATGGTCTTGGATATATTATTTTTAAAAGGACATATGCTAGGCCATTAGGAAAAAGAACCGAGGAATGGAATGAAACTGTTAAAAGATGTGTTGAGGGCGCCCAAGAAATCGGTTCCTCTTATACAAGAGAAGAGGCCGAGAGACTATATGATCATATTTTTAACTTAAGGTGTTCTTTTGCAGGAAGGCCATTGTGGCAATTAGGGACTGATACGGTTAGAAAATTAGGGGCAAATTCTTTGATAAATTGTCTAGAATTTTCTACATCCATACTTACTAGAAACGGAATAAAAAAGATTGGTGAACTTTCTGGTACAACACAGACAGTTATGACAGAATTTGGTAAATGGACAGAAGCAGAAATAAAGAATTTTGGTGAACAGAAACTATTTCGATTAAGACTTAAATATGGCGGTAACATAGAGAAAGAAATATATACCACTATTGGACATAGGTGGTTTAGAGAACCACACAGAAATGGGAAAGAAAGAATCTCTAATAAAAAGATAGAAGTTACAACAAAAGAATTAATCGTTGGTGACAAACTTACAAATACGTTTGGACAATCAATTAAGAGCATATCAGAAATATCTAGGTACGGCATCATTCATGGCCTAATGTTTGGTGATGGCTCTGTATCAAATAATGTGGGGCACATTACTCTATGTGGCGACAAAAATAAGGAATTATTATATTTATTTCAAGATGAAAAGAAATACACCATCAGCAACAAAGATGTAATAATAACAAATCTACCTTCTTATTTTAAACACAAACCCGACATACAAATGGATAAAAGCTATTTATATGGATGGTTATCTGGATATTTTGCCGCAGACGGATGTATAAGTGAAAACGGTCAAGTCACCATTGCGTCCAGTAGAAAAGAAAATATGGAATTTATAAGAGATGTTTGTTCTGTATTGGGTATATTTACACATGACATAAAGGTTCAGTATAGAATAGGAATAGGTCAGTCAGAACCATCACCATTATATTCTGTAACTATTAATGGGAACTTTCTAGATGAAAGATTTTTCCTAATAACTAAACACAGAGATAGATTTGTGTCTCAGAAATATAAGATACCAAAGAAATGGACAGTTGTGTCAGTAGAGGAAACGGACAGAATAGAAAATGTGTTCTGTGCTATTGTGCCAGATACACATTCTTTTGTATTAGATGGAGGCATACTAACTGGAAATTGTTTTTTTACAAATGTTTCTAAACCATCTGACTTTTTGTTTATTTTTGAAAACTTAATGCTTGGTGGTGGGATAGGATTTTCAGTGAAGAAAGAACATGTTTATGAATTTCCAAAAGTAAAGGAAAATGTAATAATTGAACACAAAAACACCAAGGATGCTGATTTTATAGTTCCAGATAGCCGTGAGGGATGGATAGCCGTTTTAGATAAAATCTTTGATTCTTTTTTTAATTCTGGTAAATCCTTTAGTTACTCCACTCTTCTTCTTAGGGGGAGGGGTGAACCAATAAAAACCTTTGGAGGGATCTCTTCCGGTCCAGTGGTTTTGGTTGATGGAATTAAGGATATTTGTAATGTGTTAAAAGAACGGTCGGGCAAAAAGGTTCGCTCTATAGATGTTTTAGATATATGTAATATTATTGGACAGACAGTGTGTAGCGGAAATGTTCGTCGTTCAGCTGAGATGGCCCTAGGAGACGTTGATGATATTCTTTTCCTTAGGGCCAAAAGGTGGGACACTGGAAAGATTCCTAATTGGCGAGCCATGTCGAACAATACTGTTGAGTGCGATGATATAGAAGATTTGCAACCAATGTTTTGGGAGGGGTATAAGGGCAATGGAGAACCCTATGGCCTTTTTAATTTAAAGAATTCTAAGAAGTATGGGCGTATTGGAGAAGAAAATTATGATGCTAGTGGGGAGGGTTTGAATCCTTGCCTACGGGGTGATACATTAATTTTGACAAAAGCTGGTGAAGTTAGAATAGACAGCGTTGTGGGCAAAGAAGTTGATATATGGAATGGGTTTGTATGGGCTACTGTTGTACCACAGATTACTGGTTATAATCAAAAAATGTTAAGCATAAAGTTAGATAATGGTAAATTTTTAGATTGCACATTATATCATGAATTTATAATTGACGACGATAGTGAGAACAAGATTGTTAAGGCTTTAGACCTAAAAATTGGACAGTATCTTTCTAAGTATCAATTACCGAATGGGACAGAGGAGCATCCACGAATTATTGGGATTGAAAAAACATTAAATGCAGATAAAGTATATTGTTTTACAGAACCAATTAAACATCAAGGTACATTTAATGGAATTGTTACCCGTCAGTGTGGCGAGATCGTGGCTCTTGCCGACAAAGAAACATGTAATTTGGGTGAGGTTTTTATGAATAACATAAAGGACATTGAAACATTTGAAGATTGTGTTATGTTGATGTATAAATATCAAAAGGCGGTATGTAATATGAAGTACATACATCAAGAGACTCAAAATATTGTTCACAAAAATAATAGGATAGGAATTGGGGTAACTGGCATTTTGCAAAATCAGACTGCTATGAAAGAAAATTGGTATGATGTTGTTTATAAAAAACTTAAAAAATTTGATAAGGATTGGTCTAAAAAGATGGGGTGGAACGAATCAATTCGTTTAACTACTGTCAAGCCGTCGGGTTGCCAAATCGGGAGTACTCTTATACCAACAGATGATGGGATATTTAGGCTTGACGAGATTGGCGACACAGATGGTGCGCCTTGGCAAGAACATAGTATTAATATTCAACAGGAAAATACAACAGAAAAAAGTACAAAGTTTTATATTAATGGTGTGTCATCGACATATATTATTAGAACGAGTGGCGGCATTGAATTAGAGTCTACTCCCAATCATAAATATCGAATATTGCGCGGAGAGGGATATGTGTGGGTAGAATCTAAAGATATAGTTATTGGAGACGCGTTGCCCTATAAACTTGGTGGATATAATAACAACAATGTTGTTGAACTTAAAGAAATAGACTGGCCCAAAAGTGAAGTTACGGGCAAGACATTGCATTTCCATAAGTTTGTACAACCAAAAGTTCTTGACGAAGATTTTGCGTGGTTGCTTGGACTATATTTTGCAGATGGGTCTAACCACAAAGCAGGCATTAGAATCGCTGGCAATATTCATGAACAAGAGGACTTATATAAGGCGAGAGATATATTAGAAAAATATAATATTAATTCATATATCGATACTAGAGGGGTTGGTAAAAATAATGCAGATTTATACGTTAACAATACTGGATTCTTGTGGTGGTTAAAACAGCAGGGTCTATTAAAACAACACAGTGGGGATATAAAATTTCCTTTTAAAATAAGGCAATCTGGTTCTAATATTATAAAATCATTCATAGATGGATTTTTCTGTGGTGACGGCTCAGACAAAACAAGGGGAAGAAGCTTTGTTACTGTATCAAAACAATTTGCAATGGAACTAGTCATCGTAGGGAGGGCTGTTGGGTTAGATATGAAAATGAGAGAGATGCCACCGACAGAAAAAAGTTGGGGTACAAGAATGAGATATTGGATATCAGAAAGAATGGGTCGCAATGCGGTTAGACAATCCACGGCGAAAACAGATATTTGGAATACACTTGATAAACACGGCCTCAATAATTTTCTATTTGATAGGGTTGTTGGAATAGAACGATCAGAATCAGAGACATATGACGTAGAGGTGCCTGTAAAAAATACATATATCGCCAATTCTTATGTGTCACATAACACCGTTTCGCTTTTGGCGGGAGCAACTCCTGGAGTTCATCCCGCTTATTCTAGATATTATATCCGTAGAGTAGAGATGTCTTCTAATGATCCGTTAGTAGAGTATTGTCGAGGCCTTGGATTTAAAGTAGAATATAGAAAGCTATACGACGGAACTGATGATAGGCTTACGGTTAAAATTGAATTCCCTTGTAGTGTTTCTGGAGATACTCCAATCTCAAAAGATCTTTCTGCTCTTCAACTTTTAGACTATGTTAAATTTATACAAAAAAATTGGGCTGACAATGCAGTTTCTGTTACGTGTTATTATAAATTGGAAGAATTAAAGGGGATTAGGGGATGGTTGGAAGAAAATTATAAAAATAATATTAAAACACTATCCTTTTTGCTTCATGATGGCCACGGATTTGTTCAGGCTCCATATGAACCAATTACTAAAGAAAAGTACAATGAAATAGTTTCTGGGGTTAAGCCGATTATTGCCGTTAAGGATAATACTTATTCTGATGAGTTGTTAAATGATCCTGAGTGTTTAACTGGGACTTGTCCTATTAGGTAACTTGACAATTTCTTCCAGATAAGCTATAATGTAATAACCTAAAAAGAAAGGGGGTGTTAGTATGAATGATGAAGAGAAGGTGGGTCAGGGGGTCGCTCCTGAGGCTGAGTCAGCGCCGGAAGCTGCTTCTGAAGAGTCTTCAGAGCAGGATGGTGAGGAAGCTGCTTAGTTTACTTACTCGGTCTGTCATTTTTTGGCGGATCGAACTAAATAAAGTAAGTTAATTGACAAATTGTCTAAAAAGTGCTATAGTATGGGGGTGTTATAAAAAGCACCTCTTTGCTATTGACAAAAAAATCTATCGGGTGTATAATAGTAATGGAGAATGCGGAGAAGTAAGGAAACAATCTATTTAACCCCGCTAATTTAACTATTAAAAAGAAGATAAATTATATGAGAATAGATAAATCTAAAACAAAACTTATATTTGAATTTACGGCAGATGAATGGTTTTTGTGTAGAGCCGATGAACAAAAAGATGGTTGGCCATATTCGTTGAACTACAGAATTGACCGCAGCGAAAAAGGTAAGAGTGATGACGTTGGTATGATGAAAATTTATTTAGATGAAAAAGAAGCCAAAGAAGCTAAAATAAATGGCTTTAGTGAACTGGTAATCTCCCCCTAACTATATGAAGGGTTATGTCTTATCTAATATTGATTGAACTCTTACCGTTCTCAAGTCCTCTCTAACTTTAAGCAACTAATATGAAACCAGATTATCATTTAATACTTGTAGATTGTGAGGGGCATGGGCCGGCGCCGACTCTGAATATCGTTGCTGGCTTTGAGTTTGGGGCGGTTGAGATTAAATCCAAGGCCTCTTTTCATGGCAAGGCGGCTACAAAAGAGACGTTTGAGAAGTTTGCTGAATGGCTTAATAAATTTCCAGGACGTAAGATATTTGTGAGTGATAATCCTGCTTATGATTGGCAATTCATCAATTATTATTTTCATAAATTTTTAGGAGAGAATCCGTTTGGGCATTCTGCTAGAAGAATTGGAGATTATTATGCTGGACTAATGAATGATTGGGAAGATAGTTCTTCTTGGAAGAAATTTAGAGTAACGCCACACGATCATAATCCAGTACATGATGCGCTAGGCAATGCTGAGGCGCTA
>Ga0209518_1001807_pt1 | contig 21774 bp, 21 predicted proteins | sample RifGroB1_FD_183993 | JGI IMG/M metagenome (GOLD analysis project Ga0209518, IMG submission 183993) | Groundwater microbial communities from Rifle, Colorado, USA - Groundwater B1 (SPAdes) (version 2) | ecosystem: Environmental > Aquatic > Deep subsurface > Groundwater | place: Rifle, Colorado...
ACCCTGGTTGAAACCAACACCATGCCGGAAAGTCAGTTCACGATCACACAGGGAACGTTGACCGTGAATGAAGCTGGGAATTCGATCCCCTATTCGGGGAAGCTTGAGGACTTGGGGCAAATTCCGGTTCGCAAGCCTGTCATGCAGGCGCTTCGTAATGACGCGGTAAAGACTTTCGATTCTTTGGCGCACGCGCAGTTTAAAAATACGCTGTTGCGTATCGTGCCCACGGCGGGAACGTCTACCACGGCATTAACCTTGACCACGGACGGAACCGCCACCCTGACCAATAACATCGCCTTCGGTCTGAATCATGCGAAACTGGTTGTTGACCTGATGAAGGAACGCAACATCCCGGCGTATGAAATGGATGACTACATGGCGATTGCGTGGCCTTCCACATTGCGTACTCTCAAGAATAATCTTGAGGCGGTGTGGCAGTACACACAGGAAGGGGATGCCAATATGGATAAACTCACCATCACAAAAGGCGGCTACACAATTAGTATTTATGAGGCTGCAACCGGAGGCGCCCAGTGCCTTTATCCCGGGGATCCAGACAGCGAAATGGCAACAAGATACACCACATTTACAGAAATTACCACACAGGGAGGAGGTAGGTTAAGGCGCGGAGGAACTACGGCAACGGCATTCACTGTTTGCGAAAAAACCACGGGAAGTACTACCTGGGGTCTGCCCACAACATTCGGGCATATGACAGTTACAACTCCGGCTGCTCCCCCCGCAGCCATGATGACGGAAATCGACGGAATTCTTTCTACCCTCAAGAAAATCTAAAAAATGGGACTTCATTGCGGCAGGCTTTGTACCACCGCCATATCCAAAGAAGATATGTCGACCTACTTTTCCTCGGCTATGAATGTGGCGACGGCAAGGGCTCTTGAAAAAACGGAGAACTCGGGTATCTTTTTTGCACATACAAGAAGGGGAATTATAGTGCGGATCAACGGAGAATGTCCCAACATGACCGAAAACGGCTGCATACACGGCAGAAATTGTTTTGTGTTAAAAGCGCTGGTGAGGAAAACTATTTAAGCGCCCCCGAAATATAATTTTTAACCTCGGTGAAGTTAAAATTCCCCGCTTTAGGTGTCAGAATGTATTGCCCGTCCCCGCTTTTCCCCTCCCTGAGAACGTTCCCGGTTGTGAGTTGAACTTCAGTTAATTTATAAGCATCGGGGCTGCCGAAAACTTCAATCAAACTTCTGATTGTTGAAAGATTAAGATCCGTCTTAATCATTTTTGATAATGTTTCAACCATCTTATTGGTTTTATCGGGTGAGTTACCTGAAACCAACTTTTTACTGATACCTTTTAATATTGCGAATTGTCTTTGGCTTCGCCCGAAGTCGCTATCTCCATGGCGGGATCTCACAAATTTAAGTGCGCTTGCCCCATTAAGATCTGCGGGACCCTTTTCATAATGAATCTGCTCATACCTGCAAATGAAATTTTTCTCCAGTTCAAATCCTGAATACTTTGCCTTGAAAGAATCAATTTCGGGACCCGTAAATCCGCAGGTCTCATTCTCAAGTCCTTTAACGGGATAGAAATTATCACTAAAAGTTTTGGGAACATCAACTTGGATACCCCCCAGACTGTCGATTAGACTAATAAATCTGTCAAAATCAATAGAAACATAATAATTAATAGGTAGCCCGGTAACATTTTTAATTACACTACCCACATTTTGAATGCCGTTCACGGAAGCCTCCGCATTTATTTTGCGGTTTCCCGAAACCCAGAGATCGCGGGGGACAGATATTAGCCCGGCAGTTTTGGTATTGGTATCTACATGGACTATTATTAAGCTGTCGGTTAAGCCCCCTCCGGAGTGACCTCCTCCACCCGAACCCAGAAGAAGAATGTTAAATACTCCTTTTTGCGGAGAAATATCCATGGGAGTCCCTAATGGAATCGGAGTACCGTTATCCTGAACCCCAACACCTTTGGGAACAAAAACTTTTGAAAGCGTCAAGGTAAAGTAGGTTACGGTGAACCCGAAAATAAAAACTCCCAGGAGAATAAGGCCAATTATGAGATTTTCTCTGGAAATATTAATCTTGAAGGGCATGGTTTAAATTATACATTAGGGATATACTGAAAAATATGGATGCAACAAAGACAATGCTTCGGGCAATAATAAACGGTCAAAGTGCAATGAAACAGGATCTTTTGGGCGAGATCCGCAAAGTTGATACAACAGTCAAAAAACTGGAGAAAAATGTGGACCTTGGGTTTGAAGTTGTCAAAACGAGAATGGACAAGCTCGGAAAATCACTGGCCTATCTTGAAGATGATGCTCCAACCCGCGAAGAATTTGACGGTTTGGAAAAAAGAGTGGTGAAAGTTGAACAAAAAGCGGCTTCTATATAATCTTGCTTCTAAATATCCGGTATTTTAGATATAATCAGTTGTATGGATTTAATGGAAAAGATTACAGCTCTTGCCAAGCGTCGCGGTTTTATTTTTCAGGGAAGTGAAATTTACGGCGGATATCAGGGCTTTTGGGATTACGGACCTCTTGGAACCGAGTTAAAAAATAATATTAAAAGGGAATGGTGGAAAAGCATGGTTTACTCCCGGGAAGACGTTGTAGGACTTGATGCTGCAATAATAATGAACCCCACGACATGGGAAAAATCCGGGCATCTTAAAGCCTTCACAGATCCCTTAACAGAATGCAAGATTTGTCATAAAAGAGTCAGAGCCGATAATGAAGAAGCCATAAAAGAGCATGAAAAGGAACATAACGGCAAGAAAAGTTGGGCAGAACCTAAAACTTTTAACCTGATGACCGAGGTAATGCTGGGGACCACCGAACCGAAAGAAAAAGCCTACCTTAGAGGAGAAATTACCCAGGGAGTATTTGTAAACTTTAAAAATGTTGTTGACTCTACCCGCATTAAAATTCCATTCGGTATTGCCCAAATCGGAAAAGCCTTCAGAAATGAAATCACCCCGGGAAATTTTACTTTCCGCTCACTGGAATTTGAACAGATGGAACTTGAATATTTTGTAAAACCAGACGACCGTGAAAGTAAGAAAACTTTTGAGACTTGGAAGGAGACGAGAAAAAAATGGTACGAAGACTTGGGAATTGATTCCAAGAAAATGCGCTTCCATGATCATGAACCCGAGAAAAGAGCCCACTATGCAAAATATGCAACCGATATCGAGTATGATGCCCCATTCGGCTGGAGTGAATTTGAAGGAATTCACCACAGAGGCGACTTTGACTTGGGAAATCATAATCTCAAGTACCAAGACCCCGAAACAAATGAAGAATATACTCCTTGGGTTATTGAAACCTCCGGTGGAGTTGATAGAGCACTACTTTTCTTCCTAATCGATTCATATAACGAAGACGGGGAACGGATATATCTGAAATTAAACCCCAAGCTTGCGCCTTACAAGGTAGCGGTATTCCCGCTTCTTAAAAATAAACCCGAGCTTGTCGATAAAGCCCGGGAAATTTATCAAACCTTAAAGAAAAACCTGGTTGTTACCTGGGACGACAGGGGAAACATTGGAAAAAGATATTTTGCACAGGACGAAATAGGAACTCCCTGGTGTGTAACTATCGACTTTCAGTCCCTTGAAGACGGAACCATAACCGTCAGGGACCGCGATTCCGCCAGTCAAGTCAGAGTGGATATTGACAAATTGCCCGAATACTTCGAGAATAAATTATCCAAATGAAAAAGTTCCTCCCCTTGATCCTTATCGGTGTAGGAGTATTAGTAGTTGCCGTAAGCGGCATTACAATTGCCAAAATGATGAAGGGCGGAGGCGACGACGCCGTTGAGGACGAAGCAAGCATTCCCGAGATCCCCCAAGATCAAAGGCCGACTATCTCTCTTACTCCTTCAAGCGATGGGCACTGGCTGGACTTTAAAGTTCAAAATATCAAAGTTAAAGGGGCGGCCTCCATGGATTATGAGCTCATTTATACGACAGGAATGGGAGTTCAGCAGGGAGTTCCCGGCACAGTTAAGCTTGAAGGAAGCGATGTTACAAGAAACTTACTCTTAGGAAGCGAATCATCCGGCAAATTCAGATACGACGAAGGAGTTAAAGGCGGAACCATGACCATAAGGTTCAGGAACGACAAAGGCAAGCTTATAGGCAAGCTTTCTTCAACATTTACCCTTTCTTCCCCCAAAAAGGGAGTCTTTGAAGTAACTATGGATACTCTTGCCGAAGGAACCAAGACTTTTACTTCAAGTAAATAAATCTTCATAGAATCATTATGAAAAGTGTGAAGCAGGACTTGACATGCGCGTGAAAATATATCAGAATGGTTACTAATGGTGAGAAATGGCGTATACCATTTCAAATCATGCAAATATGAACCTGCCCGGTTTAATAAACTACCGTCATGCTTCTAGGAACTTATCCCGCGAAAATTACTGCCGGCAATCGTACAGCTGTGCCTGCGCCCCTAAGGCGCGAATTAGGAGAAATTTATATCTTGGCCAAATGGTACGAGGAATGCATTGTTTTAGTAGCTAAGAGTTCTTTTGTTGCACTTTTAACACGAATTAGAGGAAAAGAAGGTTTGATAACGGATCCCGTAAGAGGTTCTGAGCATTTTCTTTTTAGCTCAGCCTATGAGGTGATCCCGGATGAACAGGGAAGAATAATTCTTCCTGAAAAATTAATTGATTACGCGGGGTTAACGGAAGAGATTTACTTTTTGGGAGTTGGAGACAGAGCAGAGATTTGGAATAAAGAGATTTGGGATGAGAGAGAAAAGGGCGTCGCCCGCGACGCGGCGAAATACATTGAGGAGTTATCAAAAAATGAAAAAAGGTAACTATCACGAATCGGTAATGCCTCGTGAAGCGGTTGAGGGATTGCACATTAAAAAGCTCGCAAAATATATTGACGCAACTCTTGGAAACGGAGGACACACGCTTGAAATTTTACAGGAAGGTGGGCGTGTACTCGGGATAGAGATGGATCCGAAGATGCTTGAAATTGCACTTGAGAGGATTGGAGTGAATGAAAATTTCAAAGGAGTACCCGGAAATTTCGAATCCATTGATACTATTGCTCGGGAGAACGACTGGGGAGAAGTAAGCGGAATTCTTTTTGATTTGGGGGTTTCAAATATACACTTAAAAGACTTGGAACGCGGATTTTCTTTTGAGAACCCCGAAGCGCCTTTGGATATGAGGCTTAACCCTCTTGCTCAAGGCGTAAAAGCCGCAGACCTTCTAAACGTATTAAGAGAGGATCAGCTAAGGAACTTGTTTGAGGTAACACTCGACCCGGGAGCTGCCAAATGGATAAGCGGACGCGTAATGTACTCGAGGGATATTAAGCCGATTGAAACAGTCGGGGACATGCAGGAAATATCTACCGGCTTAAAAACCGGAAAACACAGCTTGAGTGAAGCAACGCTGCCATTTTTGGCATTAAGAATTGCAGTCAATAGCGAGCTAGCAAATTTAAAAACAGCCCTACCCAAGGCATTTGAACTACTGGAGAACACGGGAAGGCTTGTAGTTATAAGCTTTCACTCGGGAGAAGACGCAATAGTTAAAGAATTTTTTAAGGAAAAAGCGGCCCAGGGCAAAGCCGAACTTGTAAGTTACAAGCCGGTAAAAGCGGGGGAGAGCGAGATAGAGAAAAACAGGCGGGCAAGAAGCGCCAAGATGAGAATTTTACAAAAAATAGTGTCTACATAAAATGATGAAAATACCAGCAATTAAAAAAATAAACATAAAAGGACTTAAAAACAGAATATTAATAGCAATCTGCGGAGTTCTTACCGTTTTAACCGTGCTTTTGACGGTAACAACGGCTACAACCGGTTTCGAGATGTCGCGTCTTGAGAGCCAAAAATCCATACTTCTTGAGGAGAGGCGGGGACTGGAAGAGTCGCTGGTAAAAACTCTCTCTACACGAGAGCTTGAGGATGAAAGCGGGGACTTAGGTTTTGCCAAACCCGAGAATATTGTCTATATTTCGGGAATGCCCCCCGTTGCCAATCTTCCGCAATGAAGGTCAGAATACTTTCTATATTTTTTGCACTCCTTTTTTTGGGCCTGATTATAAGACTGGGTTATTGGCAGATTGTTAGGGGAGCCGAACTTTCCCGGGATGCTCAATTCCAATATAACTCCTCAAAAGTTACCATGGCCCCGAGGGGAAATATCATGGCTAACGATGGGAGTTATTGGGCACTTAGGACCGATGCCTGGCTGATATTTGCCAATACTAACGAGATCACAAGCTCACCAAAGGACATTGCCGAACGCCTTTCGCTTCTCCTGGTTGAGGATCCTACGAATAAAGAAGAGACCTTGGCCGAAATGATACGGCTTGAGGATTTATTAAACAAAAAAGGAGCCTGGGTACCTCTCAAGCCAAAAGTCGATACCGAGGTCAAGAAAAACGTTGAAGCATTAAAGATTAAAGGAATCGGATTTGAAAGCCAGGAAGCAAGGTATTATCCCGAAGCCTCATCTGCGGCCCAGCTCCTGGGCTTTGTGGGCAAGGACGAAAGCGGAGGCGATATCGGCTATTTTGGCCTTGAGGGATACTACAATCTGCCTCTAAGCGGAAAGCCAGGATTTCTGGGCCGCGAGAAGGACGCCAAAGGAGCCCCCATTCTCATTAACGGATCAAGCGAGGTCTCGGCCATTTCCGGAGTCAACTTGAAAACAAATATCGATAAAAGAGTCCAGACACTTGCCGAAGAGAAACTTAAAGAGGGAATTGAAAAATACGGAGCCCTCGGAGGCAATGTAACCGTCATGGAACCCGCTACAGGGCGTATCATGGCCATGGCAAGCTTCCCCTCATATGACCCCAGACAGTATTCAGAATACGGAGACTCACTTTTCAAAAATCCCGTAATTTCGGACACTTTTGAACCCGGAAGTATTTTTAAAGTCCTGGTTATGGCCTCGGGGCTTGATGCGGATGTTATTAAGCCTGATACGGAGTGCGACATTTGCGAAGGACCTCTTAAGATCGACAAATACATTATTAAAACATGGAACGAGGAATACCACCCCAATATCACAATGACCGATGTAATAGTACACTCGGACAATATAGGAATGAGCTTTATCGGAGCCAAACTCGGAACCGACAGGATGTATGACTATCTTGATAAGTTTGGTATAGGCAAACCCACGGGAGTTGACCTTCAGGGAGAAGCTGCCCCTTCCATGCGGAAAAGAGGAACCTGGAACAGCGTAGATCTGGCAACAGCGAGTTTTGGCCAGGGAATTGCCGTAACCGGGCTTCAGATGGTGCGTGCGGTAGCCGCAATCGCAAACGGAGGATTCCTGGTTACTCCCAGAGTGGTAGATTCAATCGAGGGAGGCGGCTGGGAGGAAGAAGCTAATTCTGACCCTCCCAAGCGGATTATAAGCAGGGAAGCCGCCTCGGAAGTCGCCCAGATGATGGCTGAAGCGGCCAACCGGGGGGAAGCCCAGTGGACCAGGATTCCGGGTTATAGAATTGCAGGTAAAACCGGTACGGCCCAGATTCCTGTTTCAGGACACTACGATTCTACAAACACAAATGCGTCATTTATCGGATTTGCCCCCGTCGCAAATCCGAAGTTTGTAATGCTTGTGACACTAAAATCTCCCCAAACTTCCCCCTGGGCGGCGGAAACGGCAGCGCCATTATGGTATTCAATAGCCAAAGAACTTTTTCCATATTTAGGCGTTGCCCCGTCCCAATAATTTTGAGGCTGAGGGGTTTCGGTGTAAAATAAGACCAGGAATGTCAAAATTTGTAATTTCGGGAGGGAAGCCTCTAAACGGCAAAATTACCGCTTCCGGGAGTAAAAACTCGGCTTTAGCCTTGATTCCGGCAACCCTCATTGCCGATGGCCCGACCACAATCACCAATCTGCCCGATATCAGGGATGTAGCCGTAATGCTTGAGATTGTCGAAAAATTGGGGGGAAAGGTAACAAGGAGCGCGGGACAAGTTACGATTGACCCAAGTAGCATCAAAAGTCACGAGCTCCCGGCAGATTTGAGCTCAAAAGTCAGAGCTTCGGTTATTTTTACGGCCCCCCTTCTTTGCCTTTTCGGGAAAGCTACCATTACTCCTCCCGGGGGAGACCAGATTGGCGAACGCCTGCTTGATACCCATTTCTCAATGCTTAAAGAGTTCGGGGTTAAAGTAACTCCGATTGACGGAAAATTTCACTTTGAATGGAAGGACAGGAAAAATCCCAGAGTGTTTCTTGAAGAAGCTTCCGTTACAGCCACGGAAATGGGCCTGATTCTGGCCTCAAGAATGGAGGGCGACGTAACTATAGACGACGCCGCAAGTGAACCCCATGTTGAGGACCTTACCTCAATGCTCAATGAAATGGGGGCTAAAATTACAGGGGGAGGAACCAATAGAATTCAAATCCGGGGAGTAAGTAAGCTTACCGGAGTTACTCATAAAGTAATACCAGATTATATCTGTAGCGGAACATTTGCAATTGCGGCTGCGGTAACAGGAGGCAAGATTGAAATCGAAGACGTCGGTCCCGGGCAATACGACATGTTAATGAATTATATAGGGAGTATGGGAGTTGAAGCCGAAATAAAAGGCACCAGCCTAATTGTAAATCCCTCAAAACTTGTAGCCATAAAGCGTAAGTTCCAAACCAGGCCCTGGCCGGGATTTCCGACGGACCTTATGAGCCCTTTCATTGTTCTTGCAACACAAACCGAAGGGACGGTTCTTTGCCACGACTGGATGTATGAATGGAGGATATTCTTTGTTGACGATCTTATCTCAATGGGTGCCAACATCTTCATCGCCGATCCCCATAGGGTGGTTGTTACAGGCAAAAGTCAGCTTCACGGCGAACATCTCTTCTGTAAGGATATAAGAGCAGGAATGTCCGTAATTTTGGCGGCACTGGCCGCAAAGGGAGAAAGCGAAATTGAAAATATTGAGATGGTAGAGCGTGGCTATGAAAAAATTGAAGAGCGCTTCGCCTCACTTGGAGCCGATATTGCCCGCAAGAATTAAAAATGCAAAAGTTTACAGGAATTTCTTTTGACTCCCGCATGGTCAGGAAGGGTTTTTTGTTTGTTGCGGTCAAAGGCCTAACCGTTGACGGCCATGATTACATTAAAGACGCAGTCAAGCGCGGAGCCATTACGGTAGTCGGGGAAAAAGACCGCAAGGACCTTGATATCCCCGAAAACATTGAATACATAAAAGTCGAAGATTCCAGGCAAGCCCTGGGAGAATATGCTTCAGACTTCTACGGGAACCCAAGCGGGAAACTCAAAGTCATAGGAGTAACCGGAACCAAAGGAAAAACCACAACTGCCCACCTTATCCATCACATTTTAACTTCGCAAGGAAAAAAAACCGGCCTCATCTCCTCAATTACCTCACCCGGTTTCCATGTGACAAACCCCGATGTAGTTAGTCTCCAGGCATCACTTTCCGAAATGGTCAAAGAAGGAAACGAATATGCAGTCGTTGAAGTCAGTTCGCACGGAATTGATCAAAAGAGGATTGCAGGAGTTAAATTTGATATAGCGGTACTAACCAATATTGCCCCGGAGCACCTGGACTACCACAAAACCTTTTTGGAATATAAAAGAGTAAAAATGGAATTTATAAATTCTGCCGAAAGGAGTGTAATAAGTCCCGAAAAAACAGATTTAAAAATTCTTCCAGGAGAATTCAATAATATTAATGCCCAAACCGCAGTTGAAGTCACAACCCTCTTGGGAATTGATAAAAAAGAAGCACTCGATTCACTCAAATCATTCAAACTCCCCATCGGCAGAATGGAAGAAATCAAAAACGATACGGGTGCAAGAATTTTTATAGACTTCGCCCATACCCCGGATTCTCTAGAAAAAGCGCTTACTTACCTGAAGTCCATCACTAAAGGAAAATTAATTTCGGTATTCGGATGCGCCGGAGAGCGGGATCCCGGGAAGCGTGCAAAAATGGGTAAAATTTCATCTCAAATTGCAGATTTGTCCGTATTTACGGCAGAAGATCCAAGAAGTGAGGACATTTTCGATATCCTCACCGAAATGGAAAAAGAAGCAAGCAAGTTCATTTCTATTCCCGAAAGATCGGAGGCAATTGCCTACGCCCTTTCAAGGGCGGGAAAGGGAGATGTTGTCGGCATTTTCGGCAAAGGCCATGAGCAAAGTCTGGCTTATAAAGGATTTGAACATCCATGGAGTGATCACGCTGAAGTTAAAAACTGGCTAGAAAGAAAGACCGATATTTCGGCCATAATTTTGGCCGCAGGAATGGGAACGCGAATGAAGTCGGATATCCCCAAAGTTCTTCATGAAATCTGCGGCCGTCCAATGATTGCTTTCACCTTGCAGAATTTGAGACGTGCCGGAATAGCAGAGATTATCGCCGTTATCGCTTTTGAAAAAGAAATGATAATGAAAAGAATTTCCGGGGAAGTTAAATTTGCGGTTCAGAAAATGGCCAAGGGAGGAACCGCCGATGCCGCCAAAGCCGGGCTTCCCATGGTTTCCAAAAACTGCAAAACCCTAATCGTAATTAACGGAGACGACAGTGCCTTTTACACACCCGAAACTATAAGAAAAATTATAGAAATTCATGAGGGAAGAGAAAGAAAATTAACTTTTGTTTCTTTGATCAAAGATAATCCGACGGGTTTAGGTAGGATTCTCAGGGGTAAAGACGGACATGTAACCGATATCATTGAGGAAAAAGATGCAACGGAGAGCCAGAGGAAGATAAACGAAGTTAATGACGGCCTTTATGTTTTTGACCGCAAATGGTTTGCTGGAAATATCGATAAAGTTAAAAAAGGGCCTCAGGGAGAATATTATATAAATGATTTGATAAAGCTGACAATCGATTCAGGAGAGCGGATGGCTACATACACTCTTCCCGACGACAGCGAATGGCAGGGAATTAACACTCCCGAGCAGCTTATAGAAGCCGAGAAAAAAATGGAGGCGAGACTTAAATGAAGTTGCACTTCATAGGAGTCGGAGGAAGCGGAATCTACGGCGTTTCAAAACTGGCGGAACAAATGGGTTATGAAGTAACCGGTTGTGACTTGGAAGGAAGTACCGCCTACGCCAAAAATATATTTAAAGGCCACGACGCCAGCCACTTAAAAGATATTGATCTTGTAATAGTAAGCCCGGCCGTTTTCTATCAAAATGCCAATCACCCGGAAATGATTGAAGCAAAAAACCGGGGGATTGTAGTTACATGAATTTGTCGGAAAGTATCTAAGTAAAGGGAAAAAAGTCATAGCGGTTGCAGGAACCCACGGCAAGTCTACGACTACCGCCATGATCGGAAAAATTCTTACCGATGAGGGGCTTGATCCGACGGTAATAACCGGTGCCAATGTTCCTGAGTGGCACGGAAGCGTCCGCTTCGGATCGGGAAAATATTTCGTCATCGAAGCGGATGAATTTAACAACAATTTCCTTCATTATCATCCGGAGATTGCCATCGTTAATAACATAGAGTTTGATCATCCGGATTTTTTCAAAAATGAGGCAGAAGTTAAAGAGTCATTTAAGAAATTTGTGGGAACCCTCATAGGTCCCAAAATTTTGATCACCGAAAAGGACAGTCAGAACTTAAAATTTAAACTCAAAGTCTTGGGCGAACACAATCAAAAGAACGCCAATATGGCCTATCTTTTGGGCAGGAAATTGGGAATTGCCGAGGACCGCATCATTAAATCCCTGGAGGGTTTTACCGGAATAGGAAGAAGAATGGAGTTAATTTCTGAAAAGTCCGGAATTAAGATTTTTGATGATTATGCCCATCATCCGACTGCAATTAAAACAACAATCGAAGGCTTGAGAGATGCATATCCGGGGTCCAGAATTTGGGTAATTGATGAACCACATGGCTTTGCCCGTACTCATGCCCTTTTATCCAAATATAAAGGAGTATTCGCAGATGCCGATAGAGTTATAATCGGCCCGATCTTTAAAGCCCGGGATAAAGAAACATTCGGCATTACCCCGGAAAGTGTAGCCAAAATATCGGAACATAAAAATGCCGTTGGGATACAAAGCTTCAATCAAATCAAAGAAATCGTAAGTAGTGAGGTAAAATCAGGAGATATAATTCTTGTAATGGGTGCGGGTAAAAGCTATTTATGGGCAAGACAACTTTCCAAAAACTGACGGCATTCCGTATCGGAGGTGAAATTGAGGATTACAAAGAAGTTTCCAAAAGGCAAGAACTTGAGGAAGCAGTCGCCTTTGCCAAAACCAAAAATCTCCCCGTTTTTGTTCTCGGTGACGGAACCGATATCCTGGTCAGCGATAAAAACTTTTTGGGAGCCGTAATTAAATATACGGGCAAAAGTATTAAGCTCGACGGAGAGACCCTGACCGCTGAAGCCGGGGTAAATTGGGACGACCTCTGCGAGTATGCCGTTAGCCATGACCTTCAGGGAATAGAATGCCTGTCAGGAATCCCGGGAACAACCGGAGCTGCCCCGATTCAAAACATCGGAGCATATGGAGCCGAACTGAAAGATGTTTTTGTAACCCTAACCGCATACGATATAGCAAATCAAAAATTTGTAGAGTTTGACAGAGATGCCTGCGAATTCGGTTACAGGGAAAGTATTTTCAAAAATATTAGCCACTGGCAGAAATATGTGATTACAGACATTACCATAAAATTAAAAAAAGGCGGACACCCAAGCGCCAATTATGAGTCCCTTGCCTCAAGGCTTACCAAAAACCCGACTCTTAGGGAAGTCAGGACCGCTGTTGTCAAAGTCAGGGAAGAAAAACTTGAAAATCCAAAGGTAATCGGAAACGCGGGATCATTCTTCAAAAACCCGATTATTCCGGTATCCGAAAAAGACCGTTTGGAAAAAGAGTTTCCAGGCATAAAAATATTTCCTTTTGGGGATCTTTTCAAAATTTCGGCGGCCTGGCTGATTGAAGAAGCCGGTTGGAAAGGCAAAGATTACAAAAATGCGGGAGTTTCCCCCAAACACGCATTAATACTTATTAATAGAACCGGGGAAGCGAAGGCCTCCGAGATCATGGAGCTGTCGGAAAAGATAATCAACGATGTACGGGAGAAATTTAGTATAAGCTTAGAGAGAGAAGTCCAACTGATTAATTTCTAGAATGAATTACAAAGGCAAAAAAGTAGCGATATTGGGATACGGCATTGAAGGGGCTGACACCGAGAAGTATATGAAGAAACAAGGTGCCGTGATAACAATCCTTGACAAAAAACTTGATAAAAAATATCTTAAAGGACTTGAGAATTTTGATGTTATAGTCCGGTCGGCCGGCGTTTACCGCTATTTACCTGAAATAGTTCAGGCCGAGCATGCAGGAGTCAAAGTAACAAGCGCAATTAAAATTTTCTTTGAAAATTGCCCGGGGAAAATTATCGGGGTAACCGGAACCAAAGGCAAGGGAACTACCTCAACACTTATTTCCGAAATACTCAAAGCCGATAAGCGCAAAGTATACCTGGCGGGGAATATCGGTAAACCCTATCTGGAACTTCTACCGCAACTTAAAAAGAATAGTATTGTTGTTCTTGAACTTTCTTCATTTCAGTTAATTGATATGGACGTTAGTCCCGATATTGCGGTCGTTCTGAATATTACCTCGGACCACCTTAACTGGCATAAAGATGTTGAGGAATATATAAGCGCCAAAAGGAATATTGTTAAACATCAAGCGCCATCTGATTTTGCCGTCGTTAACGCAGACTATGAAATATCAAAAAGTTTTGCGGGAGAAACAAAAGGAAAAGTTGTCCTATTCAGTAAGAGTCAGTTTACAAACGGATGCTTTGTAGAGAGTGGTGACCTTACCTACATGAAAGACGATAAAAAGATTGTATTGGGGAAAAGTCATTGGCTACTTCTCCGCGGGGAACACAACCTTGAAAATGTTACGGCAGCGGTAACAGTCGCCATAGCTCTGGGAATAGATGAAGAGATAATCAAAAAAGTAGTATTTGCTTTTGCGGGACTTGAACACAGACTCGAACTTGTGGGAAGCTTCGGAGGAATTTCTTTCTATAACGACTCGTTTGCAACAGGTCCCCAACCCACGGTTGCAGCCATAAGATCGTTTGAAGAACCCGAAACTCTGATTTTAGGAGGAAGCGATAAAAATCTGGATTTTACGGAACTCGGACAGATCATTTCCAAAAAGAAAAATGTGCAAGGCATTGTTTTAATCGGGGATGTTGCCGAAAAAATTAAAACTGCACTTAAAGATGCAAATTATAAAGGCAAATTAATAGAGATGGGCAAGAAATCCATGGATAAAATTGTCCAGGAAGCGTTCTCGGCAACTCCCAAAGGGGGAGTGGTACTTCTTTCCCCGGCTGCGGCCAGCTTTGACATGTTCAAAGACTATAAAGACCGCGGAAACAAGTTTAAATCTGCCGTGGAGGATTTAAAAAATGGCTGACGGGAGAGCCATAGGAATATTCGATTCCGGGCTTGGGGGACTAACTGTTGTTAAAGAGATAAAAAAAATTCTTCCCCATGAAGACATAATCTACCTGGGAGACACGGCAAGAGTTCCTTATGGGACAAGGAGTAAAGAAATAATCATAAAGTTTTCACTTGAAGACGCAGACTTTCTTCTAAAAAGAGGCGTCAAATGCATAGTAATTGCCTGCAATACCGCCTCATCTGTGGCATCGGGAGTGCTAAAACAAAAACTTAAAATACCGGTCTTTGATGTAATCGGTCCGGCCCTCCGAGATGCAGGAAAAATTTCAAACGCTAAAACTGGAGTTATCGGAACCCGGGCTACAATTGCAAGCGGAGCATACAAAGTTGATTTTTCTGTAGCCTGTCCCCTTTTGGTTCCTTTTATCGAAGAAGGGGAAGTAAATAGTGAGGCCATAAAAATTATTGCTAGAGACTACCTAAAACCTCTCAAGGGAAAAGTAGATACACTAATTCTGGGCTGTACTCACTATCCCATTATCGAAGACCTGATTCAAAAAGAAATGGGTTCGGAAGTAAAACTGATTAATCCCGAAAAATCGGTTTCGAGAACCGTAAAAGAATTTCTGGCAAAGAAAGATCTTTTGAATTCTCAAAATTCCAAAGGAAGGGTGAATTTTTTTGTAACCGATCTTAACGACCGGTTCACAAAAGTTGCAGAAATGTTTCTGGGAGAAAAAATTGAAAATAATTTAAAAAAAGTAACATTATGAAAAATAAAATAAAAGTTGCGGTTCTAATGGGGGGAAAGTCATCGGAACATGAGATATCAATTTTATCCGGTCAGCAAGTGGTTAAAAATCTGGACAAAAAACGCTACGAGGTTCTGCCGGTAGTTATATCAAAAGACGGAACAAAATGGCAGTTAACAAGCGTTAATTCAATACTTTCCCTGGATAATCCGATAGGCTTAATGGGCACCGATAAAGAGTTGGTGATTCAAAATACTCATCAATTGGCCGGGAACACAATCGCATCTGAAAAAGATTTGGATGTGGTATTTATTGCAATCCACGGTCCTTTTGGTGAAGACGGAAAATTGCAAGGTATTCTGGAAACGTCGGGAATTCCCTATACAGGGTCCGGGGTACTAGCCTCATCCATAGGAATGGACAAACCGATGTTTAGGAAGGTGATGCTCTCCCAAAAAATTCCGATACCCAAGTATGTGGTTGTAGATAAGCGCGATCCTGTGAGTTATATATATAAAACTCTCGGGACATTACCCTATTTTGTAAAACCCGTCGATCAGGGTTCCTCTGTGGGTTCGTCACTGGTTAAAACCAAAAAAGATCTTCCCAAAGCTTTAAAAATAGCTTTCAAATACAGCGATCTGGCCCTTGTAGATGAATATGTAGATGGATTAGAAGTTACATGCGCGGTAATTGGAAATGAAAAGCCGGTTGCGCTTCCGGTTACAGAAATCCATCCCCTCAAAGGTGAGTTTTTTAATTACGAATCGAAGTATACGGAAAGCGGGTCGGAAGAAATAACTCCTGCACGGATATCTAAATCGTTAACCCTCAAAATTCAAAAACTTTCAGTAGATGTTTATAAGGCAATTGGCTGCCGGGGATTTGGCCGGGTTGATTTTATTCTGAAAGACGGGAAGTATCCCATTGTTCTGGAAATAAATACAATTCCCGGTTTAACGCCGATGTCACTTCTTCCAAAAGCAGCAAAAGCAGCCGGAATTTCTTATTCGGACCTTCTTGATACAATAATAGAACATGCAATCGAAAAAAATTAACCCGATTATTCAGTGGTGGGTGACTCCCAAGCTACCCCCGCAGGACATTTTCGAACTCCCTCTTTTGATGAATAAAAGTTTGTTTGCAAAGCTAACACATTTGGTTTCCCAGTGGCTTATTCACCCGGTAAAAAGAAGATTTGCCAGGTGGTACTTAAGAATTTTGCAAAGACTCACTGACATAAAAGTAATCGGTGTTACCGGGAGCGCGGGAAAAAGTACGACAGTACAAATGATTGCTTCAATTCTAAGGCAAAAGGGGACGGTAGCGGCAACGCCTCCCAGCATAGACCCAATCTACAATGTTCCAAATACAATTCTTAAATGCTTGCCTGGAACTAAATTTTTGGTTCTTGAGATGTCGGTTGAATACCAGGGAGAAATGGATTACTACCTTTGGCTGGCAAGGACGGATGTGGGAATAATTACAAACATCTTTCCGACTCATACGGAGTTTCTGGGAAATATCGATGGAGTTTTAAAAGAAAAATCAAAATTGGTTTTGAGCCTTCCCAAAGAGGGAACCGCGGTTTTGAATGGGGAAGATTCCCGGTTAAAATCTCTGAAAAATAAAATTAAGGCAAGGATTGTCTGGTTTAAGGGAGAAAACACAGATACCGCAAGAGCAGCCGCCAAAATTTTCGGCATTTCGGAAGACAATATTGAAAGGGGACTAAAAAATTATATACGGCCCAAACATAGGTGGGAAGTAATAAAACTTAAATCCGGCGCGGTGGTTCTTGATGACAGCTACAACAGTAATCCCGAGGCCCTCCTTGAGACACTTAGAAAATTTAATAAGCTTGCCGGAAGCAATACCAAGATCGCGGTACTGGGGGACATGAAGGAACTCGGGGAGATTGAAGAAAGCGAGCATAGGCGAGTGGGAAAAGAGATCGCAAGTTCGGGATTTAAGGTCGTAATGGGAGTGGGTACTCCAATAAGATTTTTACTGAAAGAGGTTTCCAAAGGCTCAAGAGGAACAAAAACACATTTATTTTCAAACCAAGAAGAGGTTTTGCCCGCACTTCTGCCGCTATTCAAAAAAGAGGTCTATGTTTTAATTAAAGGCTCAAGGTCCATTGGGCTTGATAAGCTGGTAGACAAGCTCGTATAATTGTTTTCACAGGATATGGGTACTTCGAACTTTCTGCCGCTTGCTCTGGGACTTGTGATCTTCTCCTTCCTGATCTCGGGAGTTCTCATCATTCCCTTCATAAATCTCCTTTATAAGCTTCATCTGACACGCAGAAAAGAAGCTCCCAAACATGGTAAAATCCCGCTTTTTGACAAGCTTCATGATATTAAGGCGGGGACTCCAGTCGGAGGAGGAATATTGATAATTGCCTTGGTTTGCGCCTTTTTTGCCCTGATTTTTCCGATTGCCACCCGTTTTGGTGTGACGATTCAGTCATCGTACAAGCTGGGATCGGAGCTTTTGGTTATATTTTTTACTTTTTTATCTTTTGGAATCTTAGGGCTTTCTGACGATCTACTCAAGATGTTTGCCCGCCCCACAAAAGGCGTTTTCGGCCTTTGGTTCGGACTGAGAAGGTGGCACAAGTTTATATTACAATGGGCTCTGGCTTTTTTTATAGGCTATCTCATCTACAACAATTTAGGCGTTCATATTGTAAATATCCCCATAATAGGCGTAGTTTTTAATATGGGAATTTGGTACATACCTTTCTCGGCGTTTGTGATTGTTCTTTTTACAAACGCCTTCAATATAACCGACGGACTTGACGGCCTGGCAACAGGCCTTCTTTTAATCTGTCTGGTTGTATTCGGAGTAATATCCGCGGGGCACCTTGATACCCCGCTTTCGCTTTTTATAGCTCTCTGGATAGGAGCTCTTATTGCCTTCCTCTATTTCAATATCTGGCCTGCAAGAATTATTCTGGGGGATGCGGGCGCCCTTTCTTTCGGAGCAACTCTTGCCGTAATCGGTCTTCTATCGGGAAGCATAATCGCCCTTTTTGTAATCGGAGGAATTTTTGTTATTGAAGTTGTCTCCTCGGCTATGCAAATATTGGGCTGGAAATTGCTTAACCGGCCGATTTTACCTCTTGCCCCGCTTCATAACACCTTTCTGGCCAAAGGCTGGGAGGAACCGAAAATTGTAATGCGGGCCTGGATTACGGGAATAATGCTGGCCATCTTTGGACTTTGGCTGGCGACAATTTAATGTGCGCAAATCTACCAACAGGAACCTCTTTATACTGGTTTTAGCCCTTCTTTTTTTAGGGCTGGTTTTTATTGCCGACGCCTCCTCGCCCCAAGCCTTAAGTCTTTTTAACGACAAATTCTACTTTTTAAAGTCACAACTGATTTGGGCGGGGATAGGCATTGCGGCTTTCCTGGTAGCTTCAAAAGTGCATTATACGTTTTGGGAAAAAATTGCTACCCCGCTTTTTCTTTTAAGCATCATTCTTCTTCTCCTGGTGCTTATTCCCGGCCTGGGATTTACGGCACTCGGAGCCAGGCGCTGGATACCCTTGGGATTTTTCTCAATTCAGCCTTCGGAAGTAGTTAAACTGACACTTTGTATTTTTCTGGCCAAAGTCGCCTCCAAGAAAAAAGGCCCGGTTTCCTTTTTTCTGCCTCTGGCCTCGGTTATTGCACTCATTATGCTTCAACCGGATCTGGGAACAAGCCTGGTGATTGCGGCCATGGCCTTTTCACAGATTTTTGTCTCAAACACCAATCTTTGGTATTTCTTTGGAGCTCTGGGAGGAGGAGCCATCGCTACCCTGGGACTAATTTTAATTTCTCCGTATAGAAAGGAGAGGCTACTGACTTTCTTTGAAACGACCCGCGACCCCTTGGGCAAGGGATATCATATAAGGCAGATTTTAATTGCACTGGGCTCGGGAGGCGTAACCGGAGTCGGACTCGGAGCCTCACGCCAAAAGTATTCGTTTCTACCCGAATCAAGCACGGATTCCATATTTGCGGTCATTGCCGAAGAGCTTGGACTCCTGGGAGCTACCGCCATAATCCTCCTCTTTTCCTATTTTGTTTTTCTTGGACTTAAAATTGCAAAAAATGCTCCCAATGTTTTTTCATCTGTTCTGGCAACGGGGATAACTGCCTGGATTGGAGGGCAGGCCTTCTTAAATATCGCCTCAATGGTAGCCCTGGTGCCTTTAACAGGCATCCCCCTGCCGTTTATGTCCTACGGAGGAAGCAGTTTAGTGATGATTTTAACAGCCTGCGGTATACTACTAAATATCAGCAAATATGCCACAAAAACGGGTAAGTAGAATACTTTTAACCGGCGGGCATGCGGCAACCCCCGCAATTGCCGTCGTTGAAGAAATTAAGAATAGGCGGGGGAATATCGATATCTTTTGGGCAGGTTCCAAGTATGCTATGCCCGGAAGTGATTCGACCACGGTTGAGTATAAAATTCTCCCGTTACTTGGAGCAAAATTTTACCCGATTTCAATGGGCAAATTACAGACAAAATTTACCCGTTATACAATCCCCCTCCTTTTAAACATCCCTGTTAGTTTTATACAGGCCCTTTTTGTACTTTTGAAAGTGAAGCCCGATCTGATTCTTTCTTTTGGCGGATTCTCATCATTCCCGGTAATATTTTGGGCCTACATTTTCAGGATTCCGATTATTCTTCACGAACAAACAGCTGCCGCCGGACGCGCAAGCATTGCCTCCGCCCGATTTGCCGAAAAAATTGCAATCGCAAGACTTGAGAGTCAGTCATATTTTCCCAAAGATAAACTTGTCCTAACCGGGAACCCCGTAATGAGTCAGGTTCTTTCAGTTACCCCCAAAAGTAAAATCGGAATGCCCCCGACCCTCCTTGTCATGGGGGGATCTCGGGGATCGCAGTTTATAAATGAGGAGCTGGGTAAGATCGTCGAGAGCCTGCAAAAAGATTATAAAATAATCCACATTATGGGTGAAACTAACGGAAGAAGCGCCCTCCCCTCCGAGACCTCAAGATATAAAGTTTTGTCATTTGTTGATCCCCGTGAGATGGCCAAATATTACAGGCAGAGCGATATAATTATTTCAAGAGCCGGAGCCAATAGCGTTTCGGAAATAATGTACATATGCCGTCCCGCAATTTTAATTCCGCTACCCCGAACCTATGCTTCCGAACAGGTTAAAAACGCGGAGTTTGCAGAAAAATTCGGAATCGCAAAAGTAATGCGGGAACCCGAAGTTAATCCGGAGAGTTTGATCCGGGAAATAAATAAGATGAAAGAGACCTGGCAAAAAAGGGTTGATGTGGTCAGAAAAAAGACAAACCCGGATGTCCGCTCCGCCGGAAAACTGGTTGACATCCTGGAATCATATCTTCCGTGAAAAAGTTAATTAGCCTATCAATCGCGGTTTTGGTCCTTCTGGCCGCCTCCCTGCCTTTATTTATCAAAGTTCGCCTTATCTGCAAAAGCCAGTTCGGAGATTGCCCCGGGGAGGTAAGCTCGAAAGTTCAATCGCAAAACGGAAAAAGCCTGTTTGAAGTACGCCGCCAGATTAAAAAAATCTTAAAAAGTAGTTCCCAGGTTTCCGACTTTTCGACTCAATTTAAGCTGCCGGCAACGCTCCTTGTCGATATCCTTATTGTTAAGCCCGAATTTGCAATTTTTGATAAAGATTCGGGAAAAACCCTTTTGGTTGATAAATCCGGGAGCATTCTCGGCATGGACGACAGTTCTCCGCTTCCGACGGTTGTCCAGAGCGGGAATATACCCAATATTCTTGCCCTAAATTTAATTAAAGGGGTTTATGAAATGTACGGAGTCTCAAGGGGTGAAATAACCAATCTGGGTTTGGTTATTGAACTCCCAGGCCCGGTCAAGGTAATATTTCCTGTAGAAGGTGCCGATTCCCAGGTTCTTCTGGGATCTTTAAGGCTTGTCTATACAAAGATAACAACGGGAGAAATGTCCGGAAAATATTCCGAGATCGACTTGCGTTTTAAAAATCCGGTGTTACGCTAATGTCAGACTATTACTAATGGCAAAAAACAGAATCATTGCAAGCATAGAGATAGGCTCAAGTAAAATTGCAACTCTGATTGCTCAAGTTGCCCAGGATCCCGTGAGTCTTGAAACTTCGGTTAACATAATAGGAGCTGCCGCGGTTCCTTCTGCAGGAATTAAAAAAGGGCAAATTGTAGATATTGATGAGGCGGTTGAAGCTACAATTTCTTCGGTTGAAGCTTCCGAGAGGATGGCCGGGTATAATCTTGAAAGCGCATATATTGCCTTGGGGGGAGCCCACATGCACTCGCAAAATTCTCACGGGGTGGTTGCCGTTTCCGATCAAAACGGGGAAATTACGGCAAGCGATGTGGAGAGGGTTATCGAAGCTGCTTCGGCTGTATCTCTGCCGACTTCCCGCGAGGTTATTCATGTTATGCCCCGGGGATTTATGGTAGACGGGGAAGCCGGAGTAAGGGACCCCATAGGCATGAGCGGGGTAAGGCTTGAAGTTGATACCCATATTGTTTCGGCGGGAGCCTCGGCAATTAAAAATGTAAAAAAAGCCG
>Ga0209518_1001814_pt1 | contig 21742 bp, 25 predicted proteins | sample RifGroB1_FD_183993 | JGI IMG/M metagenome (GOLD analysis project Ga0209518, IMG submission 183993) | Groundwater microbial communities from Rifle, Colorado, USA - Groundwater B1 (SPAdes) (version 2) | ecosystem: Environmental > Aquatic > Deep subsurface > Groundwater | place: Rifle, Colorado...
GGTGGTGGATTTAAAAAATCCCAAAGAAGCGGAACTTGTGTTGTCTGACTTATTATCAGAAACGGAAGTGGCGACTGTGGCCAAAAGATTGGCTGTGGCTTATTGGTTGTTTAAAAAGAGAAGTTATGAAAATATTAAGGAAAATTTGAAAGTATCTTCAGCAACTGTGGCCGAAATGAAGAAACAAATGAAGAAACCGGGATGGAAGTTGGCCATTGCTAAAACTACGGCTGATGAATGGGCAAATGTGTGGGAGAAGAAGATCAAAAAGATACTAAGAAATTAAGAGATTAAGAATAAACCGTCTTGGTAAATTACTTGGGATGTGCCGTTGGACAGGTATGCAGTAACCGTTCGGCGGGTAGTAGAAATAATATCGGTGTGAACAACTGAATCATTAAAGCCCCACTTGATCCACTGAGATTTGGTCACTTTGGCGGGATTACCGGTGTATGAATCCTGATATGCCCGGCCAATGGCAATGTGGGTGTTGCCGTAAGGACCGGAAATGTTTTCATCAAAGAGAGTCTCGGCCATAAATTTGTTGATACGCAATAATCTTTTGTCGGTTAAAGAAAACTCCCCGACTTTATCGGCGTTGGGATTGGCCAGCATGGCTTTGAGAACAGAATAGTTTTTGGTGGCTGAACTTTTGACCACCAAACCATTTTTGAAATCTAGTTTAATCCCCTCAATTAGACTGCCGTATCTGTAGAGGGGTTGGTTGAATTCAATGTGCCCATTTGTGCCACGCCAGTCGGGAGAAATAAAAACCTCAAAACTGGGAATATTGCGGCCGGATCCTCCTAGCCATTTGCGGTTTGGTCCCAACTTGACCCACAAATCAACCCCATCTCCTTTAACATGCAACTTGGCGATTTTTAGGGAATTAAGTTTTTTGAGAATGAGAGCGTTTTGAGCAAATATCTGACGCCATTTTTTGATGGGATCTGGTTCGTTTAAGAAACACGCCTGAATAATTTGATCCCAATATGCTTTTTGGGATAACCCTGCTTCTTTGGCCATGGCAGGAGTACCATATAGGGCCAGGGTCCAAGTGTATTTTCCAGCATTCTCTTTGGTATCCAGCCATTCGATATATGGTTTGGCGGAGGCGTTTTTGAGCATGATTTTGGCAGGATTAATCCCTTCCAGTTCGTGTTTATTGGTCTCGGAAATAATAGAAATAGAATGGTCAATCTGGTCGGAAAGACCTTTGAGATATTTATCGGGAAAAAATTTGAGTTGATGTGGAGACGATAGCTTAAATACGTCGCGGGAAACGTCGTCGGCCATATAATTTGAAATGACGTGGCCTCCGGAACGGAGAATTTGATTACGCAGTTCTATATATAAAGGCTTGGCGCTTTCGGAGACGGTTAATCTAACCACGTCGCCCTTTTTAATACCCTTGCCGGAGTTAAGAGCAAAGTTGACCAAGACTTGAGCGTATTTGCGCAAGATATCTTTCGAGGGAACGAAATTCATGGCAGGAGTATATCATTAGTTCGGTTTGAGTTAAAATGAATGTATGAAATTCAAAATCAAAGTAAACAGAAATGTAAGGATCTTTCTTTTCTCGGATGTACTGTACTGGACTGCCAGCACGGTTATAAGTACTTTTTTGTCGGTATTGGTCGTAGAAAAGATTGCTCCAGGGAGGTTAGATGCTGTGGGATTGGTGACGGCGGTGTATCTATTTTGCAGAGCTGTAGCTGAGCTGCCGGCAAGTATTATCAGTACTAAAATCTCTCCAAGGGTTCAAATAAGGATCGTGGCGGTGTGTTTGGTGGCATACAGCTTGGTTATCGCGCTGTTGGGTTTTTCTCAATATTTATGGCAGTTAATTGCCTTACAAATATTGCTAGGTGTTTTTGACGCAATAATAAATCCTATCAAGTGGACCAACTTTTCAAGATTGTTGGATCAAAGCAATGAAGAGTTTGAATGGGGATTGGAAGATTTTATCCCGTCTGTGACTGGGGCTGTTGCAGCTCTGGCTGGTGGTGTGATGTCAGAAAGAGTTGGGATATCACAGGTATTTGTGGGTTTTGCCATATTTTATGCCGTAAGTGGATTGTCTTACCTATTTATAAAGGTTAAAAGAGGACATACCCGATGAACAAAGTTGTACTATTTTGACGCTAGTTTTGCGGTGAGTTATAATGCTGATAATGAACGCAAAAGTTACCACAGAGATGCCCTCCGCATAGGCGGAGTGTCGTCGTTGACTACACCCCGCCAAATGCGGGGTTTTTTAGTTTAAAATACAACTATGAACAAACTTGAAAAGTTTTCCATTAATGAGGCAAGAGCGCTGTTTAAGGGGCCGTGGGATCCGAAAGATATTGTGGAATACGCGGGCCTGGTGCTAAGGGTGGCTAAGTTTGAGGGGAAGTACGGAGAAAAACCCCATACTCATAAGTATGATGAGTTTTTCCTAGTTCTAGAGGGAGAAATAAAAATCAGCACCGATACCGACGACATTTCTCTGGGAACATTTGAGGGCGTTGTTATCCCGGCTGGCTTGCCCCATCAGCCTTTTGCAGAAAAACCGGCCTTGGTGTTAATGTTGGATCCAAAGGAGTAACTATGAAAAATAAATTTTATCTTACCTGTGCCATCCCCTACGTGAATAGTCCTCCGCATGTGGGCCATGTCCTAGGGTTTGTACAAGGAGATACAATTGCCCGATACCATAGACTCCTAGGAGAAGATGTGCTGGCTTTATCTGGTGGTGATGAGAATGCTTTGAAAAATGTGCAAGCTGCAGAAAAGGCTGGAGAGCCAATTAAAGAATTTATTGATAGAAATACTCAACTTTTTTTTGATTTAACAAAAAAATTAAATGTGCAATTTGATGTATGGCAAAAAGGCAGTGATCAAAAGACTCATTTTCCTTCTAGCCAGAAGCTGTGGAAACTATGTGAGAAAGATATTTACACAAAAAAATACAGTGGTTTGTACTGCGTAGGGTGCGAAACTTTTTATGAGAAAGAAGAATTGAATGAAAAGGGAGAATGTTTTGAACATCCAGGAAAAAAATTAGACGAAGTTGAAGAAGAAAATTATTTTTTCAAACTGTCTAGATATCAGGATCAATTAATAAAGCTTATTGAGTCTAGTGAACTGGAAATTGTCCCTGAAGAAAGAAAAAACGAGGTGTTGTCTTTTTTGAAGGGTGGCTTGCAAGATATCAGCATCTCCAGATCAAACGAAAGAGCCAAAAACTGGGGGGTGCCGGTGCCGGGAGACGACAAACAAAGAATTTATGTGTGGTTTGATGCATTAAACATTTATCAATCAGGAATAGGGTTTGGATGGGATGAGGAAAAATACAAGAAATGGTGGCCGGCAGATGTACATGTGATTGGAAAAGGAATTATCCGCTTCCATGCGGTTTATTGGCCGGCGTTTTTGCTTTCGGCGGGGCTTAGATTACCTAAAAAATTGTTTGTACATGGGTATTACACAGTAAATGGGCAGAAGATGTCCAAAACAATCGGGAATGTGTATGATCCCATACCACTTCTAGAGAAATACGGAGCCGATCCATTACGATACTATTGCCTGGCTAAAACATCCCCATTCACAGATGGCGATTTTTCTGAAGAGAAATTTATCGAGGCATACAATTCTAATCTGGCGAATGGATTGGGGAATTTGGTGGCGAGAGTGGCAAAGCTTTGCGAGCGTATTAGGGCTAAGGGCCAGGGGCTAGGTGCTAAGTACGAAAATAATGAATTGATAGATGGTTTCAGGTTTGATGAGGCGCTGAAAGAAATTTGGAGTTGGATTTCTGAATTGGACCAGATAATTGAGAAGGATCAGCCATGGAAATTAAGTGACGAGAAATTGGGAAAGGTACTGGAAGGATATGTGGAGAAAATAAACAAAATTGCTATTGCCTTGCGGCCGTTTTTGCCAGAGACAGCGGAAAAGATATTGGAACAGTTTAATGGACCGAAGATTAAGAGTGGTGCTCCCCTATTTCCCCGAATCAAGTGATTAAGTGCTTCATAATAATCGTCTTGGTTTAAACAAGATACCTATAAAACAAATTGCAGCTAGGATAGACATAAAGAGGAACAGGGAGCTAAAACCGAATTTTTCAACTGTAATGCCTCCCAATAGTGTCCCCATGGCTAACACTACATTAGTTATAATTTTCCACTCGGAGTATTCATTAACATGTTTTCCTTTGTCTAAATGTTCTGCGAAAATTGCGTCAAAAGCCGGAGTACCGGCTGCTTCTCCAATTCCAAGCAAAAATTGAGCTAATAATAGAATGTAAAAGTTTTGGATAAAAATATACGAAAACCAAACCATGGCCCTAATCGCATATCCTGTTAATAATAGATATTCTTTTTCTTTAATTCTATCTCCGACTTTTGCAACTATGATTGTAAAGAGTGTAGTTGAAAATAAAAACATTGACCATGATAGTGTTATGGGGAAGATTCCTTTTGTAATTCTTTCTACAAAAACAGCATAAAGCGGACCTAAAAGACTCCCTGCAAAAACAAACAATCCATTGAATACAAACAATATTTTTAGAGCCTTATTCTCCATATTCATTAAAGTATAATCTATCCATGATTGATGCGCATTGTCATTTGCAGGAGTTTGAAGATTTGGAGGCAATGATAGGCAATGCAGGCAACGCAGGCATTACAGGCATGATTTGTTGCGGGGCGGGGATGGAAAGCAGCCAAAGAGCAGTTGAGCTGGCTTCAAAATATAAGGAAGTGTTTGCAACTGTGGGCGTACATCCTGAAGAGCGAGGCGATTTAAGAATTAAGAATTATGAATTAAGAATTAAGCTTTTAAATTTACTAAAACAACCAAAAGTGGTGGCGGTGGGAGAGTGCGGGCTGGATACGGATAGCGAAGAGGAGGTGGAACTATTTAAGTTTAATATTGAGCTGGCTCGAGAGACCGGCTTGCCGCTGGTGGTGCATTGCAGGAACCAATTTGAAAAAGTGTTTGAGGTGTTGGATTACGACAAGGTTCAGATGCACTGCTTTACGGGGAACATGGAACAAATGCAGGAGTGTATAAGACGGGGATGGTATATAAGTTTGGGGGGGATTGTAACTTTTAAAAGCAGTCACGAACTGCGGGAAGTAGCTAAGGAGATTCCGGAAGACAGACTGCTGATTGAAACAGATTCACCCCACCTGGCTCCAGAGCCTGTGCGGGGAACGCGAAATGTGCCTATAAATGTTAAAATTGTGGCAGCCAAGGTTGCCGAAATCAGGAATACTTCAATTAATCAAATCGAAGAAGTAACTGTCCGAAACACCAGGCGATTTTTTGGACTAACATGACTAGAAGAAGACTATTAGAAATAATGCCAGGGTTTATAAGCTGGAATATTATTTTGTTTTTGTTTTGGGGCGGATATTTCTTTCCGGTAGTGACGGCTTATACCATTCTGATGTTTGATGTCTTCTGGGTATACAAGGGCGGCTCACTGGCTTTGGCCGCAATTTTGTCTTATTTTAAAATTCAGGCTTCAGAGAAACTGGATTGGATGAAAGAAGTTGAAGGATTTGGAGACTGGAAGAAAATTAGACATGTAATTTTGATTATGGTGGCTAATGAACCGCTGGAGACTTACCAGAAAACTTTGGAGGCCCTGACGCGGCAGACGTTTCCTCTCAAGCAAATTGCGGTAGTGATGGCCACGGAAGGCAGATTTCCGCAAGGAAAAAGTGAGAGTGAGAAGTTAAGAAATACCCTGGGAAAAAAGTTTGGAGCGTATATTGTGTCCGAACATCCGGCTGATATTGTGGGGGAAATAAAAGGCAAATCTTCAAATGAGGCTTGGGCGGCCCGGGAAGCAAAACGGATACTGGTTGATGCAAAAGGCTGGGATATGCGATACATGACCATTACTTCAAATGACGCGGATGCCATTTTACACAAACAATATTTTGCCTATTTAACTTTTAAATTTCTGGACGATCCAGACAGATACTTGAAGTTCTGGCAACCGGCGATTGTTTTTTACAACAATATTTGGCGAATTCCCGCCCCTAACCGGGTCATAAATACTTTTTCAAACATCTGGCAGGTGGGAGTATTGATGCGTAAAGACAGGTTAATTAATTTTGCTAATTATTCGGCGTCTTTGAAAATGATTGCTGATATTGGGTATTGGGATACGGATGTGATTCCGGAGGATTACCGAATTTTCTTTAAAGCCTTCTTTAAACTGGATGGAAAGGTAGAAGTGGAACCAATTTTCTTACCCTCTTCGGCTGATGCGGCAGAATCAACAACAACCTGGAAAACATTTATTAATGACTACGAACAGAAAAAACGCTGGGCCTGGGGAGTGTCTGATATTCCCTTATTTATTGAGTGGTATCTCAAACAGCCTAAGGTGTCGTTTTTTAACAAATCCATCCGGATTTTCCGGCTTCTGGAAGATCATATTTTATGGCCGGTGTACTGGTTCTTTATTACTATGGGAGTAACCATCTCGACTCTGGTGAATCCTAATTTTAGCCGGACATCGATTGGATATATGTTGCCCAGACTGTCTTCTATGGTGTTGTCTATAACGACGGTATTTTTGTTAGTTATGCTGATTTTTGAATTTAGGCAAAGGCCAAAGCCGGTAGAAAAAAAGTTTTGGCGAATTCTTATTGCTCCTTTGGAATTTATTCTCATGCCAGTGGTAGGATTTTTCTTTGGAGCACTCCCCGGATTGGACGCGCACACCAGACTGATGCTTGGACGCTACCTTGAATATAGGATCACGGAAAAGGTAGGATGAGATATGCGCAAATGGCTAGTTGCCCATGAAGCTGTCCTAATTGTTTTGGCGGCAGTGGTTTTTGTACGGATTCCCACATTATTTGAACCTTATTGGTACGGAGATGAGGGCATATATTTAACCATTGGCCGGGCAATGAGAAGTGGAATGGAGCTATACAGAGAAGTCCACGATAACAAGCCACCGCTGCTGTATGTAGTGGCTGCTATAGCTAGTGGCCGGGAATTTTGGTTCAAATTCATTCTGCTGCTATGGAACCTGGCTACGGTAGGAATCTTTTGGAATTTAGCTTTGAAATGGTTTAAAAAGATGGCTCCGGCAGTGTGGTCGACTGTGGTGTTTGCACTACTCACGAGTATCCCATTGATAGAGGGGAATGTGGTGAACGCGGAGCTATTTTTCTTACTTTTTACAGTTGGGGCTATGAGTATAGCTTATTCGGAAGGAAATTTGGTTGTGGCAGGAACACTTTTGGGACTGGGGGGATTGTTTAAAACTCCGGCTTTGATAGAGGCGGCGGTGTGGCCGTTGGTATGGCTGTTTTCAAAAGACAGAAAATGGTTTTCTAAAAGCTGGCGGTGGGGAGTAGGAGTGGCAATTCCAATAGTTTTGGCGACCATTTATTTTGGCATGAGGGGGACACTGCCGGAATTTTTGACGGCGGCTGGAGTGAAATTGATTCCATATGTAGCCAGCTGGAAAGTTGACCTGCCGATAATAGGAACCTTAATGGGGAGAGCTGGAGTTTTGGCTGTCTGGTTATTAGTTAGTTGGTTAGTTAGAAAACAACTTAGCAAAAACGGATTGATTTTGGCAATATGGTGGGGAATGGGATTGTTTGCGGCCCTACTGTCCGGTAGGCCATATCCACATTACTTACTTCAACTAGTACCGGTGGTATCTCTGGCACTGGGAATGGCAACCTGGGGAACTGCCCGGGATAAACTATTGGTGGGAGTTATGGCGGCAACAATAGCTGGGGCGGTAATTGGGTTTAGATTTTATGGATATCACGATTTGGGGTATTATCAAAATTTTTCAAAGTGGGTCTTAGGAAAACAATCTCAACAAGAATACTTCCGATGGTTTAACCCCCAAGTGCCCGTAAACTATGCAATTTCTAAAAAAATTATGGAGGGGTCTACGCCTGACGACAAAATCTTTGTGTGGGGAGACGAACCAATGATTTATGCCATAAGCAAAAGATTGCCAGCTGTGCGGTTTACGGTAAAATACCACATCAAGGAGTTTGGGGCTGAAAAGGAAGTTATGGACAAGTTAACCAGTGAGCCACCCAGATATATCATCAGCTTTGGAAAGGAAGAAGAACTTCCGGGACTACTGGGGCTATTTGAAGAAAAATATCTTGTGGAGGAACCTGGAATCTACCGGAGGTGGAAAGAATGACCATCTTAAAAAAACTTAGTTTGTGGAACTGGCGAGTAGTGTCGACGACGACAGTTATTGGGTTGGGGTTAATTGCAGTGTATTGGAAAGCTTTGCCACCAGAAGTACCTCTCCTATACAGCCGGCCGTGGGGACAGGATCAATTAGTAAGTCCATATTTTTTGTGGGTTATTCCTGGCATGATGGTGGGGATTGGCGGGGGTTTGGGAATGTTGGGCAGCCGAGTGCAAGAAGAAACGGTACTTCCGGCAATAATGCTTATTTCCAGTATGGTGATACAGGTTGTGATGTGTCTGGGGTTAATAAGAATAATTACCTTGGTCGTATGATGGCCTTTTTAGTTGCAGCGGCCATTTCTTTTGTAGTAACCGGGGCTATTGTTAAGTGGGGTAAATTTTTGGGGATAATTGATGATCCGGCAAAACACAAACACCCAAAAGTGGTGCACGACAAACCAGTGCCCAGGGGTGGAGGAATTCCCATTTTTGCGGCACTGCTGACGGCTCTGGTATTTGCGGGAACGAGCAAGCAAATTTGGGGAATAATTGCTGGGGCGGCGGTACTGGCAGTTACCGGATTTTTGGATGACCGGTTTGAAGAAAAAATTTCTCCGTATTTCCGTTTGAGCATAAATGTCTTGGCGGCGATACTGGTAATTGGAACCGGAATAGGAATTGCTTATATTACCAGTCCGTTTGGGGGAGTAATTGACCTGTCTTGGCCCAGATGGTGCTGGGGAGGGCATTGTATCTGGCTCTTGTCTGATATTTTTGCTTTGGTGTGGCTGGTGTGGATGCAAAATATTGTGGGTTGGAGCAGTGGTGTAGACGGACAATTGCCGGGATTTGTGATTGTGGCGGCGGTGGCGATGGGAATATTAAGTCAACAGTTTGGAGATGCGGGTCAATGGCCAGTGATGGCCTTGGCGGCGATTGTAGCCGGAGCGTATGCGGGATTCTTGCCGTGGAACTTCTATCCCCAAAGAATAATCCCCGGGTATGGGGGAAAAAGTCTGGCAGGATTTTTGTTGGGAGTGCTGGCAATTATGTCCGGGGCCAAAGTGGGGGCAATGCTTTTGGTTTTGAGTATTCCTTTTGTGGATGCGGTACTGGTAATTATCAAAAGACTACGTGAAGGCAGAAACCCAGTGTGGGGAGGACGGGAGCATTTGCACCATAGTCTGTTAGACTTGGGATGGGGCAAAAGAAGAATAGCTGTTTTATATTGGGTGGCCTCGGCAATAATGGCCTGGGCAGCGTTGAATTTGAAAGCCGCCTCAAAGTACTTTACAATGGCGACAGTTCTAGTCGTATTGGCGGGAGTAATATTATGGTTACAAAAATTTTCGACGTGGTCAAAACAGCCAGGCCGCGGCAGTGGATCAAAAACCTGACTTTGTATGCGGCTTTAATATTTACGGGGAATGTCCTGTCGAAAGCGCTGTGGTGGAAAGATTTTTGGATTGTAACTGAAGGAGTGGCGGCTTTTACGTTAGTGGCAGTATCGGTCTACTTTTTAAACGATTTGATAGATATAAAGTCTGATCAAGCGCATCCGTTTAAAAAACTTCGACCAATTGCTGCGGGAAGGATATCCAAAAAACTGGCAATGACCATGTTTATTTTGGCCGGGGCAGTGGGGCTGGGATGGAGTAGTGGTCTGTCGATGCTGTTTTTTGGAGTAGTGGCGGCATATTGGATATTACAGATTTTGTATTCGTTGGTTTTGAAAAATGTGGAAGTAGTAGACGTATTTGTAATTGCTTTAGGGTTCTTTTTAAGAGTGTTTGCCGGAGCGATTGTGATTAATGCCCACCTGTCTATTTGGTTTCTGTTGTGTGTAATTTCTGTGTCTCTCTTTTTGGCTGTGGGTAAAAGACGGGCCGAGCTGGCAATTTTGACGGAAAAAGGGGCGGCGGCTCACCGGAAAGTGATGGGAAAATACACCACGGACATCTTGGACCGGTATTTGGGCATGTTTGCTACCTCGTCTTATCTATCGTGGGCGTTGTTTACTTTTAATTTTTACGAACAGGCTCCAACCAACGTACCAGCAAGTTTGGTGTTGCTGTCCAGAACATTAACTATCAATAAATGGTTGATGGCCACTATTCCGGTGGTAATTTTTGGCATCATGCGGTATATCAGAGTAATTTACGATGGAGCCAGAGCAGAAACCCCGGAAAAGGTGATTCTAACTGATTTGCCATTACTGACGGCCGTGGCTATGTGGGGAGGAATTGTAATTGCAGTATTATATTTGGGACCTCAATAAACTTACTTGAAGAGATCTGCGTATTGGGCAGAGATCCAGCCGGAGGCAGTGGCGGCAAAATCGACAGAAATTTCGTACCAACCTGTGGTTTGATCAAGAAGCGGGTATGTTTCTCCGGGATTAATCCTGCCTATTTCTTTGGCTCCAGTGGAGGCGGCTTGGCGGACACGCAAGAAGCCGGTAGGGGTTTCTTTGATCTGGATGTAGGGTTTTTTAAAGGTGGTCATTTTGGCAGAGGGAGAAGCGGAAGGCTCGGGAGTAGGCTCGGGGAGCTGGCCGGCGAGCTTAACATTGACGTTGAGTTTGTAGCCCAAAATGGCCTTGGCGGCCACGGTATATGAGGCAAACCCGGGGGCAGTGAGAGTGATTTGATGATCACCAGCGGGAATGGAAGGGATAAGCAGGGGAGTGAAACCTTGGGGTTGACCGTCGAGGGTGACTGAAGCCGAATCGGGACTAGAAGTGACGATGGCCAGGGAAGCGATTTTGCCAGACTGGGGCTCGAGATTAACTACCTCACCAGCTGAGGTAATGTCTGAATCGCCAAATTGACGTTTAATGACAGTGTAGGTATTGGAGGTGAGACGGACCTTGGTTTGGTAAGTGGACAGTGAGGTAAGACTGCCGGTAGGAACGATTTTGATGGTGGCTTCACCAGCTTTAAATATCTTCTCAATGGGAGTTTGACCAAGCTGGACGTTATCCACAAAAACTAAGGCGGCGGGAGTGGAGTCGATTTTTAAACCGGCGTTGGGTTTTTTGCTCTGAAAATATTTGAAAACCCCAAAACCAATGGCTCCGGCGCCGGCCAGAATCAAAACGATGGCGACTATTTGTTTCCCCACGGGTAAATATTACCACGAGACAGGGCTAAGTGCTAAGTGCCAAGGGCTAGGTAATGGTAAAATCTACAGGTAATTCGGCCTGGTGGTGAAGTGGTTACACGTCTGTCTGCAAAACAGATATACAGGGGTTCGAATCCCCTCCAGGCCTCAAATGGAAGAAAAACCAATACTAGTCGTTGCTTTGGTTAAGAATCAAGGCAAAATGCTAATAATTGAACGGTCTAATAAAGAAACAGGCATGACTTGGACTTTCCCAGGCGGAGAGACTGAATTTGGAGAGCCACCGGGAAATACAGCTTCACGGGAAGTTTATGAAGAAACAGGAGTTAAATGTGAGGCTATTAGACAAATTTATGAAAGAATTCATCCGGTCACGAAAAGACGGATTATATACTGGGAGTGCACGCCAAAAACCACAGAAATTAGAATTACAGAAACTGACATAGCGAATGCAGAATGGGTGGAACCGGAAGAAATTTTAAAAAATAGATTCAGCTCGGAACCCGCTCCAGAAATTAGGCAATTTATGTTGGAAAACAGGTAAACTTCACTTTACTTTCTTTTTGTGGTCTATTCTATATACTTCTGGTAGCTTGAGAGTGTTTTATGAAAGTTGAAAGTATTAGGGTTTGTTTTCAGGGCGATGACCAACATGTGGTCGATCGTATTCTTGGTCAGATACAAATACTACGGGACTTAAAACCCAAGATCACAGTGCAGGTCTGTGATCTTGGTATTTTTGATAAACTGTGGCCAGACAATCCGGATGTAGACATTGGAGAACCTTATGGCCCTCGTATTCCTACTCCTACTGCATGTACCATGCCAGGTAGGATAGTTGTTTACGGGGCTGCCGCTGTTACAATGAGAATCGAGGAATTGTTGAAGTGAAGCAGCTACATGAAGTTCAATTAAAAATACTGAAAGATTTGTTGTTTTCTCAATCTCTCAAATATTCAGAGATTAAACCTTTGGCTATGGAAAATAGTCAATTTGTGTTCCATTTAGATCGACTTATTCTCGAAAGCTTAGTTGAAAAACAAGGCTCGACTTACACTTTGACGGCCAAAGGTAAGGAGTATGCAAACAAGATGGATGAAGAGAAAAACGAAGTTGTGTTCCAGGCTAAAGTGACAGCTGTTATTTGTGCAATAAGACAAAGAGGTAAACAGAGGGACTTTTTAATTTATAAGAGGCTCAAAAACCCCTTTTATGGATGTGTTGGGTTTCCTACGGAAAAGGTTAAATGGAGCGAAAGCGTGGCTGAAGCTGCCACGCGCGGATTAAAGGAAGAGACTGGCCTTGTAGGGAAACCGCAATTACTAGCCATTCGACATTATCGGGTTCTTACTCTAAATAAGAAGCTTGTTGAAGACAAAATAATGCATGCTTTTATTTTTGTAAATCCTACTGGGAAGCTCGAGGGAAACGTCGAGGGTGAATTTACTTGGGTAAGAGAATCTAATTTGAAGACTTTCGTTAACCTACCATTAGAGGAATTTTGGGAGTTTTATGGGGCGTTTAAGGCTTTCGGAAAGAGTGGTATTACTTTTAAGGAATTAGCAGTAATAACCGATAAATTTTGACATGAAGATCACAATCTGTGGAAGTGTAAAATTTATGGATAAATTGAGGGTTCTTAAGAGAGCTTTGCTAAAAATAGGCTTTGAGGAGGTCTTTTTGCCTATAGGAATGAGAGACAATAACAAAATAGAGGGAATGTCGGTTTTGGAATCTGGTTTGAGGAAAATTAAGCGTAATTTGATCAATACTCACTATCGGAAAATCTTGGCCTCGGATTGTATTCTGGTGGCGAATTACAGCAAGAATGGGGTCGAAAATTATATTGGAGGAAATACGTTCCTGGAAATGGGATTTGCGTTCGTAAACAAGAAGCCTATCTTTGTATTGAATCAACTTCCAAAAATGCCTTATTCGTCTGAAATTATAGGGATGAAACCGATCGTGCTTGAAGGAAGTTTAAATAAAATTTGGAACTTTATGCTGAAAAAATGATACTTCGGTATTTCTTCGGTTTGGGTTGACTTTTGGCATTCTATGGGCTATACTGCAGGGCAGTTCTCCCCAGTATGAGGGAGAATTTTTTTGGCTAAATATGTGGAACTATCTACAAAATATCGCGGGGCTGACTTTGAAAAAGGTCAGAACTCCCCTGCTTATAAAAGAGGCCTCCTGGAGGCTAATTTCTTGGGTGGCCAAAGCTGGCAAGTCTGATCCTGTTTCGTGGCTAATCCAGCCATGGGTGGCTCACAAGGGCCTGAAGCGGACAGTTGGGCTGGTAATGGCTATTTTAGCCTTGGTGGTGGCTGTATGGGGACCAATCCCCTCCTTGGCTACGGACACTGGTGGGTCTTTGGAAGTAAATGTCCTGCCTGAAGGCAATATCGAGCTGGTAACGTACGAAACTAACCAGGTACCAGTAGAGCATTACCGGGTGTCTCAAGGCTACCGGTTTTACCATCCAGGGATGGATTTGGCGGCCAAAATTGGCGAGCCGGTCAAACCTATGGCTAAAGGTAAAGTGGTTTTAGTGCAAAAAGACCGTTGGAACTACGGCCAGCACGTCATTGTGGACCATGGAGACTACCAAACCCTGTATGCCCATTTGTCCAAAATTAACGTGGCTTTTGACCAAGAAGTAGATACCGAGACAGTTTTAGGTGAGATTGGTTCAACCGGCCGGTCTTCTGGGCCGCATTTGCACTTGGAAATTAGGGAAGGTAACAAAACCATCAACCCCAAATCCGTGCTGGATATCAAGTGAGTTAAATAGCGTGGAGAGATTTGAGTTTTTCCATTAACCACATGCGGGCAAGAGTAGATGGTTGAGTGCCCATATCCTGGGCTACAGAATTTAGTCTAATCTTTAATTGTGGTTGAAGACGGACGGTAAGCAGGCTTTCCTTCTTTTTTTGGGTCTTAGAAAAATCCAGGATCACGGCGTCCTTCTGATCAAAATAGTCGGTAGCGTCGTGGGCATCCCAGAATTTGACTTCGTCTTCGTATGATTTAAATTTGGGGAGTTTGTTTTTAGTCATTATTTAGCCACCCCCTTTCTCTGCGACTGCTGTCTCTGGCTGTAACTGGATAGAATATGTTTTTGGATTTCCGGGCAAGAATAATTGTTAGTAGGCGTTTTTTTCTGGTTCGGCCGATAATAAGAAAGCGGTTAAAGTGAGATTGCCGAGCGGTCAATCTGCCCGAACAGATCTCTTCTACCTCCTCCGTACTCACCGAGTGTTTGAGGATATGGGATGAATTAAATTCATCCCATATTAACTCTTTTACTCGAATTGTCACAAGGCAATTGTATTGCTTTGTAATACATTTGTCAAGAGATATGTAAATTGCCTATTGACATATATATATAATTTCGTTTATTGTCATACAATGACAGTTGACAATTTAAAAATTTCTTCGTCGGCTTCTGGGGAATGAATATCCGCCTGGAGGCGGATGAAGGCAGGTGGAAGGATAGGCTGAACCCTTCTTAAATGCCGTAAGGCTAAGTAGAATACTGCGAGGTTGTGTAGCCATCCGGCGGGTAATTTCCGACGGGCCGAGAAAACAACCAGCCTGCTTTTTAATTGGTCACTTTGGCGAGCAGTGGCTGAACATGCCGCTACGCAGGGCAAAGGCGTTCCGGTCTCGCCGAGGAGGCGGGCTCCAACGGCAAGTGCTGAGGAGAAAACCCGTAAGGGGGCTGGAAGCTGAGGGGCCAAATTTAGGGGTTGCACGACCCGAACGTCGGCAACTACTGCGAAGGCTCCAGAACTTGGGAGAGTAGGTTAAGAGGAGGAGAGAAGTCTCTGAATCAAGACAGGTCTCCCCTGCTCACCAAAATGACTAATTACCAACTTTGGCTCAACCGGCCGGTAAGCAGGCCGAGGCCGATAGCTAGGCCTCCCAAAAGAAGCATCTCGATGGCTTTGCGGACAGGAGAAACGCCAAAGAGCCGGCCAGAAATGGCTCCTAGTCCTAAAATGGCAATTAAAGAAGCAGAAATAGATATAGGGAGAGCAATGGCGGGAGAAAAGAGGGCGTAAGGAACAAGGGGGACCATACCGGAAATTAAGTAGGAAGCAAACATGACTAGACCGGCGGCAAAAGCATGACCAAAAGGAACATTGCCGGCTGCTTCGTATTCTTCGGTCGAGTGCTCTGACAGCAGACTACCAACAGCCATAGCAAAGCCCTCAACTAAGACAAGAACTATGCCGGTAGTTAGAATATTGGACTTGGAAATGCCGGCAGCGGCAATACCGGATAGAAGACCTACAGTAGAAACCAATCCGTCTTCGACTCCAAAGACAATATTACGCACCCGCCAGGAATTGTTTTTCCGGAAAGACGCTTTCACTATTTCAGTCTAGCACTAAACATCGCTTGGGATTATCCTGGCATAACCTTCGATGAGAACTTGAACTTGATTTATTAGTGGATGAGGCCGCGGAGGTGATTGCCACCATTGACATAAATTTCCTCACCATTCAAGTATTCTGCCTCTTCGGAATCCAAATAATAAATCACCTTGGCCACGTCTTCGGGAGTACAGTTACGGCCTAAGGGATTGTTTTTGGCCATAGCGGCCCAACCAGTGTCATCGACTCCCCACGGATCCCAAAGAGGGGTGCGGGTAACTCCGGGGTTGACGGAGTGAGTGCTAATCCCATATTTGGCAAGGGCTACCGCACAAGTTTTGGTAAAGTTCATTTTGGCAGCTTCGGCGGCCGCTCCGGCGGGGAAAGAGGGTTGGGTTTCATGAGCCCAAGAAGAAGTAATGTTGATAATCGTACTACGTTTTGCCTTTTTGAGAAGAGGGAGGGCATATTTAGTCATGAGAAATGTTCCCCGAGCCCGAACTGCAAATGTCTCTTCCCATTCCTGAAGCGTGGTTTTCTCTATAGGGATATTGTAATCCACGCTAGCGTTATTGACTAAAAGATGGAGGTGGCCGGATATTCTGGAAGCGGCGGCAATAACTTTCTTTACACTGGCTTCATCCCCAACATCCAAGTGGTGAATGGCAACTGATTTGTTTTTGGCAAATTGTTTTTCGGCCAGTTGTTTGTCTTTGTAATAGGTGACGTGAACGAAGTAATCTTTGTCTAAAAGATATTTGGCAATTCCTGCTCCAATACCGCGGGAAGAACCAGTAATTAAGGCTACTCTTTGAAGAGGCTTTATCATTAGGACTATTTTAGCACTCAGGAATTATCTCTTGCTTCTGATTCTGCGGACGGAGCCGCGACGACGAGGAGCAAGAGATTTGAGATGCTCTAACAATTGTTGTTGTGTGTCTGCTTGGTCCTCTTCTCCAAACGTCAGTTTGACGGCGGCCTGAACTAGTCCTAAATCTATTCCGCGGTCTCTGGGGCGAAGATTGAGAACAGCTTCAACTAATTGCTCTTTTGACAAAGTGAACCAGGGATTAACTGTTTCTGGGGACATTTTGGCTATTTTAGCACTAACAGATAAGGGCGAGGCGGGAGATGGAATCGGATTGAGTGGTGGTAGAAAACATTTTTTCCAAGCGGGCGTCTTTTGTGGCTAGCCAGGGAACAAGAGGAGCGGGAACTTCTAGAAGGCAGAGAACGTCACATTGGGTAAGAAGGTCGGAAATGATAGATTTGAGACGCTCCAGGCGCCGGGGCTCGGTGGTCAAATCGAAACCGTCGGCGGTGGCGGGATAAAACGGCTTCCAGAAAACCGGGTCGGCCACGTTGAAAATGCCAAGATTCAGACTGGATTCCCCTTTTGTAAGACGGCAGGTAACAGGAACGTGATCAGAAGATAAATTAAGCTGGTTGACAAGATCGCGAGGGTTATGAGAGATGTGGAGAGGAAGTTTTACCAGAGGGCGAGCCAAAAACTGAATGTTTTTATCGAGGATAAGAAAGTCGTCGAAACTGGGCAAGGTAATTTCCGACTGAGGATCTGGGATGGACGGTAAATATGTGGGGAAATCAGACAACCTGGCGGTGAGCCCCAGTTCGGATAAGAGCCGATTGATACGGTGGGGGGTGGAGTTGAGATCGCCGCCGACGACGGCGCTAGTACGAAACAAGTCCGAGAGCCAATTTTTGACTTCTGACTGTTGCGATAGAGGGAGATTGGGAATGGCTTTGAAAGCGTTGAAATAGCCGAGGGAAATTTGGCCAAAATCTGGGGTATCCAAAACAAAAACCTCAAAAAAGGAGTTTTGGATGAATTTGACTGGAGACACGGTCTAATTATAGCCGATTAGTAGTCTTCACCCATGCCGCTGGGATTGGGAGATGCGGGGGTTTCTGTTTTTTCAGGAAGCGTTGTAACTAGGGCTTCGGTGGTGAGAATCATGGTGGCCACGGAGGCGGCGTTTTGGAGGGCGGAGCGGACGACTTTGGCCGGATCGATGATACCAAATTTGGTCATGGAACCGGTTTGGCCACCGTTGGCCACATTGACACCAAAATCGGCTTCTTTGGCTTCCACTACTAATTTCAGATAATAGCCGTCGTCCAGGCCGGAATTCTTGACCAGCCAGCGGAATGGTTGCTCGAGAGCATGGCGGAGAATATCCAGGCCGACTTTTTCGTCACCGGTAAGTTTGAGAGTATCTAAAGCCTTGGCGGCTCTGATCAGGGTGACTTCACCACCGGGGACAATCCCCTCCTCAACGGCGGCTTTGGTGGCGCCAACGGCGTCCTTGACCCGCTCTTTGCGGTCATTCATTTCCACTTCGGTAGCAGCTCCTACGTTGATGACGGCCACTCCTCCAGCCAACTTGGCCAGCCGCTCTTCCAATTTTTCGCGATCGTAGTCGGAAGTGGTATGGCTCAGTTCTTCTTTGATTTGGGCGATGCGGCCAGAGATGGCAGATTTGGCTCCTTTGCCGCCAATGATTCTACAATTGTCTTTGTCTGCCCAGACTTTGTCCGCCCGGCCCAGGTCCTCGATCTTGACGCCCTCAAAAGTGCGGCCGGTGTCTTCGGAAATGACGGTGCCGCCGGTAAGAGTGGCAATGTCCTCGAGCAGAGATTTTCTGCGGTCACCAAAGCCGGGGGCTTTGACGGCCAGAATATTGAATGATCCGCGGAGTTTGTTGACCACTAAAGTAGCCAAGGCTTCACCTTCGAGATCGTCGGCAATGATGACCAGACTTTTGGAAACCTTGATGAAATTTTCTAAGAAGGGCAAGAGATCTTGAATGGAGGTTATTTTCTTGTCAGTAATCAAAATATAAGGATCCTCGATGGCCGCTTCCATTTTGGCCGGGTCGGTGACAAAATACGGCGAAGCATAGCCTTTATCGAACTCCATGCCGTCTTTGTATTCAATATCGATGGTCAGACCTTTGCCTTCCTCCACTGTAACTACTCCGTCGCGGCCGACCTTATCTAGAGCCTCGGCTATTTTGGCGCCGATTTCAGCATCACCGGCGGAAATGGTAGCTACCTGGGAAATTTCGTCGTGACCTTTGATGGGCTTACTAATTTTTTTGATCTCCCCCACTAAGGCCTCCACCCCTTGATCGATACCGCGCTTGATAGCCATGGGGTTTCCTCCAGCAGTAATATTCTTCATGCCTTGATTGACGATGGCGGCGGCCAGAGCGGTAGAAGTAGTAGTCCCGTCGCCGGCGGCGTCGTTGGTCTTTTCGGCGGCCTGTTTAACTAGCTGGGCGCCCATGTTTTCAAAAGGATCTTGAAGATCTATTTCTTTGGCTACGGAAACTCCGTCGTGAACTACCGAGGGGGCGCCCCATTTCTTATCCAGGGCCACGTTCCTGCCCTTGGGGCCAAGGGTAATGATGACGGCCTTGGCCAAGATATTGACTCCCCGGACCAGGGCCTGGCGGGCGTCATCGCTAAATTTTAGTTGTTTTGCAGACATGCCAAGACATCTTCGGATTTAACAAACAAATATTCTTTACCCTCGAACTTGACTTCATTTCCGCCCCATTTCTTGTAGATGACCTTATCTCCGGCTTTGGCAGGAGATTTCTTGGTCACCCCTTTGTCGGTGACTTCATCCGGGCCGGCGGCCAGAACCGTACCGGTTTGAGGTTTGTCACCGGTGGCGGAATCGGGAAGGTAAATTCCGGAAGAAGTCTGCTTAGCCTGTTCATCAGGCTCAATTAATAAATAGCCTGCGGTAGGCTGGATCTGATCTAAAATGGATTTTTTATCACTCTTGCTCATAGTTTGCCAACCATATATACCAAACGAGGCTAAACGTTGTCAAGGGGGAAGATGTGTGTTAGATTTCGCCCAAATGGCAGTAACTATAAAGGAAGGAGAGGAGAAGCAAGGTGGAGTCAAGGCTTCTAACTGGCCAGATAGAGTGACAGGGATAGCGATGTTAGCAATTGAACCTCAAACAGAGGCCTTGTGTCCAGTAAATTTTTACGAGGATGAGCGAGAAATGGTCAAAAAGTTTATTCAAGGTTTTGAGTCTGTAAGAGGTGGTAAGGCGTGGGCTATTTTTATCCCCCCGTTGGCTTCTGACGAAGGCATGCGGGGGGACGATCCTCTTCACCACGCAACCATGTGGAGTCAAAAACGATCGTATTTGGTGATTTGTTCTGAAGAAGGACTCTGTGAGTTATGTGCTCCGGCGGTAATTTTTGGTGAATGGGGGGAAGATACTGGAAACTACTTAAAAAGAATGAATAAAATGTTAAACGAAAGACTAATTATTGTTCCACAAAAGTTGTTCTTAGAGATCATTACCGGAAAGGTTCAATCAGAAGACCAATACTACTGTCTTGAGGAGTTTGATATCTTATGTGAAGTAAGAGATGGGTATCATAGAGCACCGCTTGCTTTTCCTTCTGCATTGTTGGGGAGAATAAAAGAGGATGCTTTGTCAGTAAAAACATATCTCGCAGTATTATGGGATTCTCCAATCGATGATAACTCATTCAAAAGCTATGAAGCCTTTTGGGAGGGTTTGCCTACGCGGGGATTCGATGTTTCATGGGTTGAGATGGTTGAGATATGGAGAGAGAAGGAGGCGGAAGCTAGTGAACCACTTACTTTTTGGGGGAAAAGAAAAACACTAATCGGGCCCCACGACAGCGAAGTTCTTTTGGATCGGATGGTGAAAGAGGGGTGGACTTTTTCCCCTGACGATCCAAGTAGTGCTACCTCACCGGAAGGCGGGGTGGAATATCTACCTTTGTATCTAATGGCAGCTGTAGAAAAAAGATTTAGCGGCTCAAGTTGACGGTTTAGTGGGGTGAAAGAAGGCGAAACCGAGGCCGACTTTTTCAGAAGACATTTTGGGAAGCATGTATAGATATTGAGGGATGAAGAAGATGATATTAAGCACATAGAAAATGGGGTTAATTGACCTAATTGACCTAATTTCTAATTGACCTAAAGATTGAGAATAAGCTACGGGGAGAAAGTTTTTTACCCAGGAATTGCTGTGTAAAAATTGCTGGTGGATGGAGGCGCGATCCCAGAGAACTTTGGCTTGGAGAATTTCGTGAGCTAGATACAGCGCGTTATGGCTAGATGGTTGAATGGTTAAATGGCTGGTGTCGAGCCAGAGGTTATCGCAGGTTCGGTTTTCGGTTATCGGTTGTCGGAACGCGGAAACCGGATGACGTCGGATGCCCAACAATTTCAAATACAAGACCACGAAAAAACGAGTTACCCAGAGAGCGTTGGGGGATGTGATAATCATAATATCGATATCGTCGTCTGCGGGACAATTGTTCATGGCCAGGGCACCGGTGATATATACAGCTGCGATCGAAGGAAAACGTTTGAGAGATTCCCCCACTTGCCTGGCAATTAACCACTTCTTCTTGCTGAATTGCTCGCGCTGACGACGCAGCTGCCAGCCCGCAGTGCTCAACGCACAACGCTCAATAAATTTTTTTGAATAATTTGTGCCGTGTTGCCAGAACCAGAGCTCCTCTGCGGTTAAGGGATAATTGTATTTGGCAAAATACGCTAGGGTATCACGGAGTGAGGGGGGAAGTGAGGCCATAACGGGATAATACCTGATTGACGCTGGTACTTAAAGTCGTAACGGCTTGGGTGGCAGATTGACCGTCTGAGATGGTCTTGACTGCAGTAGCAAAAGCGTTGGAGAGAAGAGTGTTGATGCCAGTGGGGCCGTCAAAAGTAAATGAAGCTAAGTACCAAGAACGGGCGGTGGGGGCTTGAGATAAATAGGGTCGAACAAAGGGCGAGGAATCAGACATGTCTGTACGGCTGTAGGGTTCGCCAAAAACCCGGCCCGAAGATTGGTAAAGTTTTTGTAAAGATTCTTTAGAACTTAAAAATTTGAGGAAATCCCAGGCGGCTGCTGTATTGGGGCTTTTACGGTTGACGCCTTCTACCCAATAGCTAGCCCAAGTAACCGGCTTTTCTCCACGGGCCGGATCGATGGGCAACTGGGGAATGGGGGG
>Ga0209518_1001815_pt1 | contig 21741 bp, 18 predicted proteins | sample RifGroB1_FD_183993 | JGI IMG/M metagenome (GOLD analysis project Ga0209518, IMG submission 183993) | Groundwater microbial communities from Rifle, Colorado, USA - Groundwater B1 (SPAdes) (version 2) | ecosystem: Environmental > Aquatic > Deep subsurface > Groundwater | place: Rifle, Colorado...
TTATTGGTTTGACCCATCTATACCGCTCTTCTTTTACGTTTTTCGACATTTTGATAGACATTAACTGCTAATCTACCAAAAGTGTCAGAAGTGTTTAGACATTACCAGCGCTACTTGACCAACTCGATAAAATAGTTTAATATGAGGGCAAATCTTTACCAAAACGGAGGCAACAATGAAAACGTTGTGTATTTTGCTTTGTGCTGTAGCTCTTGCAAGCGCAGCCGAAGCCCAAACTAGTTTACGAGGCAGTGCAGATTCAATGAAAAAACAAAACTCTCAAGCAGACAGAGAAGGCTTAACACGGATTAAGGATGATTCCATGCTTGAGCGTTTTAAGAAAAATAAATATCTTGTGCCGATCGCCGAGATCGATGGACTCGTAATTGATCCCAGACTTGATGAGAAATATAGATGGCTAAGACCATGGGCAAACTGGTTTCTTGCAGACATGGCTGGTCTGCATTTCACTGCTTTCAAAAGACCCTTGCAAATAAATTCGGCTGTCAGGACAATCGCGAGGCAAGCCGAGTTGCGCAAAATCAACGGTAATGCATCTGCTAACTCGGCGCACCCAACCGGATCGGTCCTGGATATCACGAAGGCCAATCTGCTGGCAGGGCAGATTTTATGGATGCGACGATATTTGCTCTTAATGGAGAGACTCGGGAAAATTGAGGCAACCGAGGAACATGAGCAAATAGTGTTCCACCTCATGGTCTTCAAGAATTACCCCCGATAACGCCAGCCCCCGCCGTTCTTTCAAACGAGGAACGCAGACTCACGCGAGCCTGCATTCCTCCCCCTTCCAAAATCATTATATATTTAGTGATTTTAGATGAGGACTTGATGGATTTCATAAACTAAAATATACTGGTATCAATGTCATTTCTCGCGGGGATTATCCCGTATTTGCAAGTCGGGATATCAATTCTATTAGTTACAGCCATACTGCTCCAGCAAAAAGGATCAGGCCTTTCAGCTACTTTCGGAGGTGAGGGAAATGTCTACCACACAAAGCGCGGCCTTGAGAGAGTCCTTTTTATTTCAACAATCATTCTGGCATCAATTTTTTTGATCTTGGCGGTCATAAACCTGCTTTTCGCCAAATAATTTAGGATAAAAAAGTGAGTACGGATATTCCAAATCAAATTCCTGAAAAAGGAGCGGGAAGGAAGCGAGTTATTCTGTTCGATAAAATTCGCTATACCCTCCGCCTCCTGTCCTCCCGTGAGAGAATTTTAGTTTTTTTTCTCATATTGTTGGGCATCGTAGGATTTTTCGGCACGCTTAATGCTTTTAACGCGCGGTTTTCTTTTCTTGCCCCGGCGCGCGGCGGAACTTGGCGCGAAGGAATAATCGGGTCGCCTCATTCCCTTAATCCCCTGCTTGCCTCATCCGGCGCGGATCGCGATTTGATAAGCCTTATTTATTCCGGTCTTATGCGACCTGACGGAAAAGGCGGTCTTGTCCCAGACATTGCGGAAAAAGTAGATATATCTCCGGACGGGCTTTCGTATATATTTACAATAAAAAATAATGCCGAATTTCATGACGGAAAAAAAATAACGGCCGACGACGTTATATTTACAGTCAATCTTGCAAAAAATCCCTCGCTGAAAAGTCCGGTGAGAGCAAATTGGGAAGGCGTCGAAATGGAAAAAATAGATGAAAAAAATGTCCGCTTCTGGCTGGAAAAGCCATATGCCCCTTTTCTTGAAAACGCCACTTTGGGAATTATGCCAAGCCACATCTGGAAAAATATCAAGCCTGAACAAATGACAATTTCTGATTTTAACTTTAGCCCTGTGGGCTCGGGGCCTTATATGATCAAAGAAGTCAGCAAGGAATCAAAGGGGATCATCTCATCTTATACGCTTGTTCCCTTCAGAAGTTACGCCTTGGGCGAACCGTTCATTAAAAAAATGATATTTTATTTTTATCCGTCAGAAGTGGAACTAGTTGACGCCTACGAAGCCGGCACAATCGACGCGATAAGTTCGATTTCTTCGCAAAACATAGCCAAGATACAGCTTGCGCGTGACGATGGCGCCCTCAAAACACTCACTCTGCCGTGGACGTTCGGAGTATTTTTCAACCAAAATGAAAAATCCTTGTTTGCGGAAAAGGAAGTAAGAAAAGCACTTGATCTGGCAATAAATAAAAATAAAATTATCAACGAAGTTTTGCAGGGGTATGGTACGGTTTTAAATTCTCCTATTCCGCCCGGAATCTTCGGAGCGATCGAGGACGGGACCGATACTTTCAATACAGATGAGGCCAAAATCTTGCTTGAAAAAAAAGGCTGGAAAAAGAACGAAGAAGGCCTGTATCAAAAAATAGAAAAAGGCAAAGTCATTAAAGAGCTTGTTTTTTCTCTTTCTACTTCAAATTCCACGGAACTTGTTCGCGCGGCCGATATCTTAAAGCAAAACTGGGAAGAATTCGGCGCCCGTGTTGAGATAAAAGTTTTCGAAGAATCCGATCTAAGGCAGAATGTTATCAGGCCGAGGGACTACGACTCGCTTTTATTTGGAGAAATCGTATCCAGAGATCCCGATCCCTTTGCTTTCTGGCATTCGTCGCAAAGAAATGACCCGGGACTGAATATCGCAATGTACACCAACAGAGCCGTTGATAAAGCGCTCGAAGAGGCCCGATCAACAATAGACCCTGAAGAAAGGAAAAAGAAATATGAAGAATTCCAAATTGAATTGGCTAAAGATGTCCCCGCGGTTTTCCTCTACTCACCCTATTTCTTATATATAGTTCCTCCACAGCTTAAAGGATCCGAAACCGAACACATCATGACTCCGGCCGAACGATTCGCGAACGTTTACAACTGGCATTTTGAAACAGCCTATGTCTGGAAAATCTTTCAATAAAACCGCAAAGGACCTTTCCCCTGTTCTTTTTGAACCGCCCAAAAAAGGCGAGCGCGTTATTTACAACGTCAAAAGAGAAGCGCACGACGCTAAGGACGGGGATATTTTAAAAAAATTAAAAATAAGATATGATGAAACGACCATCTATCCGGTTCTCATAGGCCGTGAACTGCCTAAAACTTTCGGGCACTATCACCCTCAAAACTACAGCGGAGTGTATTATCCCGAAATTTATTCCGTTCTTGAAGGAAGAGCCTGGTACTTAATGCAAAAACCCGAAGAATCCAACCCAAAGGTAATCCAAGAAATTTATCTCGTGGAGGCTAAAAAAAATGAAAAGATCGTTCTTCCGCCGGGGTTCGGAAATACAACAATTAGCCCTGACAAAAATAAGCTGAAAATGGCAAATTTTGTAGCTTCGGTATTCGAGAATGAATATCACGCTTATGAGAACCTGAGAGGCGCCGCTTATTATCTATTTGAATCAAAAAGCGGCGATTCGGCGGATTTTGAAAAAAATTCATACTATGAATCGGTTCCGGAAATAGTTAAATTAAAACCCAAAGTAATTCCACAGCTTGGAATAGATTTTAAAACGCCGCTTTATGAAATGATAAAAAATCCCGCGAATCTCAAATTCCTGACAAAACCTGAAAAATACTTGCAATTCTTAACAATCGAAAACTGCTTCGAAAAAATATAAATTTTTAGCGCACACGTTCGCCTCCATAAGAAATTGCTGGGATGGCGGAATTGGCAGACGCGCACGGTTCAGGGCCGTGTGGGAGAAATCCCATGGGAGTTCAAATCTCCCTCCCAGCACATTCGTTTAAAAATTAAAAAATATTAATCAAAATAATCCGTTAGCTGATTCATTCGCCCGATTTTGTCGGCGCTTGAAATAATTAGTCGCAAAGCTTCCGGAAATAAAAAAATGAATAAAATTATTAGCATTAAATTAATCAAAATATGACTCCGATAAGACAGCCGCTTCGACTTGAGCGGCAAAAAATACGGGCGAGAACCGGCATATTGCCTCTAAAATTCCTGCCTCTGGGCGGATGCGGAGAAGTTACCCGCTCCTGCTACGTATATGAGTACGGAAATGACATCGTAATAGTCGATATGGGATTGCAATTTCCGGAAGAAGACATGCCGGGAATAGATTATATAATTCCAAACATCGATTATTTGCGCCCAAAAAAGAAAAACATAAGAGGCGTTATTATAACGCACGGGCATCTTGACCACATAGGCGCGATTCCCCACCTTGTAGAACCGCTTGGCTCGCCGGTTTTCTACACGAAAGCCCTGACAAAAGGCATGATTTTGAAAAGGCAAGAAGATTTCAAGCACGCGCCAAAGCCGCGAGTGGAAACTATAGACGAAAATTCAAAACTTAAATTGGGAGCTTTTGAAATTGAATTTTTTCACGTTAACCACAACATTCCCGACTCCATCGGAGTCGTGCTAAAAACTCCGGCTGGCACCGCCGTTCACACCGGAGATTGGAAATTCGACCACAGTCCCGTAAACGAAAAACCGGCTGATGTCGGGCGCCTTAAAGAGATTGCGAAAGACGGGGTAATTCTTCTTGTATCCGACTCCACAGGGGCAAAAGATTCGGGAAGAACAATTTCTGAAAGCGACATACAAAAAAATCTTGAAGAAATATTCGTGCAAGCGAAAGGCAGGCTGATCGCGGCAACCTTCTCTTCCCTTTTAACGCGCATTCAACAGCTTATATGGCTTTCTGAAAAATACGGGCGCAAAGTCATCATTGAAGGCTACTCGATGAAATCAAACGTCGCGGTGGCGCAGGAATTGGGCTACATGAAAATTAAAAAGGGAACGATAATCCCAGCGGAAACGGTATCGAATTATAAAGATGAGGAAGTAACTATTCTCTGCACCGGCGCCCAGGGAGAAGACCACGCCGTGTTAATGCGCATCGCGAACAGCGAACACAAACACCTTCAGTTAAAACCGAACGACTCAATCATATTTTCTTCATCGGTAATACCAGGAAACGAAGCCGCCGTTCAAAGACTCAAAGACATTCTGTACAAAAAAGCGGGGAAAATTTATCATTCGGAATCCATGGACATCCACGCTTCGGGACACGCCAAAGGCGACGACTTAATGGACATGATATCGATAATCAAGCCGAAATATTTCATTCCCATGCACGGAAATTATTTTATGCTGAAACTTCATGCTGATATTGCCGCCCTAGCCGGAGTTAAGGCTACTCATATCGCAATCGCGGAAGACGGCGACATTACTGAAATGAACAAAGACAACATAAGAAAACTTAAAGAAAAAGCTCCGATAAATTATGTTATGGTTGACGGCCTCGGCGTGGGCGATGTAAAAGAAGTTGTTTTAAGAGACCGGCAAATGCTGGCGGAGGACGGAATTTTCGTCGTAATCGCTGTTGTTGACGCGCAGTCCGGAAAAGTAAAAGGTTCGCCCGATATAATTTCAAGAGGATTCGTTTACCTTCGAGAATCCAAAGAACTCCTGGCGCAGACAAGGCACGTTATACGCAAAGTAATCGAGGAGGCATCGGAACAAATGCACCCGATCAACTGGTCTTTTTTAAGAGACGAGCTTCGTGAAGAGCTCGGCAAATTTCTTTTCAGAAAAACAGCCAGAAGACCAATGGTGCTACCAGTCATTATAGAAGTATAGCCGCACAATCTTATTAAAGAGTTAGCCGCGAGCAATCGAGTCTAGCCCCGTACCAAGCTTTGCTTTGGTTCGGGGTGGTTTTGCCTGTAATAATTGAAGTTTGATTCAGGCGTATTTCAAACGAATCCTTAAATTAAGAAAATATCCCCATGTCGAAAGTTCGACTTTCGACATGGGGATATGGCCACTATCTATTAACCTTAAGAAAAACGACTAGCTGGAGCAGCAGCTAGTCGTTTTTATGGTGGGTTGGCATTTTACCACTTGTGGCCGGTAAGCCTCGCCCATTCGGCATTTTGGCGGACCAAGAAGGCGCTTAGTCTGGGAAAAATTTCTTTCAGGTGGATTTTAGCTAGCGCGCTGGAAGTCTGTTCTGTATGATAAATCACTTCTGACAAGAAACAAGAATAATGCTGTAAGAGCATGATTCCCGTAGGCGATATTTCCTCAACTCTATTGTCTGTTCCCTGTCTCAGAGCAACGACTGAACGCGTCTCAAGCCAGGTCGGCGAATGACTTGCCCACCAGTCGAATTCATCTTCTAAGACGTTCCGCGCCCATACAGAAGAATCTAAACACCGAACCGTAGTAATACCTTTCTGGTAAATCCGAGGCTCCCGAGATCTATAAATAATTTGATAGAGATAATCGGATCCAGGCCGGACACCAGAGTAAAGATGGATACCCACCGCACTCGTCCCATTATAAGAATCGCTCACAAGGCAACGCAAGATAACTTGATTCCCAACTGAACTTAAAAACCAGCACAGGAATTCGCGCCTTCTCTGTGTCGAAACTTTTTGCATACTCTCCTCCAATCGCCTAGGCAAAGGCCATCGGCTATGTTTTTTTGCCTCTGTTTATTAAAGATCTTTCTGCCCAAAGATCTAAGCCTATAAAACTCTAACAGATGGGGCGTTAAAATCAATACCTATGTGGCCAATACGATGGTTTGGAAAAAAATGCTGTATAGCTTAAAATTAAAAAATGCCCGAAGATAAAAAACCAACCTTGCCTACCGGCAGGCAGGTAGTAGTAAGTGGGGTTCAGCCTTCCGGGGATATACATATTGGAAACTACCTCGGGGCGATCAAGCAATTCGTAAAATCGCAAGACAAATATAAATCATTTTTCTTTATAGCAGACCTGCACGCGCTAACTTTGCGCCCACAAGATCCAGAAAAATTAAGAAAGCAAATCCTGGACTTGGCCGCGCTCTATCTCGCCTGCGGTCTTGACCCTAAGAAAACCACACTTTTTATCCAGTCGCGCGTTCCAGCTCATACGGAACTAGGCTGGATTTTAAATACCATGACACCGCTGGGAGAACTGCAACGAATGACCCAATTCAAGGAAAAAAGCGATAAACACGAAGCGTTGGCGGGACTTTTGAATTATCCAACCTTAATGGCGGCGGATATACTTTTATATCAAGCCGACCTTGTGCCTGTGGGAGAAGACCAATTGCAACATTTAGAACTAACCCGTACACTCGCGCGAAAATTCAATTCATCTTATGGCGCAACGTTCAAAGAGCCCAAAGCTCTGATTCAAAAAGAGGCGGCAAAAATTATGAGCTTAGATGACCCTGTCAAAAAAATGTCTAAATCTTTAGCAAGCCCTAATAATTATATCGGGCTGATGGACGACCCGGAAAAAATTCGAAATAAGATAAAGATAGCTGTAACTGATTCCGGTAAAGAAATCACATATAACAAAGAAACAAAAGCCGGGATTTCCAATCTCCTCGTTATAATGAGCCAAATGTCGGGTACGTCGATAAACAGTCTTGAATTAAAATACAAGGGCAAAAATTACGGCGAGTTTAAGTCAGATGTTGCTGAACTCATAATAGAAAAACTTTCCCCTATTCAAAAAAAATACAAAGCGCTTATAAGTAACAAAAAAAATCTGGTTAAGATTCTAGATCAAGGCGCAAAAACTGCCTCCAAAGTAGCCCAAAAAACAATATCTGAAGTTCACCAGAAAATTGGATTGATATAAAGACAAAAAAGAGGCAAGCAAAGAATTGTTGCGCTCACCTCTTTTCAGGCTTCAGATAAAAGCCTTTTTATTTTTTTTCTCCTCCTTTCCACCACCGAAGGCAGTATGTCGAAAATAAGAAACGCCGCAGTCTGCGATATGCAAGTATCGTACGAATGGTCCACACGATCCAAACCAACCACTCGCCCGGTCACGAAATTACCGGGGGCATAACCAGTAATCAGACTCGAAAATCCTTCCTCTTGTTGTCGGCTCCTGACCTGGACAACGAGCCTCAATCCAAGCCTGTTCGACAATTCTATCCATTTGGGCATTTCGTCGCGCCAATTATTTGTTACGATGACGGCCACATCGGCAAGCGAGGCGACAATCTCGGTATAACCGCTTATTTTCCCGGGCGTATCTGCAATAACAAGTCCGGGACTTTCTTTTGCAAGCGAAGCCGCCTCTAGCGCTTCGAGCGCTAAATCTGTCGTCCAAGGGCGTTTCAAGTCCGCTGTTACTTCTCTGTCTTTTGCGAGCTCGGACCCTATTACATCAAATCCTATTGCGACGTCCGTTGGGGCGCCTAGATCGAGATTTTCCAGACGCGAACAAAACGAAAATTTTTTCCAGGCTCCGCCGCGCGATTTCAGTGATTCAAGAATCTGATTAATCCTTGAGTTAAGAGAATCAGCGAATGTGCTCTTACCGCTCGCTTTCGGCCCCACTACCGCACAGATGAAAGACTCTCCTTCGAGAAGCCTCGCCCTCCATTCCATAAGTTGGAACGAAGCCGTTTTTACCACGACCTTCTCGCCAGGCTTATTATTCTTCAAGATTGGGAAAGTGCCCAACGCAACACCGAGAACAGGCCTAATCCGAGGTACTTTTTTGATTTGAAAAATACTTCCGTCTCTTTTGGTATTCCATCCGTCCTTCCATAAATCTCTCTTTCGCAAAAGACTCTCACTGAAAAACCGAAAAGCGCTGTCTAGGGAATCTTTGGGACTGAAGAGAGCAGAAGACCTCAACAAATGGCTTTTTAATCCACGTTCACGACCAGAACGACAGTATTCGAGCATGCGGCGCAAAAGAAATTTATCCTCTCCAGTACGCTCCCAAACAGAAACATTAAGATCTTTGTCCAACTCTTTCCGGCCAAGCCTTAAAACCCTGCCCTTCCCTAAATAGTAACTGACACTTTCGGTTGAGGCTGCATCCAGATATCGAACTTTTACATCGGACGGCAACGATCCAAAACGCCGAAAGATAAAATAAGCATAGGCTACAAGCGGAGTTATCGGAAACGGCACCAAGAGCACGCGAACCTGCGAAGTATCCACAAAAATCACCACCCTTCTTTAGTAGAATTAAAAACGTGCTTTCAAATACTAAGTAAACACTTTACCAACTCAAAATCAAGTGCCGCTTACTTAAAAGATCGCGCCAATCTATATCAGTTCAGCTCCGCTCGAACGTAAGAAATCAAAAAGCTCTGATTTTTTTTGCTCGAATAGTTCTTTATTTTTTGCCTCGAACACGAGGCGCAGGGCATCTTCAGTCGCGGACGGGCGGATATTGAACCACCAAGAAGGGTATCTGACTGTGAGGCCGTCGAGCCTCGACGCCTCCCCATCTTTATAAACTTCAGCCAATATTTCAATAATTTTTGATTTATACTCCGACTTAAAATCAATCTCCCCGGAATGATAATAACGCAGATAAGGCGCCAAAATTTCCGAGAGCTTTTTATCGCTCTGTGATAATATTTCAATAATTTTTATTGTGGCGAAGAACGCTGAATCCGCGTAAAAAAAGTCCTTAAAATAAAAATGCCCGGAAAGTTCTCCGCCGAGCGCGGCGTTATTGTCACGCATCGCTTCTTTAATAAACGAATGGCCGACTCGCGAAGGAATGGCCCTGATTTTTACAGACTCCAAGTCTTCAGTTAGAGCAAGAGACGATAAAATATCATGAACAACCGCATCATTTTCTTCACATAAGTGATTAGCAAGGAGCCATAAGACACCGTCCCCTCTTATCATCTTGCCTTTTTCATCAAGTAAAACAACGCGGTCGGCATCCGGATCATAGATAAAGGCAACTTCCGCTCTCTCCTTTAATAAAATTTCGCGCGCTTTTTCTTGAGCTCTGGATAAAAGAGGATTTGGCTCGCGCATAAGCAAGCTCGGATCCGACCTTAAGAAAGAAAAAAACGGCTCGACTTTGATTCTTTTTAAAAGTCCGGGCAAAATAATTCCGGCAGAACCGCCGCCCGGATCAAACACCGCTTTAATTTTTCTCCCAATCTTTGAATTGGAAGATAAAAAATCAATATATTTGGCGGTATAATTTTCCTCCTTGACGCTCCCGCGCTCCCTTGGAAAAATTTTAACATTGCTTTCAATTATTTTTTTAATTTCGGGAAGACCATGCTTTTCGCTCAATGAATCGGCCCCTTTAAAAAGTTTAAAACCGTTGTATTGAATGGAATTATGAGATGCAGTTACTATTAAACCGCCCGTTACCTTGGAACTCGCTAGGGCAAACGTAAACATCGGAGAGGTGGCCAGGCCGATATTTATAACATTTATACCTTCTGAAAGAAGTTTTTCTCGGACGAGTTCAAGCAGTTCTTCAGAACTTTCTCTGACATCCTTTCCTAAAAGACATGTCGGCTTAGGGTCAATTTGCCTTAAATATTCGGCAAATCCATACGCAATAAGTTCAGATGTATTATGATCCAGCTCCTGCGGATAAAGTCCCCTGATGTCATATGCCTTAAAAACTTGCGGGTTAAATGCTTTCAGTTTAAGATTTATCCCGTTAGATTCTTCTGTCATTTTGTTTTTCTGTAACCTCATAAAAATAATTAATTAACAGTTTAAAATCCTTTAACCCGTCTGGAATCTAACGGGATTTACACCCATTATTATATATTTTAACATATATAAACGGTATTATGTCTCTTTATCCCGTTAGAAATCACAGACGTAAATAAAAATATGTTAAAAAATAAAAAAGTTAAAATTATTAAAAATAACCCCGAGACAAAAAACGCCTGACGTGTCTGTGTCTTATTTCTAACGGGATGAATATTGGAATCGTGGGGCTACCTAATGTCGGCAAATCAACTTTATTTCAAGCCCTCACCAAAAAAAATGTTGACCGGTCGAACTACCCCTTCGCGACCATAGACCCTAATGTTGGGGTTGTTCAAGTCCCTGACGAGCGGCTTTGGAAACTCTCATCACTTTCAAAATCAAAAAAAACAATCCCGGCTATCATTGAATTCGTTGATATAGCCGGGTTGGTAAAGGGTGCGGCCGAAGGCGAAGGTCTTGGAAATAAATTTTTAACGCACATTAAAGAGGTGGACGCGATCTTGGAAGTAGTTCGTATTTTTGAAGATCCAAACATCATACACGTATCAGGAAACGTTGATCCTAAAAGGGACATTGAAATTATCGAAACCGAACTTATCTTAAAAGACCTAGAAACGGCCGAGTCCGCGCTTTCGCGTTTTGAACGCGAAGCAAAAACCGGGGATAAAAAGAAAATTGAGAAATTCGAAAAATTAAAAAAACTTGTTGAAAATCTTAAATCAGGGCGCATGGCGTCATCGAGTAAAGAAAACCTTGACATATCGGAAGAGCTCCGACTCCTTTCAGCAAAGCCTATTCTTTACTGTTTTAATTTCAAGGAAGGCACTCCGATGCCGAAGAATCTTCCTCAAAATTCGGTACTCGTTGATTTGCAAAAGGAATTTGAAGTATCGGAGTTATCAGAAAAAGACAGGATAGAACTCGGGGAAGAGCAAAAATTGCCGATACTTATAAAAAAAGACTACGAACTTCTGGATTTGATAACTTTTTTTACAACCGGGGAAGACGAAACAAGAGCTTGGACAATTCCAAAAGATTCCAAGGCTCCGCGAGCCGGACGGGCCATCCATAGCGATTTTGAAGAAAGATTTATCAGAGCCGAGGTTATTTTCTGGGAAAAGCTTCTGGAAATAGGATCGTGGTCAAAGGCTCGCGAACTTGGGCAATTAAGGATTGAAGGCAAAGAATACATTGTTAAGGACGGGGATGTAATTGAGTTTAGAATATAGTGGAGCGGCCTGTCGTAATTTTGCGGCCTTATTGGAGCAAAATTACGACAGGCCGCTCAATTGAGTAATATTTGCAATAATTTGAAGGTATATGATAGTATGAACGTTATTATTGTTTATTAGATTCCAAAAAATTGGCATGCCAGACGAATCAAAACTCTACGAAATAACCTTTTTTCTCAGCCCTAAAATAGAAAATCCGGACGAAGTGGTGGACTCCATAAGAAAACAAATAGAAGATAAAAAAGGCATAATAGTATCAAATTCCAGGCCGGATAAAAGACGAACCGCCTATTTGATTGATAAGGAAAGAGAAGGTATTTTCGGCTGTATAAGATTTATGATAAGGCCTGGAGAGATAAAAAATCTTAATGAAAACATCTCCGGAAAAACAGAGGTAATGAGATTTTTTATTGTTAAAGGGGAAGAAGCAAACCCAGAACCTTGGCGCGGCAGAGAAACAAGAATAAGACGTCCGCAGGAACAAAAAGCGCAAGATATCGAGTCTATTGATAAAAAATTAGAAGAGATTTTGGGAAGCTAGGTAATTAACAGCATGAATCCCATTAGAAATCGCAGACACAGTAATAATATGTTAAAAATAAAAAAGTCAAAATTATTAAAAAATAATCTGAGGCACAAAGCGACCGCCGTGTCTGTGTCTTATTTCTAACGGGATGAATTTAAACAAAGTCTTTTTAATAGGAAATCTCACCAGAGACCCTGAAACTCGCACATTGCCCTCTGGACAGCCGGTAGCATCATTCGGACTGGCGACAAACCGCATTTATAACAAAGACGGACGGCAGGAAAAACACGCCGAATTTCATAATATCGTTGCTTTTGGCCGGCTTGCCGAAATAGCCTCCCAATATCTCGGACGCGGGAAAATGGTATTCATTGAAGGCAGAATTCAGACAAGGAACTGGGAAGCCAAGGACGGTGGCAAAAGAAACAGGACTGAAGTTGTGGTAGAAAAAATGCAGCTTGGCCCAAGGCTCGCGGCAAGAGGCGAAGCTCCTCAAGCGGAGCCGAAACAAGAGACAGCCAAAGAAGAAATTGATACCATTGAATACGGGCAGGATGAAATAAATCCCGACGAGATACCTTTTTAAAAATAATGTTTTATAGTTCGCATTTCAAACAACATGCCTAGTTCGAAACAGTGCTATTTCTGCACATCAAATATCAAATCAATTGATTATAAAGACAGGGAAAACCTAAAGCGTTTTACTGATCCGCAGTCAAGAATCATGCCCAAACGAAGATCGGGCGTTTGCGCGCTTCACCAGCGCAAATTGGCCCAAGCCATAAAACGCGCGAGATTTATGGGCGTTCTCCCCTATTTTACGCACTAGCTGTGAATTACGAAACTTTCCCTCGCCAGCTGTTTTTGGAACCACAGATAATTTTGTGCTGAAAATTTCCTCTGCTCGCGCCAGACCGCGCTCCGCAAGGGTTCCAAGAAACACCTGCCTTCGATCGGTTTCGTAATTTAAAGTCACTAAACTTTCGCGGCAAGATAAGAAAATATAAAAAAGGCGAACAGGATAATAATCAAAAAACCAAAGACAAACCTCCATGCCATTCTTGAAACAAGGACGGTTTTTTTATTTTTAGAATCCATCCCGTTTAAAAATTAAACCAATAATTATTTTTAATAAAACTTTTTTTGTTGAAAAATTATATTTATTGCGATAGACGTTCTCAGTAGATTTTCTAACGGGATCCATAATACTATTTTAAATCCTCAATCTCTCTTTTAATAGCGGCATTATCGGGCTCAATTTTAAAGGCTTTTTCAAAATATTCTATCGCTTTTGTTTTATTGCCCGTATCGCGATAATAACCGGCGAGCCAAATAAGGATACTTACATTGTTGGGGTTTTGGGAAAGCCCATCAAATAAAATATCATCCGCCATTTGCGACTTTTCCTTATAATCATAGCGGTACATATCTGATAAATCCTTGTAAATGCCGATTGATTGGGGCGAATTTTCTATGGCTTTTTTATAGTTAAACTCGGCTTTAGGATAATTAGGAAGGAAGTGCCAATAAAGATCGCCTAAGTTCACATAAGAAGTAGCTCCTCCGGGCCTGATAAGACTTGCATATTCCCAAGCATTCCTCGCTCCCTCATAATCTTCAAATGATTTTTTTATGTTGCCCAAGCTCACCCACAGCTCAACGCTGTCAGGAGTTTTATCTATGTCAGAAATAACAACATTAAACCTGTCTTCAAGACGTTTTTTTGTCTCCGGGCTCGTAGAGTCTTTGATAAACTTACTTGAATTAATGACTTTATAATCACTCGGGAAGAGCGGCAAATTTTCCTTTGTTCTGTAACCTATAGCGTTGTCTTTTACGGAGGAATCTATGCTCGCATCACTGCTTGACGCGTTAACGCTCGCCTGCGGATCTTTGTCTTTACTTATTACAGAATCTCCATTTGGTTTCGCAGAAATAAAATAATAACCAAAGATGCCGGCGCCCGCCAAAACTAAAATAAAAATTCCAACGGTCAATAACAGACTCTTTTTCATCCCGTTAGAAATTCAGCCAAGGCCAATTTTAAATTAAACGCTACGGCGAATTCGCCTTCGGCTTTTATAAATAATGGAAGGAAATATTTGTGAAAATTTCTAACGGGATTCATAAAAATAATTATACCAATAAATCTCTTTATAAAAAACAACCCCCTCCCTTTTCAGGGAGGGGGTCCGAATCCATCCTCGGCGTATAGCCGGGATCACAAGTTGGATTTGTTATTCAGTCACAGTGACCGAATTGAGGTCAGTTTCAAGTCCGTTCACCCTGTAACCGTTGAACCAGTCGTTTGTATTGATGGTTGTTCCGGTTGAAGTGGCTTCAGCCAAGAAATCTGTCCAGATAAAGTCATCGTTCACATCAGGTTCGATTGCGGCAATCTTGAAGGTCAATTTCTTGCCCCATGCAACCGTAGTTGTACCAACTGGTACAGCGGCATCTGTTAAGAGCTGAGTTGTAACCTTCTCGCCTGTTGTTCCTGAAAGAGCGACGGTGTTCGCGCGCAATGAGAATGTGTGTGAAGTTCCTTCTGGAATTCTCACCCAAGTCTGACCGAAAGATGTGTTGTCAGGGACTATGTTTAATCTCGCGTTTCCAGAGGTGTCAAAGTTACATCCGCCTATCGGATGCGTGTCAACACACTGTGTAACCGTTGTTGTGCCGATTACAGTAATTGCGTTAGTCAAATCCTGCGCCAAAGTGTCGTCTCTTAAGACAATCTGGTCAACCTGCATTCCAGCACCTCCTGAAGTTGACATTTTGAATGTCATCTTGTAGATGCCGACATCTCCGCCTTGGGCCGTAACCTTAAATTTGTAGATTACTCCACCGCTGACAAGACTTGTTCCCGCAGGGAGTGATTCTATTTCAACTTTTGGAACAGCCCTGAAGTATCTCACGCCGGCCACTGTTGTCGTACCCGCTGTGCCGGACGAAGCCCAGACCGCAGGCGAAACTTCAGTTCCAGACCCTCTTCCAACAGCTTTCTGTTGAACGTTTGATCCAGGACCGGTGTTGATCGCAATCAATCTTCCAGAGGTACCAGCGACCGTGCTGATTCCAACCAAGTCTGCTTTTACAGTTATAATCTTGAAGTTGTCAGCCGGGATTTCAAGGAAGTTGGTTGGTGACGACGCTGATCCATCTCCTTCAGCGGCGCTTGTGTTGAAGGTGAAGTTTTCAACATTTGAGTTGAATTGCGGAACTTTCTTCGCGATCAGTTTTGATCCGTCATAGACATAAAGCGCCGTTATGTCGGAAGCCGTTGACGAAGAAGTGTTCGAAAGCTGAAGTTGGAAGGCTTTAATAGCCATTGCCTCGGTAGTTGTCTTGAATCTAAAGGCGCCGATTGTGACACCCTGTGTTCCTGACGGATACCACGTCTGGCTCTGGCCTGCTGAAGTGTCTTCCGTAATTTCATATCCTCCACCTGACTTAAAGGTCAAGGTTGATCCGGCTGTGGTATTCAAGGTTTCTGTTACTGTAGCTCCGGTTGTAACTCCGGTTACCGCCCAGTCCTGTCCGCCGTCAGAGAAATCAAAGGCGATTGTCTCGTCAGCAGTAAGGCCTGTTGAAGCATTAGCTTTCAGTTTAAGAATCTTGTTCGTTCCTTTTGTGACAATAAGCGAGCTGTCAAGCGTGAACGTAAGTTCAATGTCTCCACCCGCTGTGTTGCCGGAAGGATTGTTTATGTTCGATCCGGTTGTAAGAGCGGTCTCACCGTCAAAGATCTGAAGCGTGTTCAAATCGTCAACATCCATAGTTGATGATGTGTAGGCTAAAACCTGAATGGATGTAATCCTCAAGTCATCGCCTGAATTTGACGCGTCCAAATTAAAGCGTCCGAGTTCAACAGCGTTTGCTCCAATGATCACGTTTTGCGCGAATAGAGCGCTTGAAGGAGTTACAGTCAAAGCCGAGGCTTTAACGGTCTGCGTGTTAGCAGTAACGTTTGAAGCCGGAGTTGCTGTAATGCTTCTTCCGGTTGTCTGACCTGTGATCGAAGTAATTTTGGTCGCAGGTGTCTGCAATGAAACCGCGATGGTGTCATTGTTTTCCCATCCTGTTGAGCCAAGCTTACCTCTGACTGTGTAGACCTGCGCTCCTGTCGGTACTGTTACCGAGTCAGTAAATGTGATCGAAGTCTTTGTAAAGTCTTTCGGTCCCATTACTGCAGCGCCCGAGGCGTTGTAAACAGTAACGTTTGTAAGTTCAGCAACTTCACCTCCTGCATCGCTGTCAGTTGTCGCAATGTTTAATACGAATGAAGTGAAGGTCATTGGCTCACCCTTGGCTTCGATTGTGAAAGCACCCAAAGCCTGGTTGGTTCCTCCGGCCGTTACGTTTCCAGCAGATACCGAGTTTGATTTCTCAACTCTTAAGGAGCCTGTGCCAACTTCAATCTGTGAAGCGTCATACCAAGGGTTTGTGTCTTGGTGGAATGCGCTGTCATCAGTTCCGGAAGTATCGGTTCCGTTCGCGGGCGTTATGTAATATCCGAAGGTCGCTCCGCGAGCAACAACATCTGTTCTGCGGAAGAGATCAAAGTCAACTGTTCTTCCAGAACCACTATCAACGTCACCCTTCATGTTGAACTCAATGCTGTCGCCTTTCAAAACCGTCAAACCGCCTGCGATTTTGCCAGTGGAATATTTTCCATCAGAAGAAACCACCACATCATAAGATCCGCCTTTTGAGTCGGTCATCTTTAGATTCTTCAAGTCTGAAGAAGCAACTGATCCCGACTGGTTCCAGCGAACCTGCTCAATGATCACGTCTTCACCTGAACCTGCTGTAAATTTAACAGCCGAGAAAACGTATCCAGTGGTTCCGACTTCTTTTGTTACGTTTGTGCGTGGGTCAAGCGCTCCAGTGTCTACTGATACTGAACCGATAGACAATGTCGCGTTGATTGTGTGGCCGGCTCCGACTATTGGAAGCGATCCGGAAACTGTTGCGCCTCCGGCGTCTACTCCGATAACCGAGAGATAACCAACTTCACCTGCGCGCGCGTCGTTTGACGCCGGCATGTTTGCGGCAATGGTCACTTCCTTTGAAGTGCCTCTTGGAATCACAAATGCGTCATTTAATACAGCCTGGTGGTTCGCGTTCAAAGTCTTTGCGACATTTGAAATCTGCGTTCCGTCCTGATCAATGACAACAATTCCAGACAGAGCTGAATCGCTCAATAATCCTGTTCGTTCAACCGTGATGGAATTGACTGTTACGTCACCGTCATTCGCGGCTGTAAGCCTGACTCTTGTGAATGGAACTCTTGCGGCGTTTTCAGGAGCTAAGGAATTTGCAGGCTGTGTGCCTGGATCAACCCTTAATCCTGTTCCAACCGAAGGAATTCCTGTTGGTGTTGGCGTAGGAGTAGGCATAGGACCTCCTGCAGTCAACGCAACATACCTGGCGCGTGATCTTGCGCCGAAGTATCCAGCCACTGGCGCAACGCCGTTAGCTGCCTGCCATGCTGCCACGGCAGATTTTGTTTTTGCACCGAAATAAGTGGACTCGTTTCCAGGAGAACCCGCTCCAGAAACTGAAACTTGAAAGCCAGCTCCGTTTAGGTACTGCTGTAAACATTTAACATCATTTCCAGTCGAACTCATTGTAAGGTCTCGGGTAAAACCGCATGCACCGCCCTCTGTTGTTCCGCTTGAACCGCCTACGGCTGCTCTAGCGGCAACTGCTTTATCAGCAGGGATGATGCCGAGGCTAATCAAGAGCTCAACAAAAGTCGAAAGGTCGCTCGACTGCGCGTGCGCTACGAGCGGAACCGCCATTGAAGCTCCGGAGACGAACAATGCCGTCGACAAGCTCAAGAAAGTTACCGTCACTTTTGACGCGATACCTTTCCTAAATTTTTTACTCATATAATTCAATAATTTCCTAATAAATATTCGCAAAAGCATCTTGATCTTCTGCGAAACTGCGCAAATCTGTTTAACCTCGACCGGCTAAACTATCAGCGCAACCATTAATCATCCGATAAATAACATTCATGAAGGAGTCCGGTAATATGTTCTCCGTATTTAGCGGAAGAAATCGACCAGACCCAAGACTCCAGTAAATTAACTAATTAATATAGGATTTAGCGAAATTCAATTTCGTCCAACCGTTAATATTTTTATGTTAAAGTTCGCTCTTTCAACAAAATAATTCATCGCAACCGACCTCTAGAGGTAAACCATTTATCTTCAGAAATCCATTGCGACAGATCTCAAATCTTTTTGCCCTAAATTAAAACGCGAAAGGCTTATAAAGCCGACTGTTTTCGTACTTATATTATATTTCAATGACTAGTACATTCAAAATAAACTTTGTGGATAACTAAAAAGCCTTATTTGGAGCCATTTTTTAATTTCCAATAATACATTAAATAATAATCCATGCAGGTAAAAAGTCAATGCTTTTTGGGCTTTTTGCGCCCCGGCTTATGCCACGGCGTCTTATGGTTAAGACGTTTTTATGGTTAAAATATAACAGACCATTGACTTTATTAATATCTATTATATCCTATCTCACTAAAAACCCTTAGCCTCCAACGTTTTCTCTATATCTCCTTTTTAGATAATAGAAATATAAATAAAGCAAGACTAGAATAACTACGTTTGGAAAAAAGATTATGGGCCGAGACCAGGGCCAGCCGTCTATCTTAAAGTTAGAAATAGGCCATAAAAATGGGGTTGGAAAGAATTTATACGAATGTGTAAAAATGTCAAAAATAATATGCAAGGGCCAAGCAAGAGATTCTTTAAGCAGTTTTCGGAAAAATAACCAATATATCCCAAAAAACAAAAGAAAAACGATAAAACTGTGGCTTATGTCATATAAAGTTGTTATATAACCGGGCACCAGCGAAACGTCCGGCGGCTCATGGCCAAAATTCGGCCTATCTGCAAAACCAAATAAAATCAGGACAAAAAAGACGCCGAATGAAAAAAATCCGGCATAATGCCGAAAAAGAACGCTTTCCAGAAGCTTATTTTATTTTTTCGGCCAAAGGCAATGCTACCCCATAATCCGTGGGAAACAATATCCATCCCGTTAGAGATAGGAAACGGTGCGTTTCCGTAAATTAGTCGGGTTATTTGAAAAACCTTTTTTGTTTTTCATAATTTTACAAATATGATGCATAAGGCCTTGATCTCTAACGGGATCCATAATCAGGAGAGAAGCGAGCCCCTGTATGTTTTAGTGCTGTAGTAAAGCGCGATAAAGAAAATCAAAGCAAGAAGCTGGTTGGTTAGAAAGAAAAAATCCTTCCAATTCGTATAATAATTAACCGCGTAAAATTCAAAAAAGCCGAAGGCTAAAAGCGATACTAAAAAGTTGAAGAAAATAATAATTTTCTGCTTAGGATTAATAAAACCCGCCAAAAAACCAATTAAAACCATCGCAAAAATCGATAAAACAATCGGAAAATTCGCCCTGTCCCTAAAAAAAGCAAGAGTCAAAAGCATTATTACGTCCCCAGTAAAAAAGAAACGGCGAACTGTATCGCCGTAATAATGCTTCTTAATATGGCTAAAAACCTCAAATGAAGTATCTTTTGGTTCCATTTCCATATGTCATATTATACAAAATTTTGAAGACAAATACAACAACAAAAACTCCTCAAACTGCCAAAAACAGCCCGCAGCAAAAGCAGTCACTTTCCCGCTATTTTAAGTTTTCAGCTAAGAATTTGAGCGTTTTCTGCCACGCATCTTTTGTTTCATTCGCGGCATAATTTTGGCCCGAAGGATTTGCAAAAGCATGCCCAACTCCCGGATAAATATGAATGCTGTTTTTAATGCCCAGAGCATTTAAGGAATTTCTAAATTCATCCACAGCTTGGACAGAAATTGACGCGTCTTTATCTCCAAAAATGCCCAGCACAGGCCATTTTATTTTACTTAACTTTTGCTGATCGATTACCAAATTGCCGTAATAAACAACTGTTGCATCCAATTTTTCTCCAGACAGGGCAAGACTTAATGCCTGGCCGCCTCCAAAGCACCAGCCCAAAGAGGCGATTTTCCCCGCATTTTTATTCCTTAAATACAAAGCCGCGGCCTTGAGATTTTGTATTGCCCGCTCCTGATTTAATCCTAAAACTTGGCCTCTTGCATCTTCCGAAGTTTTAGCGACTTTTCCATCAAATAAATCAGCCGCTAAAACCTGGTATCCTTCCTTAGCAAGCCCTCTTGCCATATCTTTTATATTGTCATTAAGCCCCCACCATTCATGGACCATCACGACCCCGGGAAATTCTCCGGAAGGAGCTCCTGCTTCCGGCTTTGCGTAAAAACCCTTTACGTTTTCAAAATAAACGACTTCTTCAGCTTTAATCGGCTTATCTCCTTCGCCGTAAAGCATATCCGAATTATTTGTATTCATAATATTTACTTCTCCAAAATTTGTATTTTTATGATGCCTTCCTTAGCGACGTCCTACATTCAATAAGACAAACAATATTCAAGCTCCCTCCCTTCATTTCCGCAGTCAGCGCCCAAAAATTCTCCGTCTATATCGGTTTTTAAGGCCGAATGATTAGGATCAACTAAAATCGCCCTTATTACATATAACTCGCCGTCAGAAGAGACAGTATAGTCATATTGGTGGTCTGAAATTTTTGAAAAACACGGATCATCGGGAAGCTCCGGGACCCATTCCGGCACTAAAATGTGGCGCAAATTTGCCCATCTTTCTAACGGAGTATCCCCTAACACCACAGGATATCCGCTCGCGTTCGCATCTTTGTAATGATTAAGCGCGAGAGAAACCGCCTTCATATCGCTGACTCTTCGCGAATCCGCGCCCTCTTTTCTGGCCGGACTTAGAAATGAATAAAAAAGTATCGCCACAATTGAGGTCAAAATCACTATATTTAAACTTGCGCGGATAAATTTATTTATCAAACTTCCCTTAATCCATTCAAATTTTATAAAAAACGGGAAAGCAAAACGGGACAATACACCTGAAACGAGCGCAAGTAATAGCGAAAAAGAGGCCCACTTTTCAAGACTTGGCGAAGACAAAAAAGCGCTTTCACTTACTCCTTTAATATATTGAAGACTCAAAATGTCGCATGAAAAAGTAGTCTGAATAGGCGAAATAAAAAAGACCAAACCCATTGCCAGCGAATTAATCAGCGCGCCCACAGCGATTAAAAAAAGAGCGGCAAAATGATTTGCTGAAATATTTTCGCCCCCTGTTTCTTTAAATCGGCCCTGGCTCTCTTTAGAAATTCTTCGTTTTTGGATCCAAACTGCAAGAGGCGACAAAATCAAAAAAAGCGAGAGCATCAAGAAAATAGCCGCCAGAAGATACTCAAAAATTTCCAGAATTTTCTCAAGCGCGCCTGAAGATTCTTTTGAAAAAAACTCGAAATTGTTCAAAAAAAGCAGAATTAAATTAAGGACGATCAGAGAAATAGAAACCACGAGACTCGCTTTAAAAATCGTTTTTGCGTAATTTAAAATTTTTTCCATCAACTATTTTCCCCTGACATTTTTAAAATCGCC
>Ga0209518_1001820_pt1 | contig 21651 bp, 38 predicted proteins | sample RifGroB1_FD_183993 | JGI IMG/M metagenome (GOLD analysis project Ga0209518, IMG submission 183993) | Groundwater microbial communities from Rifle, Colorado, USA - Groundwater B1 (SPAdes) (version 2) | ecosystem: Environmental > Aquatic > Deep subsurface > Groundwater | place: Rifle, Colorado...
TAACCTGCTGTGCCTGTTGTCCGGCGCGGGTTGGAGCGACGGCACGGGTGCCGGGGTTTGGGCGGCCCGTTGGGGTGGCGCTCGGGCGAGCTCGGGCAGCAACGTGGGCTTTCGGCTCGCCTGTTACCCTGTATAATCGAGCGATAGCGAGTGGCTATGGGCGCAAATTCTGAGGCAGGACTGAATAGAAAATTCGTGGAATTCGCGAAGCTGCTCAATATCTACCTCAACCACTTTCCCAAACACGAAAAGTTCGCCCTGGCGAACCTGATCAGGACCACGGCCTATGAAATTTACGATGCCATCACCGAGGGGCAGAAGCGGTATCACAAGAAAACCACCCTGAGCAACCTGGACATCGCCCACGAGAAGCTGCGCATGCAGCTGCACCTGGCCAATGAACTCGGCTATTTCCGCTACAAGGACGGCCGGGATGATGAGGACGATGCCACCGAGACCGCGCGGCACCGTTATCTGGCAATCAGCGCCATGGTGGACGAACTGGGCGCGATGATCGGCGGCTGGATCAAGAAAATGAAGGATGAAAACAAATGGCAGTAGGGGCTGCGTATTAACATGCTGTGCCTGTTGTCCGGCGCGAATTGGAACAACAGCACGAATGCCGGGGTTTGGGCGGCCAATTGGAATAACAATCGGGCGAACTCGAACAACAACGTGGGCTTTCGGCTCGACTACGGTTCCCCTCAAAGCGCGATGAGTGCATAGTGGAGCCACAGGGATGCGCAGTCCTGCATAACGGCGAAATCTTTTTTGCCCGGCTTTCTGGTAGGAGCAATCCGACGGCCAGCCCGGCAGGTTTTGAGCAATGAAGCGAATCGGCAACCTGTTTGACAAAGTGTTCAGCATCGACAACCTTCTGGCTGCCTACGAGGACGCCAGGAAGGGCAAGCGAAACAAGCGCGCCTGTTTTGAATTCGAGCGGCACCTGGGAGCGCGGATCATGTGCCTGCACAAGGCATTGCTGGCTGGCACCTACCGGCCACAACCGTATCATAAGTTCACGGTCATGGAACCGAAAGAGCGAGAGATCTATGCGCCGGCCTTTGCCGACGTGGTGGTGCAGCACGCCATCTACCGGGTGATTTACCCGCTGTTCGATCGGACGTTCATCGCCACCTCCTTTGCCTGTCGCAAGGGCTACGGAACGCATCGGGCCAGCGACTACACCCAGCAGGCCATGCGCCGGTGCAGCGGCGAAGAGTATTTCCTGCAGTTGGACGTTCGCAAGTTCTTTTATTCTATCGATCGGGCGGTGCTTCAGGGGCAGATCGAGCGCAAGATCAAGGATAGGCGCCTGGTCGAGGTGATGATGCTTTTCGCCGAGTACGAGGAACCAATTGGGATCCCCATCGGCAACCTGCTCAGCCAGATCTATGCGCTGATCTATCTGAACAGCCTGGACCATTACGTCAAGCGGGTGCTGAAGATCAGGCAGTATGTTCGCTACGTTGACGATTTTGTTCTAATCGGGCTGACTCGAGAGCAGTGCCTGTCCTGCAGGCTGCGGATAATCGAGTTTTTGAGAAATGAGCTGCGCCTGGAGCTGTCAAAAACAACGATCCAGAAGATCCGCCGCGGCATCAATTTCGTCGGCTATCGGACCTGGCGCACATGCAGGGTGATCCGCAAATACAGCCTGTATAAGTTTCGGCGGCGGGTGCGCAGCAGCGACCTGCAGGCAGTAATCTCGCTGCTCGGCCACGCCAAGCGGACGCAGTCCCTGCGCTATATGCTCAACCTTATCATGGAGGTTAACCGTGCCCTCTTTTTACAAGTACCGCAAAGCCTCAGATCAGTACACAGTTTACCAGCTGCAGCTGCCTGAACCGGCCGAGGATCAGCCGGGGATGATCGACCTAGGCGAGATCGACGGCGAGACATTTGTCTGCGTACCGGACTGGATGCACCCACTGCCGGAGCAGCCGAAGCAGATTACGCTGACACAGATTACGCCGACTCAAGGGCTGATTACTTCGTTCTTTGCAAAAAGCGGGCTGCTACAGCTCGTTAAGGCCAGGATGGACAACAAGCAGCCGATGGTACGCTACTCGCTGCAGGACGAATTGACCCTGGCGCAGTGTTACGACTGGCTTCCCCCGTCCCTGGAACGGCACGTTGATGACGGGAGGATCTGGGCAAAATGAAATTCCATGCTGACATAGTAGCTGGGTTCCTGCTGTGGGCGCTAGCGATATGGGCCTGCACCATGCTGCTCTCAGGCTGTACTCAACGGCTGCATCCTTTACTGGCCGAGCACCACGGTGGACAAGAGCTTGCAGACGCTGAGGTAGATATCAGGATCGAGCGAAACGGCTTTTGGACAACTCAGGCCGGGTGTGTTGCTGATGTTCCACTTGCTGCTATATGGAAGTTCCCTGCACTTGGATGTGCAAAATTAAGCTGTGCTGAAAACAAAATGTGGGAAACAGATAAGATGTGCACTTGCCGGGTAAGGATATGGGCTGAGAGCGTACTCGGCCATGAACTAAAACATTGCCAAGGGTGGGAGGATATGCTGTGACATACTGGATACTGCTCGGATACGGGGTAATTGTTTTTATCGCCGCCGTCTATGCGCTTTGCTGTCAAATCGAAAATAGAAAAAGGAAGGGACGATGAGAAGATTTGTTATTGCGCTGGCCTTATGTTTTGCTGATAAACTAACACGACTGGCCTATGCCCTGGAACCGTGGCATAGCGGGAGATAGCACCATGAAAAAAATAACCTTCCTCATGCTTGCGGCCATGATCTTTTGCTCGGGCACTGCCTACGCTTTCGGCTCTCTCCCTGACGGGTGGTTTGACGGTAAGCCGGTAACACCTCCGGAAGATGTACCGCCTGTTCAGCCGCCGCCCCCGGACCCGGTACAGACAATCACAATTGAATACGGAACACGAAATGTCTTCACCAACGAGGTGAACTTTCATTTTAGCAAACCGATCAGCGAATACGGCTCCAAATTTAATTTGAATACCGGTGGCAAGAAGTACACGATCGGTGCTGATGGTTACAAGGACGGTAATATCGAGGTCCGCAACTCGCAGACGACCAAAAAACTCGTTATCATCGCCGGCCCTGCATACGCCACCAAGGGCGCGTCGGTCGCCTACCCCTCGAAAGACCCACTGACCAAGCCGGAAGCTACGCCGACTCCGGAGCCACAGCCGGGACTAAGCCAGCACTTCCACCACTGGAACCCTGCGGCGGTCTGGAACGGGGTCGGGCTTGTACTATGCCCTGACTCACCCAAATACAACTCCTGCACTTTCAACGGCGAGGCTATGACCCTGCACGGCGCGAAAGACAAGGGCCGCTGGGTGTGGGCGCAGTATTCGAAAAACAAAGGAAAGGGCGGCATAATCATCTGTGACGGGACCAAATTTGAGGTCAAAGGCGGAAATGAAATGCAAAAGGGGGACTGCTGGTGATGAGACTATTTATTGCTTTGGGACTGGCACTGATGCTGGCCGGCTGCGCGAACAGTAGCCGGAACCTGACAGTACACCTGCACGACAGCGCAACGCTGATGATCTGCGGCTCTACCATATCCCCGGAGGTTATGAAGTCCAACACGGATGAAAGGGCCTCGAACGCAACCGATGTTTCTCCGACCATTCCGATGGTGCCATAACAAAATGAGGGGAGATATGACCGCAATAATGGGCGGATGGGTAACATGGGCAGCGGTGGCCGGTTTTGTACTGCTGGCAGTGGTTGATATCTTCAACGGCGAGTACCAGAAAGCGGTCGAGAAATTGACTGCGGCTGGTGGGCTTATCGGTATCGGCAGGAAGATTGAAAAAGGGGAAGTGAAATGAGTCAGCAGTTCCCAGAACTTCGCTGCGGTGATGAGTTCGCCGTTTGCACTGATCGCTTCTTCGGCAGGCTGATCAACATCCGGCAACGTCTCCAGGCGGCAGACCGCGAAGCCACCTACAACCACTGTGGGATAATCAAAAATGCCGCAGGCGATACCTTTGAGTCCCGCCGCCGAATCGACAACTACAACTTATTTAAGATGTATGCGGGCCGCAAAATTATCATCATGCGCCCGAACGTCCCGCAGGAGACCCTTGCCGGAGCCATAGCGCAACTCGAAGAGAAGTTCAAAGGGCGGGTCTATCCATGGTGGCGTATCGTCTTGCACATACTTTCCCCGGCTCTGGCCAGGGACATCAGTCTTTCCGGTATCCCGGTCTGTTCTGAGCTGCAAGGGTTCCAGCGGTTTTTGATCGGGGTTCGACACAAGTATTATATGGGGTCAACTCCTGATTTGCTGGTTGACGAGGCGAGGCACTGGCGAGAATACTCCTTACCATACGAGGATACTTGCCCGGAGAGCCTGCCGCCGCCGTTAACCGTTGACGTGATGGACGCGCAGGAAGCAACGGGCGATACGCCTACAATATTCACAGGCAGCCCGTGAGCCTCAGCAGGCCGGGCGGTAAGGAGTGGCTGGATGACATCAGAGCAATTTGCGCAACTGCTTTCAATCTTAAAACAGCTGTTGGAAAAGCAGTATACAATTTCCGGCGCAGCCGATTGGCCAATGCTCCTTGTGATTGGGACAATATTAATGGGTGCGATTGGTGTTATGTGGGCCGATCTCCGAGCGAAGTTGAGCGACCATCGCACTGCGGCAATGACAGACCTCCGGGAATACAAGGGCGCAAACGAGAAAGATATCGCAGAATTGAAGGTGGCAAACAAAAATGACCACGACCTAATCTGGGGCGCAATGAGGGATTGCCAAAACGAGTGTTGCCCGCGACATACCAGGGAGCGAGTGCGCGAATGAGAGATTACGAGAAAGATTACCTGATCCTAGGGTGTATATTCGTTTTTCTGTGTGGAGCAATCGCGGCGTGGATATGGGGATGAACGGTAAGTTCGGGCTTTGCCGGGTCTGCGTGGTCTGCACATGGGATTTTCCTGTTGTCGTGCTGCGTTGTCCTGATCCCGAGTTTCCATGGACCATGTGGTACTATCGCGGCGCCCATATCCAGGAACTTCACGCACCGTTTAGACGACGGAGGACTGATTTTCTATGAGCCTTTCCGACTCTCAAAAGAAATTCGCCTCAATGCTCCCGGCGCTCATCAACAAGGCCCTTGACATGGGCTACGAGATCACCTGTGGCGATTTGTTCCGTGATCCAAGGGTACACGGTCAGTACGGGGAGAAAATTGGCTACAGCGCTACTATGAGCAAGCACAAGTTGCGGCTGGCCATTGATTTGAACCTTTTCCAGCATGGCAGATATCTGACCGGCACTGAAGACCATCGACCGCTGGGAGAGTGGTGGGAAACGGTAGGCGGTATATGGGGAGGCCGGTTTAATGATGGCAACCACTACGAATGGCCCAACAATGAGAACTGACCATGCCTGACGACGCAGATATTGCCGGACCACGGCATGATAAAGCTGTTGCTGATGCAATTTCCAGGGTTCCTCGCCCTGGGGGACAATCCGCCAGGTATTGCATAGACTGCGACGATCCGATACCGGAGGCGAGGCGGCAGGCATATCAAGGTTGCCAGAGGTGCGTTCAGTGCGAAGAGGATTTCTGGATTGAAGCGAAAAGGCGATAAGAAACCGGCGAAGGTTATTCCATTCCTACCGGCGTTGCGACGGAAGTTGGAGCAAGAGCGAAAGAGGTTTTTCAAGGCGCTGAAATCAATGAACTCCTAGATTCCGTCAGGCAATTCCTCTCCTGGCGGTGGCCCCGCGCCGGACCTCCCTCCCCGGTAGCGGGGCGCTTTTGTAATTGGCGTTGCGGGATGGGCACGCGTGCTCTCTCTCGTACGATCCACAATCACACCCAGGGCAACAGAGGGCCGGGAAATGCGACTCTCCGCAATCACACGATTCTGGTGTATTTACCTTCGTCAAGAAGATCAACAATCTACCTGGCCCTTGCGTACACCGGATTCAACGGCTGAGGGCGACAGAGTAAAGGGCATGAAATAAAATCTCCTTGACCAGCCTTCCCGGCAAGGTGTATTATTAAGTAACGAAACGCTCCCCTCCGTGTTTCGCTCCGTGTGACCTGCAGCGGCCCCATCCGTTGCAGGTCTTTTTTTTGCCAAAACACCCTTGACTTGCAGCCCTTATTGCGCTACTATAAGCATAGAATAAAGGACGACAATAACTAACCGAGGAAAAGCATTATGGCAAAGCCAGCTCACCGGCCAAGGCTTCCGGACCACAAGCGGAAGATGTCGGTTTCGATCAGAATATCAGCCTGGGTCTTGGCCGAAATAGAGGATCTCGGACTGCTGGTCGGGCCGACATTGGAAGAGTCGGTTGTGAACTATCTCAAGCTCAGGGAGCCGAGGGTAAAATCATGAAATTAATCCTTCCGCTTGAGGTGATGATCCCCCGGAAAACGAGGGAGGACAAGAAGATCATCCTCAACCTCAACATCTACAGGAACGCGCATCATTTCACGCTCAATGCAGCGAAAAAAGAGATGCTGGAGCACGTTCGACAGGCGCTGCTTCCTTGCGGCGATATCCCGGCCCCTCCGTTCCGGTTTACCTACACGATATTCCCTCCAACAGGCAGGTCGTTCGACCTGGGGAATGTGGGGGCAATCGTCCAGAAGTTCACTGATGATGCTTTGATCGAACTCGGGGTCATCAAGGACGACAATATGAAGATCGTGAAAGAGGTTGTCTATCGGTTCGGCGGGGTGGACAAGGAGAATCCGAGGGCCGAACTAAACATAGAGAGCATTTGACATGGCCAAGGCTCCGACAGCGGAACAGAAGCGCAGGATGGCCAGAGTTGTCGACCTCGGCTGCATAATTTGTGGCCGCCCTGCCGCGATCCATCATTGCAGGCATGCGTGTGGTATGTCCCAGAGACGGCATGATCATATTGCCGGATTGTGCGGAGATCACCATCAGCACGGCCCTATTTCACGGCATGGCCAGGGCGCGAAGGAATTCAAGGAAAAGTACGGGGACGACCGCTGTCTGCATGAGGAAACATGCCGCCGGCTTGGTGAACTGGTAGAGGAATAACATTAATCGAGAGGGGAGAATGAACGAGCTGAACGTAAAGCAGTACGACCAGATTACCGACACAATCGAGATCGAGGGGACGAAGTATGCCGGCTCCCTTTTCCGGGAGCTTGGCTGCAGCTTCCCTTCTATGGTCGGCCAGGTGATCCGGGTAGAGCAGAAAAAGGAAGGGACCGTCACCGTGCGAAGGATCGACCGGCCGCGGGCGAATCAGGATATCGAACCGTATGAGACAATGGTGGTCTTCTCCCCGGCGCTCCGGAAGAGTTTCCTGGCAAATAAGCGGTTTGTCTTCATGGACATGACGATGGGTTTTGCACGGCAAACCAATAATCGCGAGTTGATGCCGATGTTATGGACCAAGTGCGAGGAATTCAATCACGAAGAAAAAGAATAAGATTGTCTTTGACATCTGGTAAAATTTGAGCATAATGGAAGGAGGCAAGCAAGATGCTTGACCGAAGCGGCCGACCAGCCACCCAAAACGAAAACCACAAGTTGCCCTGGCAATTAGAACAACCCTCCTTCGAGTCTGGTCGGCCCAAAGGTTCAGCGTTCTCTTTGCCGGGGCATTTTCATTCAGCGCTTTTGGCCCGCGCAATAAAAGCCTGTGCAGCAAAATTGAACCAGCGCTCGAACGGCGCAAGGGCAACCGCCCACAAAACAGGGAAAACACTACGAGACGCCCGAAAGGGTAAGCAGGGGTTTCGCCGCCCCGCCTGGTATCTGTGGCCAGGTAAAACGGCACCTGACAAATGGTTCGATTTCCTGCCCTACGGAGGGCAGGTTCTCTCTGGCGGCACATTAGATATTGTATGTCTTCTGTGTTGGTTCTTGATACCACTATACCCAATGCATGGATAACCGGCCCAGGGCGATAACCGCCAGGGCCACAACGTGAGGGAGGATTGAAATGTCATGGGATAAACTCCCACCGATAGAGAAAGAAAATTTGCATATCGGCTGCCTGAACTGTTCGAGCGCAGCCCTTGAGGCCCCGCTGGATATGGTTATCGCTGTTGGCTTTGGGTCAGCTACCGTTACTAAAGACGGGAAGACTATTTACGACGAAAGAGATGCTGGCGAAGAAAACCTTATGACCGTTGCGCAGGCGGAAGATTTAGCCGCAGCCGATCCTGACCACGATTGGAGAATAGAAAAATATGGGCCACTGCACGGAGAAGTCTTTCAGAGGCACGGTCCCGGAAAATGGGTTTGTGTCGAATCTAATCAGGGGTTTGCATGACCATCATGTCCCAGCAGATATTCCACTCAAGATAGCAAGGAGGACCGTGATACACAAGCACAAGGCAATCGTTGACGGCGTAGAGTACGGCACCGGGGATTTAATCAAGCGTTGCGGTATTGTCCGGGACTGTGCGCGTAGGCGGATCATCAATTTCAACGAGGGAAAATTGACCGCTGAAGAGCTGTTGACAAAGGGCAAGTTGACAGGCGGCAAAAAACGATCTTGCGCGGTAATCGACGGCGTTGAGTATTGGCCGGAAGACGTTGCGCGGATTTGCGATATTAAGTATGGGTCCGCCCGGAACAAAATAATTGATTTCAACGCGGGGAAAATGACGAAAGAGAAGCTTTTTTCCACGGCTCGGGACAAGTCAAAGCGCAAGAGGAGCAAAGCAAACCCGAATGCGGATTATCGGGCACTTGGCGACAAGCAAAGGCGCGGTGCCCGGTTTCAGATCGGAACGTGGGAGAAAGAGAATATCAAACCTTTGAAGCGTAAGCGTCGGAAGGGCAGGATAGCAGAACAGCCACCAGGACCGGTATATTATCCTGGGCAATTTATGATAAATCTATAGGGGGTGCATCGTGGATAGAGAATTATGGCTTCAGAACAGAAAGACCGGGATCGGCGGCAGTGATGCGCCGGCCATTATGGGATTATCGGCCTGGAAAACGCCGCTTCAGGTCTACATGGAGAAGCGCGGAGAGCTTGACAATTCCTTTTATGACAACGAAGCGATGGAGTGGGGGCGCCGCCTGGAGCCGGTGATCAGGCAGAAGTATTGCGACCTTACCGGGCTAGAGGTCGCCGTCCCGCAGGACATCATTCGTCATCCCCTGCATGACTTTATCATCGGCACCCCGGACGGCTTGGCCGCCGACCGCGTCCTTGAGATTAAGACCGCACAGTCAATGGATTTATGGGGCGAGGAAGGGACCGATCAGATCCCCCTCAACTATCTGGTACAGGTACAGCATTACATGATGATCACCGGGCTCCCGGCGGCAGACATTGCGGTACTGTTCTCCTACTCGAACTTCAAGATTTACAATGTCTTCGCCGACTATGAACTGCATGCCCTCATGCTCAACAAGGAAGTTGAGTTCTGGAACAATGTCCAGAAGGGGGTAGCCCCCGACCCGGTTTCGGCCGAGGATGCCCGGATGAAGTTCCCCAAGAGCACGGCCAGTATCGTCACTGCCGGCCCGGAGGTTGTGGAACTGCATGAACGGATCAAAGGGCTTTCCGCGCAGGGAAAGGATATCGAGACTCAGCTTGAGCAGGCGAAAACCGAGGTTATGACCTTCCTGGGCGAGAATGATACGGTCGTTGATCAGGCCGGCCGACAACTCTTCACCTGGAAATCGAGCAAGCCGCGGGAAGGGTTCGACAAGGACCTGCTCAAGCTGGAAATGCCGGAAGTATATCGGAAATATGTAAAAGAAGGCGCCTCTTCGCGCCGTTTCCTCACCAAATAAAAGGAGCGAACATGGAAAAGAATTTCTTTGCACCGGAAGTATCAGGGGGGACAATGCCCGTTGTCAAGCCGCAGGGGGCAATGGTCGAGATTGAGCAGAGCCGGAGTATCGCCGAGACCCAGGCGGCAATGATCATCGCCAAGCGGTTTCCCCGGGACGAAAAGCTGGCCCTGGACCGTATTCTCATGGCCTGCACCCGCCCTACCCTCGCCGATCAGGCCCTCTATTCCTACGCCCGGGGCGGCACGGAGATCACCGGCCCGAGCATCAGGATGGCCGAAGCAATCGCCCAGTGTTGGGGGAACCTGCAGTTCGGTATCCGCGAACTGGAGCAGCGCAACGGAGAGTCCACGGTCGAGGCCTACGCCTGGGACGTAGAGACCAACACCCGGCAGGTGAAGGTTTTCCAGGTCGCGCACAAGCGGGCGACGAAGAAAGGGACCTATGCCCTGGAAGATCCCCGGGACATCTACGAGATGGTAGCCAACCAGGGCGCCCGCCGCCTCCGGGCCTGCATTTTGGGCATTATCCCGGGTGACGTGATCGAGACTGCGGTCAGCCAGTGCGAGACCACCCTGAAGAACAAGGCCGAGGCGACCCCGGAACGGATTCAATCCATGCTGGAATCATTCGCCACCTACAAGGTCACCAAGGAGATGATCGAGACCCGTATCCAACGGAGAATAGAGGCGATCACCCCGGCCCTCCTGGTCCAGTTGGGCAAGATTTACAATTCTATAAAGGACGGGATGAGCGTGGCCGCAGACTGGTTTGAAATTGCCAAGGCCGAGGAGAAGCAGACCGGGAACGAGGCGCTCAAGAGCAAATTGAGCGGCAAGGGGAAAGAAGCAAATCAAGCAGCAGCTCCCCCCGCAGAAGAAACAAAGATGGAAGCCGACGTTCCCCTAGAGCAGCCCGCCGATACTTCCGGTCCAGCTCAGGCCGATATTCGGCAGACGAAAATCTCCGGATTCAAGAAGGAGATCGACGCCTGCAAGACTGCAGAAAATGTCGATACATGGCGGTCGAAGCACAACAAGCGGGTTGATGCCGCGTTCAAACAGGACGACGACGCCTATACGGAGGTCATGTCCTACGCGAATGATCGGTTCGCGGCCCTCTCTCAGGGGGAAACGGCAGGACAGGATACCGGAAGCAAGCTGAAGCTGTAGGATTTTACTGTAAAATAAAACACGGAGGGAACCATGGAACTGATTATCCGAATGAAAGGGGAGGTCGAGAAGACCAATTTCAAGGAATTCAAGGTAGAGGTCGAGAAGCAACTAGCCATCGTTTCCGGAAAGGCAATCGACAGCACTGACGATGCCAAGCTGGCCCGGGACACGATCAAATACTGCCAGGACATCGAGGCCGCGATCACCCAGGCGAAGGAATTGGCCCTGGCCCAGACCGCTGATATCAAGCAGGTATTCGAGGCGCTTGATGAATTGTCCGGGAAATCGGCCCGGGCCCGGATCGACCTGAAGAAGAAGGTGGACGACTACATGGCCACCCAGAAGAAGAAAATCATCGACGACCAGGTTGAATCGATTACCCTCCTGGTGAAGGGGCATGTCGCCGAGCACCCTGAATTTGCCCGGATGTATACCGTGAACCGTGGCGCGTATGAATTGGCGGTCAAGGGTAAGAGTTCTCTCGAATCCATGCAGAAGGCGGTCCGTGACCTCTTCACTGTGCAGGTTGGGATTATCGGCGAGTGCCTGACCAGGCTGATCGAGAACAAGACCATCCTGGACGCGGCCTGCGCCGAGAACAAGCACCTGTTCCCGGACTATTCCGAGCTGGCCATTGCCAAGGACAAGTCGATTGTCGTCTCTACCGTTGAGGCCCGGGTGGCCAAGTACGAACTGGAACTGGCCGAGAAGGAGAAGAAAGCCAGGGAGCTTGCGGAAAGGGCGGAGAAGGCAAAGGCCGACGCGCTGGCCAGGGGGCCGATCGTTGTCCCGGAAGGCAGTAAGGAAAATGCTGCGACGACGGCTGTCGAGTCGTTCGGGCCTGGGGCAGTTGTAAAGGAAGAGTTTCCAACTGGGCCGGGGCGAATGAGCGGAGCCTTTTCCGCCCCGCCTGATTCACAACATGGGCTTCCCACTCCAGTCGGTCAACAGGCAATACGGTCTGGAGTGACGACTGAAGACTCTCTCTCCATTCCCCGCAAGATCACCGTCATGGTGAACGGCGACAAAGCGGAGGTGATCAGGATTGCCAGGATGATCGATGCGGCAATCTCGAAAGAGGCTTCGGTTATGGTCGTTGGCCTCGGAAATCTCGGGGAATGAGCAACTTCAAATCAGCGCCTGGTATTGGGGACATTCCACCCCTCTACCCGCCGGAGTACAAAGACGATGTGCCTAAATTTTGGTGTGACGTATGTTCAACGCGACTATTTGATGATGAAGTCAAAAAGGAAGGTCGTGATGAAAAAACCTGCAAGCTCTGTGGAAATCCGGTCATCGACTTCTGACATTCTGTGCGCCGGCTGCGGGCTGAAGATGTCGCCAGAGTCGTTGTGCCCGGAGTGCGAAGAGAATGTAACCGCGGCAAGTTCATGGGGCTTGGATAAATGAAGACCGAATCATTCATCTTCACCTCGAAGCGCGAGTTGACCGATATCCTGACCATGGTCTCCAGGATGAACATCGCCGCAGGGAAAAACTACGAACTGCGGATCGGGCCGGCCGGGGATCTCAAGTCGGTCCAGAGGATACTTTATTTCCGTTGGCTCGGGGATTTGGTCGATCATACCGGCCACAGCAAGGACGAACTCCACGAGATTTTCAAGGAGAAGTTCCTGCGCGATATTTATTACCGGGACGAAGCCGATTTCCGGGCGGCGACTGATGCCGGTAAAAAACCGGAAGTGTCAATCACCAGGGCCTCGGAAGAGCAGATGCGGGAGTACATGGACTGCGTCTTCCATGAGGCCGCAAATATGGATTTTATTCTGCAGAGGGGAGCATGATGCAGCGAGAAATATTTCTTTCAAGGGACGAGGCGGAACTGCTGGTCGATCTGCTGGAGAATAACTTCATCACCGGCCTGTTCGAGCCGAGCGGGGTAGGTGCGGATCTTGCGGTGAATCTCCGGAAAGACTTCGGGATGATGCCTCAACCGAAGCTGGAGCCACAGAACAGCATTGAGGCCAGAAGGGGCGCGGTTGGGATTTACAGTCCGACAGAACAGGACAAAATTTGGTTCGCGGCCTGCGATCAGGTGAAGCGGTCTAACTGTGCCGCCAACACTGACCGGCTCATGGGTTTGCATGCTGCGTTTTTGAAGGAGATAGCCGAGGCCACGGGAAAAGAAATGAAATGGCGCCGCCGCTTCCTGACCCTGGCCGGCATGCTCGCGGCGGGATTTATCGTGGCGACCTTCCTCCTTTTCCGATGAAAGACAGCGTCTTCAAGACAAAGCCGGTCGCCAGGATCGGCGGGCGGCTGATCGACCATGCCGAGTGGAAGTCGATCAAGCGGAAAATAAGCGCCCTCCGCAGGGCAACGAGAATGAGGCACGTTGAGTGCCCTGAGCTTATCAACTATCTCAAAAAGGTGAGACAAAATGACCGAAAGAAAGATTGCATGTGTTGATGTAAATGCGGCGGCCGGAGAGCTTCATAAGGCATTCTCCGCGTTCCTGTACATGAACATGACCGGAGCGAAGGCGGCAATGGCGGCGGCTCTTGAACAGCAGGCCAGTGAACTTTACGCCAGCGACCCGAAATTCAAGGCGAACGTGGACAGCGCGGTCAACAGGTTCATGGCCGTGATCCTCAAGACCGCGACGGTACTCCCCGATCAGAACGGGCTCTTTGTCTGGAACGGCGGGCCGTCCGATGTTGGGATTTACAATGCCACCAGATACCTCCGGGAGCACTTCCTGCTCAAGGTGGACAAGAGCGTTCTGAGCAAGGGCATTCAGGCTATGGTGCTTATTCCGAAATAATGCGCAAAAACAATTAAATAAGAGACACAGTTAATGTGATGCCTTAACATTTCCATAGACATGAAAACAGAAACAGAGCTTGCCGGCAAAGTTGTCTCTACCTTGCATGAATGGGGGTGGGAGGTATATCAGGAGGTTATCGAATCAGGTGGCCGCTGCGATATCGTAGCAAAACGCGGGCCGATATTATGGGCTATTGAGTGCAAACTGTCGTTTGGTCTGCCGGTGATAGACCAGGCGTACCGCTGGCGCAGGAGGGCGAACTATATTTCTGTTGCGGTCAAATCTGCATCTGGGAGCGGGATAGGTGTCAAGTTTTGCCAGGATTACGGGATAGGCGTACTTGCTTGCCGGCACAATGTCTATGAAGTGGTAAAGCCAAAACTAGCGCGTAAAATTAATCCAATAGCCGTCAATGACGATCAAAAAACATGGGGGACTGCTGGAACAAACGGAGGGGATTATTATACTCCGTTTAAAAAAACGGTCAGGGATTTGGTAAAGGTAGTCCGTGCTAATCCTGGTGTTGAATTTAACAAGTTAATTAAGGAATTGGACCACCACTATCGATCATTATCAACAGCAAAATCATGCCTCCGTGGTTTTATCGGGACCGCTGTAATTCCGGAAATTGAGGCGCGTGTAGTCGATAAGAGATTGTGCTGTTTCGTCAGGGACAAGACAGAAACGCCTCCTTGACATTACCTTGAAGTTGTGATTCAAATAAAGCATCTGCCGGTTTGATCCGGCGTCATTTGCCGCCAGGGCTGATTACCCTGAAGGCGCAAAACCAAGGAGCATGTACTTTGTATCTCCTGATAAAAACTGAAAGCCTGCCTGCATCCGCGATAGTTTCAGAAACTAGTTTGCCGTCTTTTCCTTGGTTGGGGCGTCATTCATCATGCGCGGGTGTAGTCGGGCTTTTGTGGTTTATGGGGAGGTAAAAATGAAAAGACCGATTCTCTTTTCCGGGCCCATGGTCCTGGCGATTCTGGAAGGACGCAAGACGCAGACGCGGCGGATTGCCAAGGTTACGGGAGACGGTTGCAAGCCTGGATTTATAACCCCGCTAGGTTGTCATGTGCCGAGAAGGGTAGAAGAGCATATTTCGTACTGCCCTTATGGCAAAGTTGGGGACCGCCTTTGGGTGCGAGAGGCATTTCACCTGTGCGGGACTGACATCAACGGGAAGCCGCATACTGAATGGATTTACAGGGCCGGGAGCTACGAGGAACCAGGAATGGAGTGCACCGTCTGTAAGAAGCCTGTGCGCTGGAAACCATCAATCCACATGCCGCGATACGCATCACGGCTCACGCTGGAAATTACTGATGTCAGTGTGGAGCGGCTGCAGGATATCAGCGAAGAAGACGCGAAGGCCGAGGGGTGCGCCCCTGGATTAACCAACGTGAAAAAATGCCACGGCTGGACCCCTTATGTTCTTGGTTATTCGCTCCTTTGGAATGAGATCAACGGCCCCGACGCATGGAGAAAAAACCCCTATGTATGGGTTGTCTCTTTTGTGGCGGTGAAATAGTCGATGAATACCGATATCCGGATTTCCGTAGAGTTTTGGGATCATCCAAAGACAATAAAATTGGAAAGGCGCGGAGGTCTTGAAGCGGTGCGGAGTCTCCAAATCCTTTGGGCATGGGCAGCGCAAAATAAACCATGCGGCGACCTAGAAGGAATGGACGAAGAGGATATAGAAATTTCCGGAAAATGGAGGGGGAAAGCTGGCGTTTTTTGCAAGGCCCTTGTCGATCTCAAATGGCTCGATAGCAACGAAAATGGGTTTATTCTCCATGGTTGGCGTGAGCATAACCCATGGGCAGCGGATGCAACCCGCCGGGCTGACAAGGCACGACTTTCAAGGTTGGCAAAAATAAATCGTCCACTTTACAATGAGTTAGCAGCTTCAGGAGCAACGGCACTTACACGAGACGAATACGATTCGTTAACGACCGTTCAACGACCGTTAACGAATCGTACAAGCCCTGCTCCTGCTCCTGCTCCTGCTCCTGCTCCTTCTCCTGCTCCAAAAACGCATAAAGAAAAACCTATGTCGAAAGAAAAGGCGGGGGAGACCTCTCAACCCATAGGGAAAGATGTTGATGTTGTTTTTTCTTACTGGAAAGAAAAGTTGAAACATCCTCAGGCCCAACTCGGAGGAAAACGAAAGGTGATTATCGCGGCAAGGATCAAAGAGGGATATACCGTCGATGCGCTGAAAGAAGCCATCGACGGGTGCTCAAAATCACCATATCACCAAGGGAAAAATGACAGCAACATGGTGTACGATTCAATAGAATTAATTTGCAGGGACGCGGAGCATGTTGACAGGTTTCGCAAAATCGCGTGCATGGGGGCATGTGACCAGACACTTACTGACGAGGAAAAATGGAAAGCGAAATACAACTCGTAGAAAAATCTCTGGTCGGGATTATTCTGCAAAAACCGCAAACTATTGCGGAGATTCAGCAGATGGTGGCCGACGAGGATTTCTCTGACTTCAGGGCCGCCAAGGTTTACAGGGAGGCTTTGGCCGCTTTTCGCTCAGGAGGCACTTTTGACCTTGTGATCGCAGCAGCTTCTATGCCGAAACATGCGGTGTGGCTGGCTGAAGCACATGATGTTATCCCGATCAACTACCGGGAATACGCAAGTAAAATCAACAACGAAGCACGATGTCGCCGGATAAAAGAAGGCGCACTGAAGGTTTCTAAATCATCAGGCGATCAGGCTGACGATCTCCTGCGCGAACTCAGCGCACTGCATCGGAGCGAACAGAGGTCAACAGGGAAAACAGGGGTAATATCAGATGTTGCCACCCGTACATTTGAGCTGATTGAAAAAAATCGTGCCCGTGGGAAAATGCACGGCGTCCGCACGGGTTTTGATTTTCTTGACGATGCGTTTGTCAGGTATGTCCCTGGGCATATGTGGCTGGTTACCGGATTCACCAGCGCCGGGAAAACGACAATGGCAATAGAGATGTTGTCCAGGGTGAACAAAGCCAGGGTGATGGTCGTGTCCACGGAAATGACTGAGGAGCAGCTTGTCGCAAGAATGGTTTCAAGGGAAACTGGATTGCACAATCAAAAAGTGCTGTCCGGGATGCTGGAGCCGGAAGAATACGATACTGTCTTGGCGGTAATGGCGCGGATAAAAGAGCAGAGTATGGCAGTAGTCGATGACCGACGCGAGCTGCAGGAGATCGAGGGCATTGTCATGCAGCAGGCAATGGCCGGCGGAGTCGATGTCGTATTCCTTGATTATGTGCAACAGATACGGTGCAAGGGTGTTCCCCGTAAAGAGTGGGGAGCGGAGGCTGCGGACCGGATACAGGAGCTTGCCAAGCGGGCCAGAACGTGCATCGTCTGTTTTTCCCAGGTTTCAAATCAGGTTGGCCGTGGCGAAGTTGAACAACTGGAGGGCAAGGGAGCTGGAGAATGGGCGGCTTGCGCTGATGTCGGGGTGAGGTTGCGCCGGGACTTGAAAAAGGACAAATATTTGCTCGGGTTCGATATGCAGAAAGGCCGGCATTACGGAACGTTACAGAAGGACTTGACCTTTATGGCCAACTTTACGAGGATAAGCGAATGATGAAATTAAGCAGGGACAAAAAGTACATCTTAATCAATGTAACCTCTGATTTTATCTATGAAATACCGTTGTTCACAATTAAAGGAGTAGCCGATATTGATCGGTGGAGGAATCACCTGCAGGAAAAGCAGTGGGCGACCGGAAGCGTTATCAGTGAGTTTGAGAAGTTGGCATCCAATAGCTTGCGGAGTCCGTTTTATAGGAACGAGCCAAGCGCCGGATACCATAAGGGCTGACAAGGCAGGGCCTCCAGTCAATTTTAACGGGAGAGGCAAGGGCGTGGCAAGGGCGGGGGTGAGAAAAACGATTACAGGGCAAATTTGAGGTTTTTATGCCAGCACTGAATTTCAAGAAACAGTTCGCTCCGAAGGTTGAGTCCGGCGAGAAGCGACAGACGATTCGCGCTTGCAGAGAGGATGGGAAAAATCCTCACCCTGGGCAAACGCTGTACCTCTACACCGGGATGCGGACCAAGAGTTGCAGGAAGCTCAGGGAAGAAACGTGCCGGGAATCCTTGCCGGTCTATATGGACGCACAGGAAAACGGAATGGTAGACGTTTTTATCGGTGGGGACCTGCTCAGTTCTGCGGATGTTGAAAAGTTGGCCGTCGCTGATGGCTTTGATAGCTCCGATGAGTTTATAAAATTCTTTTCTTGTTGCCTACCTTTTAAGGGATACCTCATCCTGTGGTAGGCAATTTAACTCCCTCACTAATCCGGGCACAGGAAACTGTGAACGAAAAAGGCGGGCCAATGAGCGCCCGCCTTCGGTATCCGATTTGTTACCTGTTCAGTCCGTGGCCACCGGCACCACTTCTGCCCCGGTCATCTGGTCAATGATATTGCAGGCCGCCCAGAAGGTGCGAAACTTCCCCCTGAATTCACCCTCCGGGCTATCGACCCGCCATTGACCATCGGGCAGCGCGGTGATTTTGTAATGGTGGTAGATGGTTTCCCTGGAGGTCATGATGATTCCCCTAAATCTGCTCAAGTTCCTTGGTATACAGGGTCGCCGCCGCCTCAGCCGCAACGTCAACCGACTTGAAATTACCAACACCTTTTAACGGCGACATGAATTCAACCGAAATCTTTCCATCCCCGTGATAGACCATCCACCAGCAGCGATTACCACGGGTGAAAATTATCTTTAGCGATTCGCAGTACAGCTCGAACCTTACGGCCACGCTCTGGTCGCTGAGGAGCATCTCGATGTCCATTGGGCGGAGGTGCAGGTAATTGTTCACCAGATTCGCGAGCTTGACTGCTTTCTCGCTATCTTTTACCATCTTTTCCCGTATCTCGCGGCCCCTTTTCTCCACTTTCTTTTTTGCTGCAAGTTCTAATGGCTTCATGACTTTTCTTCCTCCTTTTTATTAAACCTCTTCACCCAGTTCTCGAATTGTTCAGGCCCGCCCCAGCATCCGGCCGGCGCGTGGTTGTAGAAGAAAACGATATACCGGTTGAGAATGGCCAAGTTCTCATCGTCGGCCCGGCCAACTGCGTTTTTAAGATCGTTGGTAATTATCGCCTTGAGGAATCCACCAGGTATTGACCCCTCGAAAATGTAGCGAACTATCGCCCCTCGCATCCGTTCCGGTATCCCGCAACTCTCAAGACCTCGCCTCACTTCCTCGAACATTCCCGTCTTTGCTCCTCCGTTTTGTTGTTTAATCAGAATTACAGGGCAACGCCCCCTCATTCTCCCTCCCATGAGGTTTCGATAGAGCGCCTTCCCCATGGCATCGATTGTCTTGTCTAAGAAGTCCCCTGCGTTTGTTCTTGTCATGCTGTCCTCTTTTTCTGCTCCTGGCAGTTTCCAGGATCGGCCAGGGAGCGAGTCCCTGACCTGTCCCGATTACTTCCGTCCGTTTGATTCACACACGACCACGAGCGGTGCTTTCCAGGTGTCCCAGAACCGCCGCGACCTCGTTCCGTCCATCTGCGCTATTCGCTCATTGTCGAAATTCCACCAATCCACCAGGCTGTGAAACTCGCAGCCTATTTTCATGTGCGCGTCAAAAATGATGACGTGGTATTCTCCGGTTTCAATTTGGATAGGGATTTTCTCAATTGTTATTTTTTCACCGTTGGCCCGGCTCAGGTCGGCCCCGCTCAGGTCGGCCCCGCTCAGGTAGGCCCGGCTCAGGTAGGCCCCGCTCAGGTCGGCCCCGCTCAGGTTGGCCCCGCTCAGGTAGGCCCCGCTCAGGTTGGCCCCGCTCAGGTCGGCCTTATTCTCAATAGCCCATCTGACGGCAAGGCCGACTTTCGCAGATATCGCATCATCCTTCTTCGCCTTGATGTTGGCGATGAACTGTACCTCTCCGGTAAACCGGTTTTTAATCTCGTATTTCATCTCTGTTCTCCTTTTTTATTCGTTCGTGGAACCGGCCTGTAGCGCAGTTCCGGGTAGGTAAAGTAATCAGTCTCCAGCCACCTACCGATGTGCGCAAGCTGCGGACCGGAGTCCTTGTACTTCGGCGTTGGCTTCTCAAACAGCCACCACCATAGATCGAGGAAGATGTTCGTTTTTACTGGCTTTAATTTCATTTTTACCGTGCCTCGTATTGATATGGTTCCGCCTCAATGTGCCCTTTGAAGATCGCGAGGACGCAATAATCTGACAGAGCGTTGTCGTCGTTAATCAGGTAATGGCCGACGCTTGTAGAGTCCGCGTCAATCGCCTGGACCTTGCCGGCATGAGCTGCGGCCTCGACCGAGGGCTCGTCAACATGCGCGGTGAATGTGTCATACCCGAAGTCATCTGTTGCATACTCAGGCCGCTGGATAATCACTGTGTATTTCATGGCTTCATTCCTCCGTAGGCTCGTAGAACTCAAGCAGAGATTGAATTCTGAGTAGGTTATCGTCCAGGGCTTTGTCGGTTTTTATCCCCCAGGCGAGGATATGCGCATACTCTGTAACTTCGGTAGTTGTCCCGCCTTCTTCATCTGACTCTTCAACGATCAATGCAATTCGGTATGTTTTCATTTTTCTCGTAGCCTCATTGTTGTTTAATCAGAGTATCATTCCGTCCAGGTCGGCACGGTCTGATTTCGCATAATGGATTTCATCATATTCCTTGTGAATCCCGACCAGGAGCGGAATCCCCGCGACAAAGCGATCAACCCATTTGTAAGTGTCGGTTTCGGCCTCGGCGCGGCTTTTGTCGGATACTTTGCTGTCCAGGCTGTAGTCGTTGCAAACGTCGTAAAGTGTCATTCCCCTGCCCTCCGTCTTGCCGGTGTTCCCAGCGGAATCTCCCTCCCCAGCACATAGACTCCAACATGGACGTTGGTCTCGGCTATGGTCCCGGTTACGCTGACCTTGACATCAAAGTCCTCATCGTCCGTGAATGGATGCCAAACCGTCACGTCATTATTCTTATCGCATTGTTTTAGCAGAGATATTAATTCCTTGACCTTCATGGCATATCCCTCCCGGTAAGCTCCGGAGTCAAGTCTCCAGCGAATACGGCGACGAGGGGATAAAGCCGCGCAAGGGTGATTTCGTCCGGGTATCCCTCCTCGGTCCCATTGTCAGCATAAAAAGCCTTTTCTCGCACAATCTTAACAGCGGCGCGCGCTTCTTCTGCCTCCGCCCCTTCTATGTAGGTATCGTCAAGCCCGCAATCTTCCCTTGCTAAGATAACCGTGTAATCTTCCATGGTTTTCTCCGTGTTGTTGGTTTATTTGTGACCAGCCATCCCCAGGGGCATGGCCTCCACCCGCCCCAGGCATCGCGTTTCACATCATAACCCGACCAGTGGGGCGACCGTGCTGTGCCATTGCCTGCGCGGTCTGCCTGGCGTCCGTCTCATCGTCGGTGAAATAAGTTGCCCGATGGTCGGCACGGCCAAACTGGTAGAGCGTGACCGTGAATTCCTGCCAATCGTCGTCATAGTGGACCCGCGTTTCGATCCCGCCCCGCTTGATACATTCGATCCGTCGTTTTGACATCTCCGTGTTCCTCCGTGTTTGGTTATGCTTCCAGGCCCAGGGCTAGCAGGATTTCCCGGCGCTTATGCTCCATCCCGTGCTGTACGCCCTTTACATACTCCTGCCGTGCGGCCTCGGCGGCCTCGGCGCGATCCTTCTCCATCTGGCGCTCAAGGTTCGATTTCGCTGACGCGGCACTTATCCCCATTGCTCCGTCATACGTTCCATTCCGCAGATCATCCAGGAGATCCACGGCGAGATACATTGCCTCACTCGCATTCCCAGCATCGGCGGCGTTGATGATCATCTGGACGAAATTACAGAGCCCGTCCTTCATGTTTTTCGGCGGGGCGAGCTGCCGATAGTATCCCT
>Ga0209518_1001827_pt1 | contig 21610 bp, 17 predicted proteins | sample RifGroB1_FD_183993 | JGI IMG/M metagenome (GOLD analysis project Ga0209518, IMG submission 183993) | Groundwater microbial communities from Rifle, Colorado, USA - Groundwater B1 (SPAdes) (version 2) | ecosystem: Environmental > Aquatic > Deep subsurface > Groundwater | place: Rifle, Colorado...
GGACATGTCTCCGCTGAGGCTGTTGCGAGGTACATACGGGAGAACTCAGGCAGGTAGTGATGCGCTTCGCGCATGGCGGGCATTCATCTTCCCCGCGCTACGCGGGGAGACTTATCCCGCGGGACTATTAATATGATTGCGAATAATACTATCTGGTATTTCAATAGGTCCTTTAGATAAAATCCATGTTTCTTTCTAAATTCTTCTTGACGCTCACTAAATTTTTGACTCATCATAGCAGTTAAACCAATAAGTCCATATAAATCTTTCCAAGTTGAAGATATTTAACAATTTTTACAACGATAATATTTCCCATTTATATTTACAATTTTATATTTACTGCCTGAACTACCAGAAGAGCCGCTGGAAGTTCCGCCTCCGCCACTTTCGCCAGAACCACTAATAGGTTGTTGATCAGGATTACTTGGCCTCCCGGAACCTGTCCACGATTGATAGTTTCCTGTCTTTTCATTATAATACCATTTAACATCATTTCCGCTAAAAATGGAATTGATTATACTTCCTGCTAATGCAGATTTTCTAGAGGGATCTTGCACATGGGATTGTATATGTGCAAAATAATTTGAGGCTCTTGACGCAGTTTGTAGATTAATGTTAAGTAAATTTATGTTTCCTACTCCAGTGGCGGTATGAACGCTTGCTAATTCTGAGATAGTGAAAAATAAACTGAATGCTTCAACACCTACACCTGTACCTGCTCCATATCCTAAACCAAATGAAGATTTGGAGAACCAATATTCAGCACTGATATCTCCACCTATCCCACCATAACCCGACATTGAAGCAGATATTGCTGGTCCTTCTAAATCTTTAGCCGTTTGCGCAAAAGGATAAAAAGTAGCTCCTCCACGAGCGCCTCCCTCTCCCCCCAAATAAAGTCCTCCACCACCTGAAAATATAGTACCATACTGCACCTTCCCATTATCAGCTTTTGTCACATAGAATCCTCCTTCGACACTGCCCCCTAACCCTAATCCTACTTCTCCACCACCACCAAAAACTATACCTTCTTTGCCAGTGGGGTCAACATAAAGATAAGGATTGTTGAAAGCATAAGTGTACCTGTTAATTGTTTGAGGGCTATAGATTGAAGGAATACCATTATCGGGAGTTGTTAATTTTCCCCACTCAGACTTAAACCTCCTCGCATTAAAATCATAATCTTCAGTCACCATATCAAACTCCTTCCCGGTGTAATCAAACCTCGTTTCTTTCCCACCTTCCAACTGTTCTCCAAAAGGGGAGAAGAAATTCTGCTCAATGATTGTTCCTTGTGCATTTGTCGAGAGCGATACTGAACCTAAATGGTCATTATGAATGGCCTGTTTATTGCCATTTGCACCTATTTGTGCAACCAGCATGCCGTCCTGATAGATGTAGTTCTCATAATACGTGCCAGATGAGTTTTTAACCTTTATGGTGCTTGGCGTGAGGTATTGTCTTTAGCAAAAAAGGAGATGGCGGATAAGGTAGAAAGTGAGTTCTCAGGATTGAGATACACATAGTCAAATTGGTATCTTCTTACCAAGGATTGGTTGAAAAAAATAGAAATACCTGTTAATCTTCGTGATTCCTCCAGCAGGCTGCCTTGTTCGTATACCCTTCTTCTGTCTTTTCTTGCTGCTGATTCATAAGAAAATTCTATTGTCCGTTTCTGATCATTATTGTAGGTGATGGAAGAAATGTACGTGCTTCCGATGTCCCCAGTATAGGGATTTTCAGCATATGCATAAAAGATCCTGTTGCCGTGCGTATCTTGGATCTGGTCAAGCCACCATTTCACCGCATAAGGATAGCCGACACTGGATACAAGTTCAGTATCGGGATTATGGCCGAAGCGCATCTGGGTGCCATCCTTAAGTGTTGCAAGCCAATATTGGTTATAGGCGTTTGTTCCGGTGGTGGTGAGGTTTTCTATCCTGATGAACGACTCTGTTTCGGTGCGGTAGAAGCCGTCTGATGGGCTATAGAGCAGGTTGTACGATGCGCCATTGAGAATGAGGACGAATTTGTCGTCGCTGGTATTGGCCGGAGTAAAATTGACATCCCTATAGAGGTAATTCTGCGTCAAGGACCAGCCCGCGCCCAGAATGGACGGCCGCTGCTTCATAGATTGTGAATTGTAGAAAATGGAAAGCAAGGGCTGCAGCCCGTTTGTCCCTTTTGGGACGTCTAGGCCATAGCTATATGTCGCAGCCCCGGGGAAGAGGTTTGTCTGATATTGACCATAAAGCTTGACTTTCGGATGCTCCGGAATATTCGCCTTATGCAGGTAGGGCTTGTACTGGTCATCTGCTCCTAGAGCGAGAGAACTAGCAAGAACTACCACAATCAGTGAAAAAAGAAAAAAGCGCATGGCCAGCCTCATTTCGTGGCGTTGATGAGCTGCTGCACGGTGTTGTTGATTTGGGAAATCGTAGAGTTCCTGAATTCCAGGACGTAAAGCGCAGGAGTGATATTGAATCCGCCGACGGCAGTGTCGTTGCCCACCAGCACATTAAAGGCCCAAATCTTGTTGAGGTACTTGACGACACGGTCGAAGGTGCCGGTAAACTGGCTGTCATTTGCGCTTCTGGCATAGAGTTTCTGGTTTGCATAGAGGGTGTATCCGGTCAGTGTGGTTGCAGCGGCTGACTCTAGGGCAATCCTTCCCAGCGTCTCATAGTCGCCTGGGCCGATGTACACCCTGAAGGCGCCGCTGGTGGAAGTCCTGTTCTCTAGGCCTTCCAAGCTCTGACACCCAATATAGAGCAAAGAATTTTCCTCATGCAACTCGTCATCAGTAATGATGGTGCATGTATGAGACAACCCCGAACTCGTGCAGTTCCTGTTTGCGCCCAAGTCAGTATAATTTGAGTCGGTTATGCCAATTCTGCAGTACGCTGACGCATTTGTCGTCACCCAAAATGTCGGTGTAGTGTCAATAGTCCGTGGAACGATGCAGCCGGCATTCTGGCATGTGGAATCAGAAAGGTTGATCAATTGGCCCGTGCCGCCTTCTGACGTCAAATTGATGACGGTAATGATGGGAGGTATTGGTGGTGGAGGGGCCTGCGGCGCGCCATCCTGCTTTTTCCAGCCGAAAATCCTCCTCACCATGATTTCCTCATTTCCACTAGATGGCCCTCCACTCTGCCAGTATACCGTAAAATTTCCCCTTGTTCCAGACCACCCGGAAGGATGGGAAATTGTGGTTTCTCCGTTGTTAATGTAAGCAGTTCCATTGGGGCAAAACGTTAAGTTTTGGGTTCCGGAAGGTGCGACCGCTGAGCAGGTTTTTGATGAGCTGAAACTATCGTCAGAAATTGCCCAAACATTTGTGCAACCGCCACCTAGGGAACCATAGCCTAATGCCAAGTTGCCTCCGTTAAAAAAATCCAGATCATCATCAAACATGAAAAAGACATTCGTGCCATCAACATCGGTCACCAACTCATGTTGGAAGTCTATGCAGATATCTGGAGTTACATTCCAAGTGGTCAACCTGACTGCGTTCTCCCCACCCCCTGCGCCGCCACCAGCAGTCGTTTGGATTCTTCCTGCCGTAGTGTTGAGAGTTACTTGTGCTTTCGGCTCGGTGTCTTTTGTAGCCCAATTGTCAGACGTGGATATGGCGGTGACGAGGGTTCCTGTGAATGTCTCTCCACCGCTGAAATTGTAGGAAAACGGGGTGATAGCGGGGTTTGCGCTGTGTGTTGTCTGAACTATCGCGGTGGCAGCGCTACCGAAAAGGAAAAATGCAAAAATCCAGAGGAAGGTGGGCTTTCTCATGGTCCCTCCTCCTCAATTTGGAGTTTTTTGTAATAGAAAGTAGGATCGTTCTCAACAAACTCTTCTAGTGAGTTCTTGTAGGCTGTCCTGATGCTGTCATCGCAGATCTCGAAGCGCTGGCAGGTCTTGCCTCCCCTGCAGTCCGTGAACTGGCCGTTGTGGGCGCCATCATACAGCGAAACGCAGGTGACGATAAGGCAGTAGTCCTGTATGTCCGTGACGCAGGGACCCCAGTCGGAGTAGTCAATGCGCTTCCTGAGGATGGTGGTGGTCTCGTTCTTGAACTCGAGGATAAATTCCTTGTTGGGGGTGCAGATCGTCGAGTTTTTTGTGACGGTTGAGGTTCCTGTCTGGCACTTATAGTCATAGGCGGACTGCTCCTGGTTGCATGTCGTGTTGGACCCGGATGCGTTGAGGCAGGACGTGGAGTTTAGGTAAAACGTGCAGTTCCCGTACACCGGCTGCATTTCCTCAAAGAAGGTCGTGGTACAGGTCGACGTCTCCTTCAAATCCAGCGCCGGATTGATATAGGTGAACGTGCTTTCGGTCTCCACTAGCGGGTCCTGGCCGCTGAGCTGGCTTGCCGCCATCAGGGAGAGGACGGCGATGCCAAGAAGCACCGCTATTGCAAAGATTATTTTTCTCATGGAGGACACCTCTTTGCTGTTTTTTCATGATGTGGAGAGAACACAGAATAGCGGGAAGTGGAAAAGTTCCCAAGACTAGCTGATCGGACTATCGTATGAACCACTCCCCCCTTCCCTTGGAACGGGCTCCTATAAGTTAGTTTGCGAGCACTGGAATGTGGAAATAAATGCCTTTCAAAGGCGAGGGCACGGCCAAAACCCGCACAGAAACCTTTTTATACGAAGGAACGGTGGAGAAAACCATGGATTCCAGGCAAGTCATCGAGACCGGCGTCGACAAGCTGGTGGAGCTCCTCAAGAAAAACGGGAAGATGTCGTTCCAGGACGCCGCAAAGGAGCTCGGGGTCGGCGTCGATGTGATAGCCGAATGGGCGGATTTTCTCAGCGAGGAGGGCATTCTCGGGGTCGAGTACCGGTTCACCACCCCCTTCCTGATAGACCGCAAGATCTCGCGGGAGGAGATGCAGAAGAAGACGAGGGAGTTCGAGGACAAGAAGGACATCTTCGTGCGGAACGCGGAGGGCACGGTGAGCGTGCTGCGCCGCGAGGCCGAGAACATGAAGCGCATCAAGACGGAATTCGAGAGCCTCAAGAAGGACCTCGGCATCGACCTCGACTCGATACGGAAGGAGGTGACCGAGCTCGAGAACCTGGAGCAGATGAAGGAGGGCCTCTCCAAGAAGCTCCTCGAGGAAAAGCGCGAGGCGGAAAAGCGCGGGGAGGAAGTGAAGGCCATCATCGAACGGGAGCGCAGGATGTACGAGCAGCTGCAGGAGGGCATCAAGGGCGAAGAGGCCGCGCTGGAGCAGGAGCGGTCAACGGCGAAGATGCTGGGCGGGAAGGAGAAGACCCTACTGGAGGGCATGGACACCCTCAAGGGCATCATCAAGGAACTTGACGAGAAGATGGCCGAGGAGGGCAGGGCCATCAGCGGCTCGGAGAAGCATATCGCGGAGCTCAGGACCCTCGTGGAAAGCATCAGGGACAACATCGAAAAGGAGAGGGCATCCCTCACGGCGCTCGTCACGGAGAAGGAGCAGCACGAGAAAGTCATCAAGGAGCTGCAGGACACCATCCTCAAGAAGCTCGAAAAAATCGATGCCCCCGCAGAGGAGAGCGCCTCGAAGCGCCTCAGGGAGTTCTTCCACGAGAAGATGAAGGTCTCCCTCCTGGTGGAGAAGCTCAACGAAGACCGCGACAGGCTCGAGAAGGACTTCATGGAGCTCATCAGGAAGGCAAAGGCGTTCCAGCTGACGGCGAAGGGAAAGGACATCCAGAAGGAGATGGAAGGCATCGAGGACAAGTTCCAGGACATGGAGAAACGCAAGGGAGTCTTTGAGGAGGAGTTCAGGAAGCTCTCCGGGCTCATCAGGGCAGAGTAGGCCATTGAAGCGCGAAGCGTTTTAGGCGTGAACACAGACGCGCGCCGCGCATATAGGGAAAAAGAGGTGGATGGTGGCGAAAGGAAAAGGGGATGCAGGCCCTGAAGAGGGGACACTGGCAGGCGAGAAGAGGAATGTCCTTGCCACCTACAATTTTGTTTCTGACAACATCCCCATCACCATCACCGTCTACACCAAGAAAGGCGAGTTCGTCCCCATCTATGATGTCTCCATCGCGAGCATCAGCAAGACGACCGAGGCCATCCTAGAACGGGTCAGGCACGAGCTCACGAGCAAGGTGAGCCTGGGGATGGTGGACATCCTCAACACCAAGAAGACGGGGGTCATCGAACAGGGGTTCGCGGACGCCATCGCTTTCCTCATCAGCAAGCATTTCCCGACAGCGGATGAGGAGACCCAGCAGTTCCTGAGGTCATACCTCATCCAGAAAAGCCTCGGCATGGGGCAGATCGAGGTCCTCATGGACGACGAGAATCTCGAGGAGATCGCCATCAACGGCGGCAACAAGCCCGTCTGGGTGTACCACAAGAGGCTGGGCTGGCTGAAGACCACCATTGTGCTCGAGAGCGACGAGCAGATCCTCCGCTATTCGACCATGGTGGGGAGGAGGGTAGGGAGGCAGATATCCATCCTCGAGCCGCTCATGGACGCCACCATCAACACCGGGGACAGGGTGAACAGCACCCTCATGCCCATCTCGGTGGAAGGCAACACCATGACCATCCGCAAGTTCGCCTCCAAGCCGTGGACGGTCACGGACCTCATCAACACCCAGACCATCTCCCTTGACGCGGCATCCCTCATCTGGATGGGCATCCAGTACGAGCTCTCCACCCTCATAGCGGGAGGCACCGCCACCGGAAAGACCTCCATGCTGAACGCCATCGCGAACTTCTTCCCGCCGAACCAGCGCATCATCAGCATCGAGGACACGCGAGAGATCCAGCTCCCGAGCTTCCTGCACTGGATACCCATGGTGACGCGCCTGCCAAACCCCGAGGGGAAAGGGGAGGTATCCATGCTCGACCTGCTGGTCAATTCGCTGCGCATGCGCCCCGACCGCATCCTGGTGGGGGAGATCAGGCGGAAGCGCGAGGCGGAAGTGCTCTTCGAGGCCATCCACACCGGCCATTCCGTCTATGCCACGGTCCACGCGAACGATGCCGAGGAGACCATCGCCAGGCTCACCAATCCCCCCATCGACATCCCCCGGACGCTGCTCCCGGCAATCTCCATGATCGTGGTGCAGTTCCGCAACCGCAGGACGGGAGTGAGGAAGACCTTCCAGGTAGCGGAGATCATGCCGGACGCCTCCCCGAGGGTGCTGATGCAGCTCGACATCAAGAGCGGCCAGCTCCAGAAGGCAAATGAGTCCATAAGGCTCATAGAGACGCTCCAGACCTTCACCGGGCTCACGAAGCAGGAGATCGATGCCGACCTGAAGGAGAAGCAGGGCATCCTCAGGTACCTGGTGGACGAGAACATCAATACCGTCGACGATGTCGGCAAGGTCATGGCGCAGTACTACTCCGACAAGGACGGGCTCTTCAAGGAGATGTCAGCACGCAAGGGGAAGGGTGGGTAGCATTGCCAAAATCCTTTTCGCCCGCATCGCGGACAGCGTCCCCCACCTGAGGTTCAAGCTCAAGCAGGCGGGGATGAACATCAAGCCCGAGGACTTCGTCAAGCAGACGTTCCTTTCCGCGTTCTACCTGACGGCAGGGCTCTTCAGCTCCATCACGCTCATCCTGGTGAAGTTCGAGGCGTTCACCACCCTGCTGCTGCTCCTCGTCTTCCCTTTCTTCGCCCTGCTGATGTTCTACCTCATCAAGATTCCCGACGCGAAGATACTGGGCAGGGGCAAGGACATCAGCAAGGAAGTGGTGTTCGCCGGGAGGTTCCTCATCATCGAGCTCGAGTCCGGAGTGCCGCTGTACAATGCGCTGCAGAACCTCTCCAAGAACTACAAGGCCATCGGGAGCTATGTCAAGGAGATCACCGACAAGGTCGACCTGGGGACGAGCATGGAGGACGCCCTGAACGAGGCGGTCGAGCTCGTCCCGTCGGACGACCTCCGCAAGATGTTCTGGCAGATCATCAATTCGCTCCGCACCGGCTCTGACGTCTCGAGGTCGCTCCTCAGCACGGTGGACCAGATCGCGAAGAGGCAGAAGATCCAGATAAACGAGTACAGCAAGAAGCTCAACCCGCTGGCGATGTTCTACATGATGATTGCGGTCATCGCGCCCTCGCTGGGGATGACCATGCTCATCATCCTCTCCTCATTCGTCAACTTCACCCTGAGCCTGACTATCCTGCTGTTCCTGGCTGCCCTGCTCGGGTTCATGCAGTTCATGTTCCTGGCCACCATCAAGTTCTCGCGGCCGCCCATAGATCTCTAACACCCCCTCCCCCCTACATGATCAAAGACATCCTGAACAAATGGAAGGAGAAGCTCAGCCGGAAGCAGTGGCAGAAGCAGGTGCCTGGACCCGGGAATGGCAAGGTCGGCGGCCTCTTCGGAAATCTCTTCAGGAACCTCAAGGAGAAGCGGAGGCGGCAGCAGAAGCCAGAGCTCGAGAGGATTAAGCTCCAGGTCAGGAAGAAGCACGAGCACCAAATCAGGTCGCAGGAGCGCAAGAAGCGCGTCAAGGAGTACCTAGGGAAGGCTGGAGTCCCCCTGGAGCCCCTTGACATCTCCAAGAAGCTCTTCAAGGCGAGCATCTTCGTGACGCTGGCCATCTCCGGCTATCTCGTCTACTATTTCTCCACCACCTTCGGCATCACCTGGGGGAAGGTCGCGCTGTGGATAGGGACCCTCTGGATAGGGGGATTCGTTGGCATCCTCTTCATCCTGTGGGTGCTGCTCTACATCGTCATTGACCTGCGCATCTTCAAGAGGCGCCTCGAGATCGAGGAGATCCTTCCCGATTTCCTGCAGCTGACCGCGGCCAACATCAAGGCGGGGATGACCGTGGACCGGGCATTATGGTATGCCGTGAGACCGAATTTCGGGGTGCTGGCCAAGGAGATAGAGAGCGTGGCCAAGGAGACCATGGGGGGAGAGGACCTCACCTCCGCCCTGAGGAAATTCGCCGAGAAATACGACTCTCAGGTCCTCCAGCGCTCCGTGTCCCTCATCATCGAGGGCATCGAATCCGGCGGCGAGATCGGCGACCTGCTCATCAAGGTGGCGGAGAACATCGAGGACCAGAAGATCATGAAGAAGGAGATGGCGGCCAATGTGACCACCTATGTCATCTTCATCACCTTCTCCTCCATCATCGCCGCGCCGTTCCTCTTCGCCCTGTCCGGGGCGCTCATCCAGGTCATGCAGAGCATCGCGGCCTCGCTCGCCGCCACCGGGGCGTCCGGGGCGACGTCCACCATCGGCATCAGCTTTGGCGGGACGGGAATCGAGCCGAGCGACTTCAGGATCTTCGCCATCGTCTCGCTGTGCATCAGCGCCACCATGTCGGCGATGGTCATCTCCATGATAAAGAAAGGCAGCGTCAAGGAGGGGGCGAACAACATCCCGGTCTTTCTGGTGGTTTCCCTTACCCTGTATTTCATCGCGAACTTCATGGCAGGGTATCTCGTGGGGATATTCTTCTAAGAGAACCATATCAAATCATATCAATTCCGGCAACGAGCCGGGCAGGCGCTCCGGATAAAGATGGAAAAGGCATTGCTGATGATTCTTCTCTTTGTCGTTAGGGCCTAACGCCTCGTGAAACGGGCCCTCACCCTTCCGGAAATGCATCAAAGGGTGAAATTAGTGCCAACGGACGAAAAGAAACGGAGGGAAAAAGAGAAAGGAAGAAAATAAAAAGAAAAAAAAGGAACTACTGCTTATTCAACCTTCCCAACTAGGTCTCCGATGTTGTTCCTCTGGAGCTCAGTGTCCTCGTTCGTATAGCTGACGTTCAGCACGCCGTTATATCTACTCCCTTGCAGAGGCTGTGAACCATTGCAGTTGACAACAAAACTGGCTTGGACGCCGTTCTTCAGGATTCCGTAGGACGCATAGTTGCCGCAGCTCGTGAGCGTCACGTTGTGAATCGTGATATCCGCGCCATAGCCGTTCTTGAGCACGACCGTCACCTGCCCGGGGGTGATCTTCTGGTCTGCGCAGACCATTCCCGGCTGCAGGGTGCACTTGGATGGCAGCAGATTGCTCGGGGACAGCACGCCGAAGTAGGCCAACGCGCCTATCGCGATCAGCACCACCAATATGGCCCAGCCATAGGTCATCAGGAATTCCAAGGCGGCTTGCCCTTTTTTGTTCATCATCATGGTTGATTCACCTCTGGTTTTGGTATAACGATGAGCGGTGCTTATTCTATCTTTGTCGCGATCTGCCCGTATGCGGTCTTGTTGAGGCCGGTGTCCCTTTCCGTGAACTTAATGACCACATCTCCCTTGAAGCTATCCTTCACCACGCCGTTGGAGCAGCCGCTGAGCGTGAAGGTAGACTGGTCCCCGCTGGTGAGATTGGTGTTGAAGGTGCCTGAGCAGCTTCCGATGTCGACCTGGGTGATGGTGACCGACCTTCCCAAGCCGTTTGAGAACACGATGACTGACGAGGAGGAGGAAACCTTGCTGCTGACGCAGGTGAACCCCGTCTCAACGAGGCATTTCTCCGGAAGGAACTTTGAGGGGCTGAGGACGCCGAAATACGCCAATGCAGCGATGGCAGCGAGAACGACCAAGATGGCCCAGCCGTAGGTCATCAGGAATTCCATTGCTGCCTGGGCTTTTTTCTGGGGGTGTCGGGATGGCTGTGTCTGGCTCATAGTCAACCTCTTTTAGTTTGTTGTATGTGTTTGTGTATATTCAGTATACATTTTCATATACTAATCTACTAACTCCTATATAAATCTTTCTACGGAAGAGTGGGGGATAAAAACAAAAAATGAAGGAGAAGATGCCTTTAGACATTCTGCCGCTTCTGCCTGAGGATGGCCAGCGCGACTACGATAATCAGCGCAACGGCAGCGACGATGATCCAGATGCCGACAGAGCTCTTCTTGGCAGAATCCTCTTGCGTGCCTGTTGATGCCGTTGATGCAGCGCCTGGCTTCTCCGCTGTCGGCTGCTCTGGGGTGGAAGGCGTTTCCTCCGGTGCCGGCGTTGCCTCTCCCTTCTTGGTGCCTATGGCGAAGTAGCTGAAGCCCGGCGTCGTTGCCGTGTAATAGTAATATGTGCCGTCACTGCTCGCATAGGTGGTGGGAAGGGCGGTCCATGCGCCGTCCGTGTAGCGGTAGAGGGTGATGTCCTCCTTCTTTGCGCTCTGGCCATCAACCCAGGAAATGGGCACCTTGAAGGCAATCTGGATGTCCTTGACGGCAGCAGTTCCGATGTTGCTTGACTTGATCTCCAGATACTGGTAGGCCGCATCAGCAGGCGCTTCAGAGGCCGGGTTCTTGTCGAGCACTCCAACGGTGAGGCCGGCGCTCTTGAGGTCGGCTGCTGCCGTGAAGGCCACGGAGTCCACTGCAATGGTGTCTTTGCCGACGGTGAGCGTGGTGGTTGCACCTGAAGCGATGGCATCCCATACCCGCGAAGTGGAAGAGGTAACTGTCGGGGCGGTGGTTTCGACCGTACCGCCTCCTCCGCCTCCGCTGCTGCTTGAAGATGTGCTGGAGCTCGTACTGGCAGCCGCGCTCGTGGTGAAGTTGTAGGTTCCGTTCTTCACGCAATTGCCGTTGTAGTCGCAGATGGTGACGTTGTAATAGTGCAAGGTGCTTGCGGATAGGCTGCTGATGGAGACGGATTGGCTGCTGTTGAAGTCGGTCTCCATTCCGGTACCGGAGGTCAATGTCCCCGCGGCGGTGCCGTAGAACACCGTGACATTCACGCTCTCATTGACGCCGCTGACCGTGACCGTCGCTGTCGTTGTACTTGGGGAAGAGGAGATTGCTAATCCACCAGCGTTGTTGGGGACCGTGGTGTCTGATACGTTGAAGTTGAAGACTGTCATCCGGACATTGCCTGCCCCGTCTTCAACGGAGAAGGTGATATTATAGCCAACAACTGCATTATTGTTCTTAAGCGCTTCTGTCTGCCCGACGCAGACATTCCCGGTTTTGGCCATGGTCTGGTTCGATGTTGAGAAATTGAAGGTGTATTTACAGGAAACGGCGTCCGGGCTCACGGTGATGTTGGGTATGAACATGCCTACGGTCTGGTTGCTGTTTGGGTAAGTAATATTAATGGTAGGCGCCACGGTGTCATTGACCGCGACCACGACGCTGAAGTGCGGGACATAAACTATGGTTCTCCCATTCTTTGTGTAGTTAAAGCATGGAGTTGTTGTTGTTGAGGTGAATGCCGCGGTGCATACGCTGATGTTTGTTCGTGATGACACATCTGCAGTGTCTACAATCCACCAGAACTCATTCCCTCCAGTATTGTTGAAATTGAATTCTACCTCGCCATAATAGGAATTATTGTTAGTGATGAACTCCGCTATGGAACTGTTGAAGACGATGGATTTAATCACAACAGTAGACCAGTTGTTCTGGATGAATATGTTGGTAGGGGAGTCATTTATCAGCGGCGTGAAGTTTATCCTATCCCAGTTTGCCGTCGAACCATTGAGGTCCGTCAGGGAGACATTGATGCTGCCATTGATTTGGAAAAGGAGTTGGTAGGTGTCCGCAGATGTGTTGGTGGTAGTGATATCCTCATACGCTCCGGCTGCCTTGACGCGGATGCTGACATTGGTGACGTTCTCGGTAGATATGATATTAGAGTAGTTGAGCAAACTGCGCATCGCGTCTCCGAAGTTCACTGGAGTAACCTGCACGAAAGTTATCCAACTGCTGTTCGCTGCATTGCCCAGAGTGTCGTTCACCGTGAACTTGATGGCGTGGGTTCCTGCGGTGAAGTTGGTGAGATTGACGCTTGTGAGTGTGGCTCCTGTATCGCCGAGGAATCTGCTTATATTGAGGGTATATATCGTTTCATCATTCCTGTCGAGATAGTAGCCAATAAATGCAGGGGCCTGGTCGTTATCGAGGACTGAGACGTTCAGCCGTGCCTGTTCATTTGAGAAGAGCTGCCCGTTTGTGGGGGTATTCACCGTAAGAGTGGGGCCGACGTTGTCCACCAGGAAGCCGAGGACGGTAGTGTTGGAGTTGCCTGCCGTGTCATTGATGGTGACAGTCAATGTCCTGTTCGCTGAGCTTGTCAGGCAGGCCGAGGCGTTGAAGGGGAAGACGACTGTGTTGTTGTCCACGGTGTTCGTGGTAGAGGAATCGCAACTTGAGACAAACAAAATCTTGTCAACGCTTGCGCCTACACCGCCTACACCATTGGATCCGAATAACGTGATGCCTACTGCCGACGTTATGTTGATGCTGCTATTGGTCACATTGACCGAGCGGCCTGATGGGACATTGCCCTTGCTCCACGGGGAGAAGGTATCTTTGAAGGTCAAGTTGAAGAACAACCCTGGAGCGCTTCCCACCTGCACATTGAACTTGTGCTCAAAGACGACCCTGTTGCCCCAGATGTCAGTTACTATTATGTCAGCAATGTGTGTTCCGTTCGTTAATGTGCATAACGTATCAGACTCAACGGTGAAGGAGCCATTTCTGTGCCTTTCGACATTGTCCAAGCCTGCAGCAGTGGTGTAAATTGCCGACGTTTTGCAGGAGTTCTCTCCTGTGCCGGGTTGTGTGGCATTATCAACGCTTACATTGATTATGGTCAGCGGGTTGTTCTCCCTTACCTCCCAGCTGATAGTAGGTGTTGTATCTGTCGTATTTGTGCCATTGATCTGTACTGTGCCGTTGGGGATGCTTATAGAGGCCACCGTGGTGTCGTTGACTTGCACGGTGATGTTGATGAGCTGTGCAGAGTTGTTGACATTGCCAAGGGTATCGTTGCCCAGTATCCTAAAGGAGACGTTCCTGCCCTCGAACAGGTTGTGGCCGGTGGGCACGGCAAATGAAAAGTTGCTCCATCCCCCGTTAGCAAATGGTGAGATGTTGAGAGTTTGATTCGTGACATTATACGTCACCCATGTCGAGATGGTCTCGTTGTACACTTGCAGGACTGCCTTGGAGGGTTGCGTGAGGTTGTCAGTCCAATTTGCAACAATAAAGATGGTAGTGCCTTGATCAACAGATCCAAAATCTGATTGGTCGTACAGCTTCACGCTGCCGTCCCCGACACCGGCGCCCGCGCTCGTATTGAATGATGAATTGGTAGTAATGTTGAAGTAGCTGATAAGAGGGGGTATCTGGTCAACAGTGAAAGTGAAGGCGGTGATGTTCACCTTGTCACCACGGTCATTCACCACAATGGTGATGTTCTTCGTGCCGTTGCTCAGCGATGTTCCCGAGCTCAGGTCAAAGGTGCATTGTGTTTGGTCCGTGCTGTCGCCGCTTGGCGAGCAGGTGATGTTCGAGCCTACTGTTTGGAACTGCTCTCCCCTCACAAGGGTATCTGGGGTATCTGCGCCGGTGTTGACGTCATAGATGGATATGTTTATTGTCCCATTCTTCGTCAGGTTCACGCCAGTTCCATTGACTGTGTCATTGATGACTATGGTTACTGTCGGCCGTGCGCTTGAGGTGTTGAAAAGGCTGAAGATGTCCGCTGTCTGCACCAGCTTGGGAGGAACCGCATCGATAGCGATTGTCCTGTTCGCGGTGAAGGTGAGGGTCAATACGGTTGCCACGCCAGTCCCGTTTTCGCACCCGACGGCCCAGACCATGTTGCCGATGTCGCGGGAGAATGTGTTGTTCACCCAGCTCGTGGTGCCGTTGGTGATGTTGGCAGAACTATTGTATTCAATCGCCTCAAATGTTCCGTTGAACTCCACGACCGACTCCCACACTCCGCTGAAGTTGGTGTAGAGGGTGCAGTTGCCACTTGTCTCCCCCGTGAGGTTCCATGTCGGCGTGAAGGTGAAATTAATGTTTCTTGCCGTTGAGATGGCGCTGCTGGCGGGTGTGCCCGGCTGAACGTCTAGGGCAAACACGACAAAGACTGCCAGAACAAAGAGCGCTAACACAGAAACAAAGAACTTGAGATTTACAGCACCCTCTTTTCTCATGACACACCGAACAGTTTTCCCATGCGGGACATAATCAAACAGAAGTTTTGAAAGACGTAGTATATAAATCTTTCTGGTCGCTTACTTTTTTGGTGGGAGTCCATGAATGTATGCGCAGAAGAAAACCTGAAGAATTATAGCAAAAAAGAAAAAGAGGTGATGGTTGGATATGCCTATGCCCGCAATCAATAACAGGACGGCAAAGAGCGTGGTAGCGCCTGACTACCTCCTCTGCGCAACGCTGTGGAGGAAGGCAACAGGGCTCATGTTCACCTCCTCCATGAAAAAACCCCTCCTTTTCATCTTCATGAAGGAAAGAAGGTGGGGCCTGCACATGCTCTTCGTCTTCTATCCCATAGATGTGCTGTTCCTCGACAAGGGAAAAAGGGTGGCGGACATCAAGGAGAACTTCAGGCCGTTCACGTTCTGCACGCCGAAGAAGCCGTGCCTCTATATTATAGAGCTGCCGGAGGGAACAATAAGAAAGTCAAGGACTTCCGTCGGCGACAGGATTGATTTCTGAATGGCAATATTTAAATAACGGCAGAAAATCTTGTTCCTTGATGGGGATGTAGTATAACTTGGCTAGAATAGGGGCCTCCAGCGGTGGAGAACTGAGCCGCAAGGCGATGATAAAAAGCTGCCGAAGCTAGCCTCGGATCAGGGATGCCGCAAGCGAGGGCTTTCGGCACTGGAATTCAAATCCCTGCATCCCCATCTTCCATTTGTTGATGTTTCGCGGATTTCGTGATCCGATAACTTCAAAGAACTTCGCACATCCTTTGTTTCTGATAGTGACGTCATAGCCAGCACCCCACTTATGCTTCTTCCTGCAGATAAAGCATTTGATCCCGATGCTTCGAATACTATCGCGCACATCTTCCGCAAAAGGAAGAAATTTTGTACAAATCTTCACCAATGGATAAACGTACTTACCCTCCTTTTGATAGACAACGCAGCCATCTGTATCAAACAATCCCCTGATAAATGCTTTAAGAAGCACGGGATTGCCTTTGATATGTAAAGGAATGCTGATTAATTGTTTCTGACTTAATGGTATCCCCAACGTATTGTGAAGATATTCCAAAATGTCTTTTGAATAGACAAATAATCCGATGCTCCTCTTTTCGGCAATAATCTCTGTTTTGGGCAGAATATTAAACTGGACTTGGAAAACATGTTCGAGATATCCCATGAACTCTTTGTCTTTATCGCTGTTGCCATAAATCCTGACAAAGTAGGAGTGGTTATCCTTGATGTACATGTTGCCATCGCCGAACATGATGCCTGCAAGTTCAGCGAGATCTTCATTTATCGCAGAAGGTATGGTTATGTTTCTGCGGTTTGTTTTCATTTTATTCGCCTCCAAAGTTTCTTTTTCCTGTGGCTTTGGGGGGAGAAAAGAGAATTCGAGCAAAAAGCGCTTAACTGATTGTTGGCTTTGCCAAAAGCAGACTATGCGGATTTTATTTTGCCTCTTTTCGAGAGAACATAGCTTGGCCGTGCCTTAAATACTATGTGCAGGTGGTTGTCCAGTGGCAAGTGCAGACTTCTTTAGTTTCCTTATCCCTTTCGTCTCCTTCCCTTCCTGCGCCGCAAGAAGATGACAATCGCGGCGAGACCGACAACCGCTGCTGCAACGATCCAGTATGCCTTGAAAAAATTTATTGTGACCGTCGGATAGACGACAAGCAGGATGCCCAGCACAATCGCCAAAGAGAAAAAAATCGGGGAAAATATCCTGAATCCGGTGAGCTGCTCCGGCTCTTCCTCGGCAACGGGCTGTTTCTTCCTCCTCTTCGCGGCCGCCTCCATACGGACCTGCCGCGCCTTCTCCAATGACTGGCGCCTCACGTTCCTTATCTGGCGCTGCCTCCATGCCTCCTTGGAGGAGGAGATGACGCGCTTCCTGAAGATGAAAAGCGCGATGAGCAGGACGGCGAGGATGTAGAGATAATACCTGTACTGGTGCATGAACTGCTTGAACGCCCTGACGGCAGGGTGCTCGGGCCTGTACTCGACCACGATCTGCCTCGTGGCCAGGGAATGCTCCGAAGAGATGGCGAGGGTGAGCGGATAGTCTCCTGCGCTCAGGTTCTGCGGCGGGAAGAGGTGGAGGGTGGCATGATACTGCCCGTTCGGATTGAGGGACGCCTTCCCAGCGTCAAGCGATGCCCACGATAGTCCGGAGATGTTCCATGAGAATGCCGCGGGCCTCAGGCCGGTGTTGATGATGTCAAGGGAGATGTATTTCTCCCCCTTCACCGTGATCTTTTCCTTGAGATCCACACCCGCGCCGTAGCATTTGTAGAGGGGGTGGACAGTGAGGGTGAGAGAGTCCTGCGCCGTGACAGAAGGGTTGCCGGCCAGCGATGCCCTGACCGTGATGACGGCGCTGGAATCCATGTCCTGAGGAGGATTGAGGATGAGCGTCCTGTTGGTCCTGCGCAGCGGGTTGAGGAGGAATGAACTCCTGTCCACTGAGGCCCAGCCCGCGCCTTCAACGGAGAGCGTGATGTTCTCCGGATAGATGCCCTTGTTGGACACCTGGAAGACTTCCCTTCCGGGGATGCTTCCGCACATCTCTGCCCTGTCCCGGGGGATGTCGAGGAAGATATCATAGCAGTCCCTGGCGGCGACGCGCAGTGTCTTGGTTGCCCGGACCCCTCCCAGGGATGCCGTGCCCTGCACCACCAGGGTCTTTGTTCCCGCGGATGGGGGGGCATAGTCTAGGAAAATGACACCCGAGTCCCCTTTCTTGAGGCCAAATTGGGAAACGGAGAGCGAAGCCTCAGGATCGTCGACGGCGAATGAGTAGCTGTTGTCGAAGAGCGCGTCGGTGTTCTTCACGAGAAGGGGGATGGTGATGGCGCCCTTGGCGCACGCCTCGTACGGGGCATCATGGGGCTCAAACGCGAGCGTGCCCTGCGCCTTTGACACGACCGGCTTGCCGGAAGCGATGCTGAAGCCATAGCACGGCATGAAGGTGATCTGCTGCGCCAAGGCCTTGGCCAAGCCGTTTGAGGTGGAAACAAGGAGCGTCAACGGAATGGTTCCCTGCGCTTCGCATGGAGAAGTGATGTAGACAGGGACTTTCCCCGCGGCATTGGGCGGCAGGGAGAACGTGTCCGGGGATATCGTCACCCAGCCCTTGACTTCCTCGTTGACGGAGAGCGAATAGGCTGATTCCTGGGCGCCGGTGTTGGTGATGGTGACATAATAGCCCTGTCCCGAGCACGGGCAGAGGGAAACGGACTGCTCGGCCGAAGCGGTGAAGTCTTCCTGCGCCGCAGCGATGGGGAGCGCCACGACGGCCATGAAGAATGCCAGCAGTAGTGGTATGATACAGCGCATCGATATCCTCCCTTGCGAGTGTCCATCGCTAAAGGAATCCGTCAAGAGAAGCAATGAAGGAAAGGAAAAAACAAAAAAAACAAGGCTAGTAATAGCTCTTGTCGTCGGTGTTCTCGCCGCTGTCTTCCCTGTTGCGGGTGAAGCCGAGCACGAGGCCGATCACCACGATCAGGATGAGCAGCACGATGAGGCCGACTTCAAGCACCTTCTTGAGGGAAGTGCCGTCTTTCGTGGCCGCGCCGGAGACATTCACCTTGAGCGGAATCTGCTTCAGGGTCTTGCCGTCAGCCATGACCGTCACCATGAACGACTGCGTTCCCGCAGCCGCATTGGCCGCGACAGCCGCGTTGACCGTGACCGCCTTGGAATCGCCGGCATCAACAACCAGCACGTTCGTCGGGTTCACCCTGAAGGTTGCCCAGCTCGCGCCGTCCACCATGATGGTGTAGACCTTGGAGTTGGAGCCTGCGTTGGTGATGGTCAGCGGGAATGATGCCTCGCTCCCTGCGTTCGCGTTCTGCACGTCGCTGACAAGAGTGATGATGGTCTTATCCTGGGATGCAGGCTCAGCAGGCTTCTGTTGCGTGCTGTCAGCAACGACGCGCACCTGCTCTTCCTTGGTGACCTTCTCGTCGCCGTCATCATAGATGACCTCTGCCTTTACGGTATAGACGCCGGTCTTTGCATCGGTGGGAATCCTGAGGAACATCTCCTCGGATGTCTTCGCATCATCATTGTCATCTTCCTTCTCGATCTCATCCAGGTAGCTGGTGGCGGAAACGCCGAGATCCGGGATGGAGACTTTCACTTGGATGTCCTTCTCGTCCTTCTGTCCGGTGTTCTGGATCCTGACAGAGGCGAGCAATGCGCGACCTGCCATGACTTCGGCATCCGGGTTGAGCACGACATCGCGGATGTTCAGGCTGTGGCGCTCCGCCTCAACCCTCAACTCGTATGTCTGCTCGACGGTCGGGGAATCCCTGTCGGAAACGCGGACCCTGAGTTTATACTGGTCCTGATCGACTCTCAGGTTCATCGGAAGGGTGAGCTTCTTGACATAGGTGACGCCGGCCTTCATGTCGAAGGTGTCGGTGATGTCCTCGACCATGTCGTCGTGGTCATAGCCGCGCAGCACGGTCTCGACCTGGACATTGTCCACGTCGACATCGGACTTCACCTGCACCTTTACAGGGACGTTCTGGCCGCGGTCCGCAGCAAAAATGAAATTAGTAGAACTGGGGGTTAATGTGTTGGCGTCATATCTCACTGACTCAATGGTTATCGTCGCCAGCGCGCTGGACGCGAATGCGAGCATCATCACGAGTGATGCGACAAAGATGCCGATGTGTTTTGCAATGCTCATCTGTATTACCCCCGATTGGTTGTGTTGAGTTTTTATCTTCTATCCTGGTGAATATTTATTGTAACCATTTATCAGTAAATACAACTTGTATATAAACCTTGCGGTTTTTTAGCCTCTCAAGGCGCCGCATTTATATGACCGTGAACTCCCTGTAGACGACCTTCCTCTCGTCGCCGTTGGCGATGGAGAAGCCGACGTAGTAGACGCCCGGCTCCAGGCTGTCCGGCAGGCTGAATATCAGGGCGCGGGAGGCGATGTAATTCGCGTGGAGGTCGAAAGTGTCGCTCACCAGCTCGATGCCATGGTCCATGATGTAGGCCCTGACACGGACGTCCTTGAGGTCGACCGTGCCGTCGTTCTCGACACTGACCAGCACCAGGAGCGGCTCTCCCTTGCGGACGACTTCCCCGTCGGGGAAGCTCGCGTCGAGGAGCAGGAGGCGCTTGATCGCCCTCTCGATGACGGTGATGGTCATGTTGTCCGAGGCGGTGAACTGGCCGTCGGTGACGCTGAAGCTGAGATTATGCCTGCCCAGCTGGCTCTGGTTTGGCACCCACATGAACTTCTGGTTGAAGAACTTTGATCCGGGTGGGAGGTTGGATGCGTTGTAGGTGAGAGGATCCTGGTCCGGGTCAGCCCCCACGACAAAGAACACCAGCTTCCTTCCCACCTCGATGATCTTGTCCACTAGATTGAGCGTCGGAGGCCTGTTGACGTTTCCCACCGTTATCGTGATGGTCTCTGAATCCGTCAGGAGGCCGTCGCTCGCGGTGAAGGTGACGAAATAGATGCCCGCATTCTGGAACCCGGGCGTCCAGGTGAACGTCATGCCGTTGAAGGACGCGCCTGCCGGAAGGTTCGTCGCGGTGATGAAGACCGTGTCTCCGTCAGGGTCTGACGCGGTGACGCCGAACTGGAGGAGCTGGCCCTCGTTGGTGAATTTGTTGCCGATTGGGTCGAGGACAGGCGGGTGGTTCGGGTTGATGTCAATGACCGTGATGAGGATGGTCTCGGAGTCCGTCAGCGAGCCGTCGCTGGCGATGAACGTCACGGAATAGAATCCTGACTGCGTCAGGCTCGGCGTCCAGCTGAAGACGTGGCCGTTGAAGGATGCGCCGCTCGGCAGGTTGACTGCTGAGATGGTCACATTATCCCCGTCAGGGTCTGACGCGGTGGCGTTGAACTGGAGCAATTGCCCCTCGTTGACGACCTTGTTGCCGATTGGGTCGAGGACAGGCGGGTGGTTCTGGACCGGGAAGACGCAGTTGCCGTTCTGGTCGATGACCATGCCCGTGGGCACAACCGTCTGGGTGCCTTGGATGTTTGGGCAGACGTCCGTTGGAGCTGCGACGCAGTTGCCGTTCTGGTCGATGACCATGCCTGCCGGGATGGTAGTCTGCACGCCCCCGATATTGGGGCAGACATCATTGCCGGGGATACAGTTGCCATTCTGGTCGATGACCATACCCTGAGGGACCGTGGTCTGCACTCCTTGGATGTTGGGGCAGACGTCGTTCCCTATGGGCACGCAATTGCCATTATTGTCGATGGTGAATCCTGAGGGGACATGCGTCTGGATGCCCTGGATGTTGGGGCAGACGTCGTTTCCAACCGGGACGCAGTTGCCGTTCTGGTCGAGTGTCATGCCTGCCGGCACAGCCGTCTGCACGCCCTGGATGTTGGGGCAGACGTCATTGGCCGGGACGCAGTTGCCATTCTGGTCGAGCACGAATCCTGCTGGAATGGTCGTCTGGATGCCCTGGATGTTGGGGCAGACGTCATTGGCCGGGACGCAGTTGCCGTTGTTGTCAACGATGAATCCTGCAGGCACTTGTGTCTGCACGCCCTGGATGTTGGGGCAGACGTCGTTCTGCGGCTGGACGCAGTTGCCGTGGCCGTCCGCTACCAATCCGGCGGGGATGGTGGTCTGCACGCCCTGGATGTTCAAGCAGACGTCGATGCCCGGTGAGACGCAGTTGCC
>Ga0209518_1001828_pt1 | contig 21595 bp, 20 predicted proteins | sample RifGroB1_FD_183993 | JGI IMG/M metagenome (GOLD analysis project Ga0209518, IMG submission 183993) | Groundwater microbial communities from Rifle, Colorado, USA - Groundwater B1 (SPAdes) (version 2) | ecosystem: Environmental > Aquatic > Deep subsurface > Groundwater | place: Rifle, Colorado...
TATAGAAACTATCGAAGAAATTGAAGTATCATTTAAATCAATATCACAAAAACCAGTTGAAGCAAAACTTGCAAAAAAGGCTTCTGAGTATAAATATTGCGGAATATCACTAATAATTAAAGGAATATTCGATTTAATAGAAAAACCACCACAAAATTTATTAGAATTGGCGTTTAGTTATTAATTGTTTGGCAAATTAAAATTATATTTTTACTATACTCATTATTTTCTATATATAACATCTTGGATAACTCTTGTAGTAAATTTTGTTTAAAATTAATAAAAATGATAATTTTTGTTTTAGAATTCCTATTTTAGTTTGAACTTTGGATGTTTTTAAAAAAAATTGATAGTATTTTCAGTTAATAAATATCGTAAAATAGTGAAAAATCAAAATCTTGCAAAAAACCATCTTGCTCTGTCCCAAAGGGACGGAGATAGGGACAGACCAATTTTTTTACCCACAATTTTTTTGTAAAAGTATCAATATTTTTTATAAACAACATAAGATATGAATAATAGATTATATTCTATCAAAAAAATACAATATTTTTAATTTATTGCATTCTTTTAAGAAAATACTTATTTTTAATTGTATTTTCATTGTACACTTCGTATATCTGTAAAAAATCTATATTTAGCCATTCATCACCACTCTTTCAACCCTTTGAGAAATACAAGTTGTTATTTCGTAGCTAATTGTATTAGCAATATGAGCAAGGTCTTTTGCTGTATTAATTGAGTAATTTTTATTCCCAAAAATAAAAACATCATCGCCAACAGAAACATTTTCATCGATTTCAATGACTATTAAGTCCATTGTGATTGTTCCTCGTTGATAATAGTTTTTTCCATTGATTTTAACTTGAAATTTATTGGATAGACTACGTGGAATACCATCTCCATAACCAGCTGGTATTGTGCCAAGAAAAGTTTGTTTTTGGGTAACAAATCTATGATTATAACTAACACCAGTATTTTGAGGGACAGTTCTTTTATTTACAATTTTTGTAACAAGATTCATAACTGGTATTAACCCAAAATCTTCTGTCGTTGGAAAAGGTGAATAACCATAAGACATAATGCCAGGTCTAATAGCAATTTTTTTATTTTCTAATACAGGAAAAGACGAAAGAACCGCAGCCGAATTATGAGTATGGTAGAATTCTGGCTCTATATTTTCTTTTTGTAAATTTTTTGCAAAATTAAAGAATAAATCAAGTTGTTTTAATGTAAAATCGTTATTTTCTTCACTTTTTGCAAAATGAGTATAAGCACTTTTAAATACGAGAAATTTTGACGAATTAATATATCTTGCAAGTTCTAAAGATTCTAAATAAGGAGAGCCGAGCCTTGTCATACCAGTATCAATTTTTAGATGAACGCTCAGTTTATAATTGGAGTCTTTTAAAACCTGCTCTATTCTTTTAGCTTCTTCAATACAATTTATTGTTAGTTCTATATTGTTTAAAACTGCATATTTTATGTTAGAATCCAAAATCTCTACTCCGAGATTTATAATAGGCAATTTTATACCATTTTCTCTTAATTTTAACCCCTCAAACACTCTAGCGACGGCAAGGTAATCAATACCGATGTTTTGTGCTTCTTTTGAGATTAAAATATCACCATGACCATAAGCATTTGCTTTTACAGGTAAAATTATTTTTGCAGTTGGAAATTTTCCACTCGCAATATCTATATTATTTCTAAAAGCCTTTAAGTCAATCAAAGCCTTTGGAAGAATTTCATAATTATCTATCAAAAAATATTCCTTAAAAAAAAGTATTGTAAAACAGATTAGGTTTTTATCAACTAGTATAATCTGTGTAATCTCTCCTGATAATCTGTGCTAATCCGTGTTATATATATCAAAAACTTTTAACTTTGTCAAAAATTACCCAGTGGTTATATGTAAAATCCAAAAAAAATTTTAATAAATTAGGATATATATATATAAAATATCTTGATAATTTTTAAACTTCATTTATAATAAATATATAAACTATTCATGAGGAGATTTATAAATGAAAAAAATTATTCTTGTTTTATCTATTTTTTTGATTCTTTTTATAGGATGTAAAAAAAGTGATGTTACAACAACAACGACTCAAGGAGATAATTCTACAACAAATGTTACACAAGGCTCAACAGAAAATTCTACAACATCTATGTTAAACCAAAATATGTATGTAAAATATCAAGTTTGGTTTTATGAAAAAGAAAGTGATATTGGCAAACAAGCAAAAGATGTTAAAGAAAAAAAATTAATGGAGTTTGGAAATAAAGTAACAATAACAAAAGAACGAAAAATAAATGACATACTTTATTATCAAGTTCAAATCCCAGACAAAACTACATATTGGGTTTCTTCTGAAAATTTAACACAAAAATTTATTACAATTAACCAACCTGATGTAGTTTGTTATAAACAACCAGACACTGATTACGCAAACACAGCAGTAAAATTACAAGCAGGCGACTTTGCTTATTTTGTAAAAGAACAAGATGGTTTTATAAATGTAGATTTTATTTCTTATATGCCAAGAGGTAAAAAAGAGCAAGGCATTTGGGTTGGTAATGTTTGGTTAAAAACTGGTTATACAGAAGATACTAAAGTAGCAAGAGAATCTTATATTCTTTCAAGAGCATATAACGACTTATATGGTAAAAATGTAAATCCAGACAGTGCAATAGAAAAATTAAAACAAGCATTAGAGATAAACAATGGTGAAGAAACAGAAATAACATATGTAATTAAAAACTTGCTAAACCAACTAGGCGTAACAAGTGGTGATAATACTACTGATAAGTAATATAATTTATAAAAAAACTGCAATAAAAAAATGTTGCAGTTTTTTTATAATCATTGTTCTATGCGAAATAATTATCAATAATTGTTTTCAATTTATATATTTCAAGTGGTTTTATTAAATATCCGAGTGGTTTAAGTATTTGAGTTCTATCTCTTATAGATTGATCATCATAGCATGTAATAAATATAACTGGAATATCTAATTCAGATTTAATTACCGAAGCAGCATCAATCCCATCAATTTTTCCAGCTAATCTAATATCCATTAAAATAATATCGGGTGGATTTTGCCTTGCTATTACTATTGCATTCTCACCTGTTGTGACATGATTTGAGACTTTGTATCCAATATCCATAATTTCTTTTTGCATAAGCATTGCAATTATAACTTCATCTTCCACTAAAAGAATACTTATCTCTCTCATATCAAACCCTTACCTCATATAAATCTGTTGAAATTTCTATTAAACAACTGACTCCATTATTATTTTTATAAATTACCTTTCCCATCATTTGCATCTCCACAATACTATGAATTAGTTTTAAACCCAATGTGTTTTGATTTCTAAAATCAAACCCATCAGGAACTCCGACACCATTATCAGAATATTCCAATATATTTTTATTCTGTCCATCATTAGTTAGATTGATAGAAATAATACCTTTTCTATTGTCAGGAAATGCATGCCTCAATGAATTTGTCATAAGTTCATTTAGAATTAATCCAAACGGAATTGCTGTATCAAGTAAAAAATATTGATCATTTATATTAATATTCAATGATATTCTATCATTATAAATCCCAAAACTTTGTAGAATTAAAGATGTTAGTTCTTCTGTGTATTCTTTTATAGAAATACGTGACAGATCATGAGATTTATAAAGCATTTGATGCACAAGTGATATGACTTGAATTCTATCTTCGGTATTTTTTACGAGTTGTTGAAGTTCTTTATTTGTTGGAAACTCTATTGCTTGAAGTATAAACAAGCCTCGAATTACCTGCATTGTATTTTTAGTCCTATGATAAAGTTCGCGAAGAAGCGTCTCTTTTTCAGAAAGGGCTTGTAGAATCTTCTTTTCTGCCTGCTTACGCTCTGATATTTCCAACTCAAGATGTCTTGTTTTCAAATTCACCTGTTGTTTAAGTATAAAATTCCAAGAAACTAAAAAAATTCCAAGTATCAATAACCCTAAAATTCCCCACCAGAACCAGATTGGAAGTTTGTAAGACGAGGGTTGCATTGTCCACTTGCGATATGACTTGCTATAAATGGAGTCTGGATCAATAATCATAGGTGGCATAAGTAAGTCGATGCCAGCTATAAGATCGGAATTTCTTCCTTTGGGTACAGCAAATTCCAAAGCTATTGGAGAAAAACTAATCGGTGTTATAGCAACTGAAAAATTACGTGCCAGTTCATTCCCCAACGAATAGATACATACGCCTGCATCTACCTCACCATTAGAAATACTTTGCATTACAGCTTCATTATTATCTGTTAAAACTATATCACATTTCACACCAAAAGAAGTAATATAATTAATGAACCCAGTAGTGAAAATGCTTCCTTTGAGTGCAGCAACTCGTTTTTCTTGTAGATCAAAGATAGTATGCACGGTAAATTTTGGATTGGTAAATAATACTCCACTATCGATATAGACTGGATTCTTGCTGAAATCATATTTGACGAGCCGTTCGGTTGTAAATCCCACAGCTGGAAGAAGATCAATTTCTCCTTTTTCCAGACTTACTAGTAGATTACTCCATGTACCCTCCACATATTGGATACGCCAGTGTAATTTCAGAGAAAAATATTCTATTAAATCAATGAATAATCCTTCAGGTTTGCCATCTATTATCATGACAAGAGGAGCAGCAGGAAAAACACCAACACGAACAATTCTCGACTCACTGTTCAGTGGCATGAGTGAAACTACCACAAATAATAAGATAAAAAAAAGAATCTTAGGTAGTGTATAAAGTCTGATAGATAACTCATTGAAAAACAAAATACTAAAATCAGTATATTTCAACCAACCAGATATAAACGGAGATACTTTGATTGGTATTAATTCAGACATTTTTTTCTCCCTATACACACTAAAACTCAACTCCTATAAATTTGAAAAAAGTTATCTCATTTATTTATACATACTCTAATTTCTTTTATTAAAATATATTATTCATATTATAAGAATATAAGAAAAATGTAAATAAATCATCATATAACTGTAAATCAATTGTAATATCTCTAAGCATGTTTTCTATATAAAAATCTTGATGAACACCTCATATATTTTTTAATTTTTATAAGTTAAAGTTAATCTAAATAAAAAAGGGCTATTGTTAGCATAACACTAACAATAGCCCAATGTAACTCACTTAGGATACTTTTTTTACTTATTTTCTTCTATCAAAATTACGCCATTGCTATCAGCAGTGAAAGTAACACTTCCACCAGAAACAGTAGCGACATTTCCTGTATAAGCATCTCTAACACTTGTTCCATCTGCGAATGTAGAAGACACTGTTATAGATGTAGAACCAGATGCACCAAGAACACATACTGTTTTATCAACAACACCATTTTGGTTGTAAGTTCTGCTAAATGCGTATGGAGCATCACTAATTTTTGAGTGACTACCAGCACCAATTGATATATGTTTATTTCTAAACTTACCAACTTTTTGCCAATGCACTAAAGTAGAGTTTTTAGAACCAGTAGATTCAGTCCAGCTAAAATCTGATCTTGTACCTTGGAATGGATCAGAACCAGTTTCACCAAAAGTTCTACCATATTCATCACCATAAAATGTTTGTACTGCTTTAGGATTGAGTAACATTAAAGTACCAACCTTCTTTTGTTTGCTATCATCACCTTTATAGAATAATGATGTATCATGTGATGATATATAGCTTAATGGGTTATATGACATTCCAGCATAACCAGAATATGTACTATCCATTCCACTATAAGAATTAACTCCGTTGTTTACAGTGCTTTGGTATCCAAAGTTAATTATAGAATTAAATCCATTATCATAGTAATTGCTTCTATCAGCACCATGTCCCCAAACTTCACCAGTCATCCAAAAATCAAGATCATCAAGTTTTTTAGTTGGATTAGCTGCCTTCCAATCTCTTAATGCAGCAACACCTTTATCTTTTAAATCTTTCCATACGTTTAATTCAACATGTTTTGCTGTATCACATCTAAAACCATCAACACCATAAGTTCTAACCCAGTCAGTAAGCCATTTTACTAAATAATCTTTTGGTGCATAACCTGCAATTTCTGTTACACTTGTTTTACCTTGTGATTTTTTAGTTTTTAATACTTCTGGTAAACCAACTCCACTTGTAGAACCTGTGATAAAATCTGGAAGGCTATCTAATGTCTTTGTTAAATCATCTCCGCCACCAGCAGTATAACCAGCAACACCTGATCTAACCCATGTAGGACTCCACCATTTTGACCAACTAGCTACATCTGTATAATCGATTGAACCATGATGACTATGCCATGTTTGACCTGAACCTGGTGTCCAAGTATCTGTAATTCCATTTAATTTACCAAAACCAAATTCTGCCATATCTTTTAATGTATTGTAACCAGCATGATTTAAAACTATATCAAAAACAACTCTTACACCTTTTGAGTGTGCTGTATCAATAAAAGTCTTTAATTCGTCTTTTGTACCCATATTAGCATCAACTTCTGTAAAATCGAGGGCATAATATCCATGATAAGCGTAGTGTGCAAAGTCACCATTGCTACCACCACCAACCCAACCGTGGATTTGTTCGTAAGGTGCTGTAACCCATATTGCATTAACACCTAAATCTGTAAAATAACCATCGTTTAATTTTTTAGTTAAACCAGCCAAGTCTCCACCGTGGAATGTACCGATATTTTTACCAGTAGCATCAACTTTTACTCTACCATAAGAGTTATCATTTGCTGTATTTCCATTGTAGAATCTATCTGTCATAACAAAATAAATGTTCGCATTTTCCCATAAGAAACTTACAGTTGGAGCAACATAATTATCATCTCTTGTAAATGAACTTGTTTTAGATGATAAACCACTTGCAGCACTTGCAGAAACTGTCAAGTCTTTTTTATCCTTATCTGCTAAATAATCAGATACCGTTAATGTTAGTGTATTGCTTGTCATTGTTATAGAAGAAGAACCAAAAGTAACTGTTCTTGCAGTAATTGCATCTGAACTTGTAATTGTAATTGTGATTTTGTCTGTACCTTTTAAAGTACCTCCATCTGGATTAAATGAAACTTGAGGTTTATCTGGGCATTCATCTGTCCAATTAGTGCCATCAAACCAACCTGTTTTTGCAGGATTTCTTGTATATTCTGTTGCTCCACCATTAAATTTCATGTGTAATTCTTTTACTGGAGTTGAAAGGTAACTAGCAGGAATGCTAAATTTGTACCAATCTGTTTTACCTGTAACTAAAGTCATTTTTGGACCTGGCCATGTGTAACCCATATCAGTACATGGTGCTTTTCCATTTAATTCCCAAACCCAAATTGTTGGTTGTGCTGATGCTTTATAATAAATTTCTACACCACTAAAAGGAATTGTAGTAGTTGTAGTTGTAGTTGTAGTTGATGTTGTCGTAGTAGAAGTACTTGTAGTAGTGCTTGTGCTTGTCGTTGTAGAAGATGATGAAGTTGTAGTTGACGACGAAGTTGTTGTACTAGGGATAGTAGTACTCGTTGTAGAAGTATTTATACTTGTTGTTGTTGAACTACTTACAGTTGTAGTAGTAGAACTATATCTAACTATTAACAATCTATAAACGCTTGTAGCTCCAGATTGTTCTGTTATAGTTATTATTACTACATTAACAATTACGCCACTCTGGCTTGATATTGCAACATCTTGAAAAACGCCCGATACTGCTTCTTCACCATTAATTGTTATTGTTGCAGTTGCAGATGATGCTACCGCTTTTATTTTTATTGTACTTGTATCACTTGATACATCAATAGATTTGTATTCAAATTTGTCACTTGTCAAATCAACAGATACTAAAGTCCCATTTGCTTCATAAGATAAAGACTTTAAGCCCACATTCTTTCCGTTTTGATTTAAAATTTCTAAAAGAGCATCTGGATTATTACATCCAAAATTAATGCTCAATAAAGCAAAAAGAAACATTAATGAAAAACTTGTAAACATAAAATGTAAGATTTTTTTCATATTCATAATTAACTCCTTGCTGAACATTAGCATATATAATACCATTATTCATAAAACGCATCTAATTTATTTTATGAATATAAAATAATCAAATTTAAAAAAGTCTCAAGTTTTATACAAAAAATCTATATATTAAAAATACAAAAAATAATGAATTCGATTTAAATTATTTGATACATAACAATTAAATATTTTTTCTGATATTTAAACAAATTCTAATTTTAGGATAGAAAGAAAGTTAGGGGGAAAACATTTAGATTTATCATCAATGTTAAAAAAGAGGTGGATTACTAAAACAAATCTGGGGTATTTCCAAAGTTTGTAAGAAAATTACTTGTATTCATTATTTTTATATCATTATCAATTTCATATTTAGCAAAATCTTTTAAATTATTTGTAATAAAATAACTACCACTATGCCTAATTGCTGTTGATAAAATCAACATATCCATTTTAATTTTATTCCTTTTTGAATTAAGTTCTTCATCAGATTTTATTGTTTTAATATTTCGTTTAAAAATATCAGCAAATATTTCTGCACATTTAAAATCATATTCATAAATATCAAAACTATTAATAAATTCTTGCCAAATTTCTTTTTCTTCTTCAAAAGAAAGTATTTCTGATACAACCATAACAGAAATACATAATTGAAATTTATTTTCATTAGTTAATATAAATTCTAATAGTTCTTTTGCTAATTTTTTTTGTTTTTTAGCATCTTCATTTTGTATAGATTCATCTTGTATTAAATATATTATAATGTTTGTATCAATAAAAATAAATTGTTTATTTAAATTCATATTTATATATTCCCATTTCTTATATTTGTAATAAAATCAACAGGATTAGTTATTTTGGATAAACTACTGTGTTTAGATATATTTTCTAAAATACTATTAATTTTTTCTAATTTTTGAGTTTTAATTGGAGAAATATCAATAATAATAATTTTTTTATATTCACCAGAAGTAGTATCTAATTTTATTTTAAGTAAAGCCTTAATCTCTTTATATAAAAATATACTATATTTAATAGCGTCTTCTTTTTCTATCTTTATTTGAAATCTTTTACCAGTTTTATTAACAATAACAAGAGTTGGCTCTGCTCCACCTATCTTCTCTAAAATACCATATTCTACGATTCGGGCTGTTATATATTTATTATCATATTTTATATTTGTATTTCTATCCATTTCAAATATTTTCTCGTTTTTATTCATTATTTCTAATTTAGCATTATGTTTAGTAACAAATTTTTTAATATGTAAAAGCAATGGTAAATATTTATAAATTTGAGTAATTTTATTTAATTTAACTGCATTTTGTATATTTATAAATTCTTCATTATAATACGAATCTTCTGAGCTAGTTTCAAAATCTATTGAACCATTTTTTATGTTTTCAATATAAAAATCTTTTAAATTATTTTTTTCTTTTATTGTTTTTAATAAATTAATAGAATGAGTAATAAAATCTAAAATTTCATCAGGAGGAAGTTTATTTAAAAATATATCATTACCTTTTACTAAAATATTTAATTTTTCCATAGTTAAAATATATAATATAAAATAAATTTTATCAATATTTTTTTTAAACTAAATAAAATTTTGCTACATTATAGTATCACTTTAAAATATCTATTGACATATAAAAAAAATATATTATCATTAATAAATGAAGATTTTAAATCTCAAATCTTTTTTTAAACGTTTACTACTTTTAATTAGTATAAATGATGACAATAATCTAATATTTTCTAAACAAAATCTAAGGAGAATACTTATGGCTTTATTTATTTGGAAGGACGAATACACCGTCAATATCAAAAAAATAGATGAGCAACATCAAAAACTTGTTTCTATTTTGAATGAATTACATAGTGCAATGCTTGGAGCAAAAGCAAATGCAATTCTTGGAAAAACGCTTGATGAACTCATTGATTATACCAAAACACATTTTAAGGCAGAAGAAGAACTCATGCAAAGGTATAACTACTCAGATTTTCCTACACATAAAGAAGCTCACAAGATTTTTATTGATAAAGTATCAGATTTTCAAAATGAATTTAAGAATGGAAAAAAAATGATTAGTGTAGAAATACTTTTTTTCTTAAAAGACTGGCTTGTAACTCATATAAATGGTGTTGATAAAAAATATTCTAAGTTTTTGAATGATAATGGGGTGAATTAATCATTTTTATTAAAATAAAATCCTATTTGATATAAATAGCACTTTTATTACATTCTATGTTTAATTTTGGGAAATAATAATGAAGTTTACTTTAAAGAATATCGGTAAAATAAAAAACGCTTCGATTGATGTTAAACCATTTACTGTAATTATTTGAATTAAATTAATCTTTTCTCAAAATATTAATTTTTTACTTGCTTATTTGGCAAAGTTTGATTATACTTTAGAAATATAACTAATTTAGAATTATTCTAAATTACTAAATAAAAGTTAAGAAGGAGATTTTTTATGGCAAAAAGAATGGATACTTACAAATGTGAAGTGTGCGGCAACATTGTCGAAGTATTACATGTTGGCGGCGGTACACTCGTTTGTTGTGGAAAAGACATGGTGTTATTAAAAGAAAACACTGTTGACGCTTCAAAAGAAAAACATATTCCTGTAATTGAAAGCACAGACACAGGAATTAAAATTAAGGTTGGTAGTGTTTCTCATCCAATGGAAGAAAAACATTATATACAATGGATTGAATTAATTGCAGACGATAAAATTTACAGAAAGTTTCTTAAACCAGGCGATGCCCCAGAAGCAACATTCTGTATAAAAGCAGAAAAATTTAGCGTAAGAGAATATTGTAATCTACACGGCTTATGGAAAGCTGATTTTTAAGGAGGAATAAAATGATTATTTCAAAAACAATGATGGATGCTATAAACAAGCAAATTAACAAAGAATTTTTTTCTTCATATTTGTATTTATCTGCATCAACTTACTTTGAGACTAATAATTTATCTGGTTTTGCTAATTGGATGAAAGTCCAAGCAAAAGAAGAAGCAAGTCACGCTATGAAATTTTATAGCTATGTTTTAGAAAGAGGTGGTAATGTTACTCTTTTGAGTATCGATGCTCCAAAAGCAGATTGGAAATCACCTTTAGATATTTTTGAATATAGTTATGATCATGAGAAAAAAGTTACAGAAATGATATACAATCTCGTAAAAATTGCAAGAGAAGAAAAAGATTATGCTTCTGAAGAATTTTTAAACTGGTTTGTTAAAGAACAAGTTGAAGAAGAAGCAAATACAAGTAAAATTTTAGAAAAACTAAAATTAGTTGGTGATAATATCGGCGGTTTATTTATCGTTGACTCAGAAGTTGGAAGAAGATCTGATAGTTAATTAAAGTCTCACAGAGGCACAAAGGACACAGAGACAAAAAGGAAAAAACTCCCCAAAACTCTGTGTTCTCCGCCCCTCGTGATCTTTTTGTTAGAATTTTTCCTATAAATTGAATAGAATTAAAACTGAGTAATTTGTTAAGATATATCAGGGGTAAATACGATCATTTTTTTAAATTTTTATATAAGGACAACAAAATGTTTGAGTTTTTAAGAGGCTTTAATCCTGTAATTCAGGCTTTATTTGCTACTTTATTTACTTGGGGTGTCACAGCACTTGGAGCATCTTTTGTTTTTTTTACAAAAGAACCAAACAAAAAAATGATGGATATGATGCTTGGGTTTGCAGGAGGTGTTATGATAGCAGCAAGTTTTTGGTCTTTACTTGCACCTTCAATTGAGCTTGCATCACTAAGTAAAACTATTCCAAAATGGATACCCCCAACTATTGGTTTTGTAGCAGGTTGTATTTTTATTAGACTAATGGATAGAATTATGCCCCACTTACATCTTGGCTTTCCAATAGAAAAAGCAGAAGGCATAAAAACTAATTTCAAAAAAACATCTTTACTCGTCCTTGCAATAACCCTACACAATATCCCAGAAGGTCTTGCTGTTGGCGTTGCTTTTGGATCATTAGCATCAAATTTTACTGATGCCAGTTTTGCGGGAGCAGTTGCCTTAGCCTTAGGTATTGGTATCCAAAATTTCCCAGAAGGATTTGCTATTTCTATGCCTTTGAGAGCTGCAGGATTAAGTAAGTTTAAAAGTTTTAATTATGGACAACTTTCTGCTATTGTAGAACCAATTGCTGCGGTTATTGGTGCTAGTTTAGTTATAGTTTTTCAACCACTATTGCCTTATGCACTCGCATTTGCTGCTGGTGCTATGATTTATGTTGTTGTTGAAGAAGTTATCCCTGAGTCTCAATTAGGTGGAAATACCGATATAGCAACTTTGAGTACTCTTTTTGGATTTGTTACAATGATGATACTCGATGTCGCACTTGGGTAAATCGAATTTTTATGTTTAAATAAATATATAATATACGATTTAATCTGAGATAATCTGTGTTATAATTCACCAATTCCTTGTCTAATTATTTCTGGCTCATTTTCAGTGAGTCTAACAACAGTTGACAAAATTTTTGGTAAAACTTCTCCACTATCAATAATTAAATCAATTTCTCTTATATCTTCAAGTTCATATCCTGCTTCAAAAAGGTTTTCTTCTGCATATCCAGCATCCCACCATGTTTTATCTTCCATTCTTTTTGATGCTGTTATTGAAAAAATTGGATTGCCAAGTTTATTTATAATAGCAATAGGTATTGGATTATTTGGAATTCTAACTCCAACCTCGATTCTTTTCATATTTATTTTTTTTTCTGCTGACTCTAATGCTGGAAGGATAAACACATAAGGTCCTGGCATATATTTTTTTATAAACCTAAAGTTAGAATTTGAAAGATCAACTACTTCAGTAATTTGAGATAAATTTGAACACATAAAAGTTAGGGTATATCTATTAAAATCACCTTTAAGTTTTTTTAGTTTATTAACCCCTTCTTTTGATAAAACACTACAACCTACCCCCCAACTTGTATCTGTAGGATAAGCAACAATCCCGCCTTCTTCGAGAATAATTTTAACCTTTTCTAAAACTCTATCATCAATGCTATTTGGAAAAACATATTCAATCATAAATACCACCACATATTTTTTATAGCCAAAAATATCAAAAAACTCATATAAATATAAATTTATTTCATTTACTTGTCAAATTTAAATAATCCAAATTTTGATTTATCATCACTCAGTTTTTATCTTAACATTCAAACTATTATTTTTTTCGTCATAATCAAAATAAAAATTATAAGTTTTGTCATTTAATAAGTTAAGATCAATTGTCTTTTTTATATCTTTATTTTCAAAACTAAATTTATGTTTTCCTTCATCGATAAACATTTCTTTATTTATAGTCAAAATTCCGTATTTTTCATCAATAATACCATCCATATCCCAAAATCCGCTTTTATTATCATCAATTGATATTTCTAATGGAAAAGGAGGTAGATTTAACTTTATATTAACTCTTTTTTTAGTTAATAAAAAATCTAACCTTAATTCTTTTTCAAATTTTGTTAGATTAACATTTTTAATTAGCGAAATATTATACCCATTACTAAAAATATAAAAGTCATAACCGCTATTATTAAACAATTTAGTCTCATTAGTATATTCTTTCCAGTTTTCATCTATTTTTCTATAATAAAGTTTATACTCTTTTATTTTTTCTTTAGAATTATATACATTTACATATAAATCTATCAATTTTTTATTTTCTTCTTCCAACTTAAAAATTAAAGAGTTTATTTTTTGTTTTGTGTACGAATTTATAATTATTTCTTTTATATAAACAAAATCTTTGTAGTATAAAAAAGCATTGTATTTGCCAACAGGTAAAGCAATATTATTCTTTTGGAGAATATTTTTTTTAGAATCAAAATCAATTTTGTAATTAATATAACCTTTTATTTGAGAATTTAGGATTAATTTTACTTTGCTTTCAGCTGCTTTATTTTCAATCTTTATATTTAACACACCAAGCTTATTTGGAAATAAAACACTAAAATAAAACTTAGGAAAAAAAACAAAGAGCAATATAAAGAAAATAATTGGTAATAAAGAATAAAAGCATATTCTAATAATTTTTTCTATATTAAATAAAATTTTTGGATATTCAAACTGCTGTAATTCTTCTTTTGGGTCATCTTTTGTGATTAGCTTATAAAAATTTTGTTTAAAAAAATCTTTATTTGTAAATTTATTCATTACAAAAGGTTTAATTATTTCTATTACTCGTTCTATATTTTTAAATCTTTTTTCTACTTTTGGGCTTATCATTTTTTCTAACATTCTCACAAATTTATCTGGAACATTTTTTTCAATTTTTTTGATTGGTATATGTTTACCTTTTTTGATTATTTCAAGGTTTTCTATTGTAAAATCATTCTGATAAGGTCTTTGTCCAGTAATAAGTTCATAAAAAATTATGCCAAGCGAATAAATATCCGTTTTGAAATCTATATTTTTTCCAGAAGAAATTTGTTCTGGGGACATATATGCTACTGTACCAAGAATTGTCCCTGATTTAGTAAAATTTTGTTTTTCTTCCTCTTTCGTCGCCTTGTGTGCTATCCCAAAATCGGTTAATTTAATTTCTCCTTCCATAGAAATTAAAATATTACCAGGTTTTATGTCTCTATGAACTATTCCTTTTTTGTGAGAGTATGCTAAGGCTTTTGATATTTCTAAAATTATGTATAAAGCAAGGTATAATGGGAGTTTACCAAATTTATTCAAAAATTCGGATAGGTTGTAACCTGCGATATATTCCATCACAATAAAAGCATCATCACCTTCAATAAAATAATCAAATATATGAACTATATTTGGATGAGAAATTTCTGACATAATCATCGCTTCTTTTTTAAATCTTTCAAAAAAAATTTCTTTTGTTTTAGAAGAAACTTTTTTTAAAATTACTTCTTTATTTAAGCTGGGATGTATTGCTTTATAAACCTCACCCATTCCACCAACAGCAATTTTACCGAGTAGTTTATAGCCTTTTATTTCTTTATTTTTAGGTTTTACATTGTCCATATTTTTATCCGTAAATATTATACTTAAAATTTTAAGATTTGTCAAAAAATATGAATAAAAGTCTTAAATCAAAGAAGAAACAAAGAATTAATTGAAAACAACGATAAACGACCTGACAAATTCTCTGTTTTCACAAAGAAAGAAATATTCACCACTGAAGACGCAACAACACGGAGTTAAGATATGGAAAAAAATTCTTTAAATATATTTTCTCCGTGTTCATCGCCAGCATTCGTTCTGATATGAGAAGTTAATTAGATAAATACTAGTCTTTACTAAGAAAATCTTCTACTTTATCCTTATATTCTTTTGAATTTCTTATATTTTCAATTGATTTCCATATCTTTTTTGATAAATTTGGATATTTTTTAACAAAATCAAATGATAACATAAGAAAATACGGTTTACTTTCTATATCTACTGAGTATTTTATTATTTTATTGCTAAACTCTTTATTTTTTGACAAAACAAAATCGGCTCTTGCAGTTTGAAGAGCGAGTCCTTGTATTCTATTTTTTATTAATTTGTTAAAATTATTTTCAATTGATTTTGTTTCTTCATCAATTTGAACATTAAGAGATTTTAACTTATCGGCAATAGAAAAACCAGATTGGATACCAATTTTACCAGTTAAATTTTTAAAGGCTTTTCCGTCCCATTCTAAGTTTGAAGTTCTAAGAATATACAAAGAATACCCAGAATAATGTATATTCTTTGAATTATCTATATTACCATCCTCTTTTGTAGGATAATGCCCCATTTCCAATCTTTCTGTCTTAAAACTTGAAGCAAACGCCCCATCAACAACATTTGATTTCATTAATTCTAAACATCTTTTCCATGGATATTTTTGTAGTTTTATTTTTATGTTTATTTTTTTTTCTAATATTTTCATCATTTCAATATCAATACCCGTACCATCTGGCAAAACCCATGGGTAAGCATTTTCGTCCTCATGAGTAAATGTTATTTCAGAAGGAGTCGGTTCTTCGGCAAATAAAGAATTTAAAAATAATAAAGAAAATAATAAAATTGTAATTTTAAATAAATTCATAGTTTTTCCTCCAATGTCTTATATTATACCAAATTATATTATTTTTTCAAAATAAAAGTAATAATTTTATTTTATTCAAAAAAATATTTAATAATTAAAACAATCTAAATTGATTCAATAAAATCTTTCGCTTCTTTAAGAGATACTCCTGAAAACTCCTTATATTTAGCAATAGCATTAATTTTTTTATTTTCTTTTATAAGATTTGTTATCTCTTGCAACTGCTCTTCTGTTAGTTCTCTTTTTTGTGGAATGTCACTGGCTTCTTGGTTGACTACCTCCTGCCTATTATAGGTTTTCTTTTTATTTTCATAAAATATGATCCCAAAAATAAAAAATATAAAAAAAGATGGGACAAAAAAAATAGAAATTTCCATACCTCTGATTTGTTTTATGCTATAATATGTAGCTTCTTTATTTTCATAAAAAGCCTTAACATACATAATAGAATTTTTACTGTCATCTGATCTTTTAAATTCAACTTGCATTGCACCAGAAAAAAGAACTTTTTTAACGAGTTTTTCCAAAAGTTGTTCTTGAAAAATTTCGTTTGTTGCAGTAATTGCCACGCTTAACAAAAACCCAAACAATATAGAGAATAAAAAAACTTTTTTCAACCTATTTTCCGCCTTAATATTTTCTTCTTCTATTGGAAACAAGGGATAGGTACATCTTATTTCCAATAGAAGATATAATTTGTATCATTCTGTGAAATCATATGGATAAAATATCCTTAATCTCACATCTTTATTAATAAATAGCAGATATTGGAACTTTAAAAATAGCAACCTTTTCTTTAGAATGAAAATCTACTAAATTATCAAAAGACGTTTCATCTCCGCTTTCAAACACCCTAATATAAAAATGATAATTTTCAAAATAAGGAACTGCAATTGCAATATGATAATACTCTGGTATTACTGGACTTTGAGTTCTCAACCTATTAAAAACTAGAATATAAAAATATTTTGAATCCTGTTTTTGATCTCTAAATAAAACTTCTTTTAAATTAGTAAAATAATACCCAGCATTAGGAAAGTATTGACTATAAACATCTTTATCATAAATTAATGCTTTATCAATTCGATAATTATAATATTGATTTATTTGGTCAGTAAGATTTTTAACCCAATCAAGTCCAAAATAAGGATCATACTTACCTTCAAAAGCCACATAAGAAGTTTCTGCTCTCTCAGAAATTCTTTTTTCTTTTAAAATTGATAATGAAAGCCACTTAAAATTAGAATATTTTAACCTTATATAGTTATCAACAACGTCTTTAACAAAACCACTACAATTAATGCCTTTTTTTTGAATATTTTGAGATAATCCATTAGATATATATACAAAATCTCCAAATTCATCTATTACTCCATCATCACAATACTCTAAAGATAAAGAAGGAGTGATTACTTTTTTTATAAAATTTTCTTTAAATTCGTAATCATTTTCAACAATCAATGTTTCATCTTGAATTTTATTATCATAAAAAACATTAAGAAAAGAATCTGATGACAAAAACTTAAGAGAGTCAAAACTAAAATGATAAGGCAACCCTTTTTTTATAATTTTTCCAAATAAATAAACATCAAATTTAGAAAAAGATGATTTATCAAAAAAAATATATGAGTTATTATTGTAATGATAATAAAACTTTACCTCTGTTAATTCTTTTTTATAATTAAATAAATAACTTAATCTTCCATAAGAATAAGTTTCTTTTAAATCTTTATTCATAGTGCTATACATTTTCTCAAATTCAGATATAACATTATAAAAAATAAACAAATAATCAAATTTATCATATTTTACAGAAGAAAATATATCTTTTAGTTCTTTCTTTTCTTTTAAAGACATATTATTCTTAAAAATATAATTATTTGATTTTAATTCATAATTTTTGGATAATTTTTCTTTCTTCTTTTTATCGAGACTAAAAATAATTTCCTTTTCAAAAACTTCTTTTTCGATTATCTTTGGAGGCTCTTTTAAACACAAAACACCAATTTTATTAGAATCATAAAATTTTTTCTTATCAACAAATTTTTCCCAATCATTTTCATTGAAAAAAAGCAATTTTCTTATATTCACACTATCGTAATAATCATATTTTTCGCTACTATAAAGAAACGCCACAAAAAATAAAAAAAACAAGACTCTTTTTGCCATCTATCGTTCCATAACATAGATTTTTACAGATTTTTACAAATTACACTTTATTTATACACCCAACATAATATGTAATCATCCGTGTTATAATTATCGTCTTTTTTCACTTTTTTCTATATATAGTTTAATTAAGAAAAGATATTTTTATTTTTTTTTGTAAGGTGGTAATTTAACAAGTCTTTTGGCAAAAACAAATCTTTCTTTATAATAACTTTCTTCCAAAGAACTTTTAATAACCCCAGTCCGCAGTCCTTGTGAGGCAGAATGAATAAATTTATTATCAAAAACATATATTCCCACATGGCTAATTTTACCCCCAATATTAAAAAAAACAAGATCGCCAGGTTGTAGCTTGTCTATAACCAAAGTGCCAAGTTCTTTTTGCTCCATAACAGTTCTTGGAAGTTCAATATCAAAAACTTTTTTATAAACCGCTGATACAAAAGCAGAACAATCAACACCATTCTTTTTATTTCCCCCAAATTCATAAGGAGAATCAAACCAAGATTCGACACATCTAAAAAGTCCCTGCACAATTTCTTGTCTTGTCTGTGAAATTAAAAAATTTAAAGAAATAAATAATAAAATCAATAAAAATAAATGCTTCTTCATAGATTTAATTTTCGTAAAAATGTTAGTATTTTTTTAATAAAATATTTTAAATTTTAAAAAAATATTTTGTATATCAAAAGCCAAAATAATTGTTGATTTTATTTAAATTTCGCAGTAATATATATATTAAAAAAAAATCTAAATGGTAAATAAATTTTTCTTATGCTGACAATTGTCTCATACCTTAATGCTTATATCTAAATTCGTTTGTATAAAACAAATTACAACAAATAATGTCATTTTATTATTTATTGACCTTTTAGAAACATTTAAGTATATAATTATTGCAAACAATTGATTTAAAACCATTGTTCTAATTAAACATTTAGAATTCCTTGAGTACATAAGTTTATATCGACATTTTTTTAAATTGTCAATATAAAAAATAAATAATTTATGGAGAAACAATTGCCTCTTTATAAAAACAATCTTAAAATATATATAGTCCCTATCGGTGGAATTTATGTAACTAAAGACCCAATGGTTTTACAAACAGTTTTAGGTTCTTGCGTTTCTGTTACACTCTTTGATAAAAAACTTAAATTTGGTGGAATGAATCATATAGTTTTACCAGGTAGTTTTATAGGAATGGAAGTAGAAAAAATGATTAAAGAAAAAGATTCAAGATATGGAATTTTTTCTTTAGAAAAACTTATTTATGAAATGCTAAATTTTGGTTCTCAAAAAAAAGATATGGAAGCAAAAATTTTTGGTGCTTCTTTTATGGGCAGAAAAAAACAAATTCTTGATATACAAACATCAAATGTTGAATTCGTAAAAAGTTTTTTAGATATGGCAAAGATAAAAATTGTCGAAGAATTAACTTTACAAAATGAAGCATTAAAGATTTTTTTTAATACACAAACTGGTATTGTAGAAGTTGAAAGGTTAAACAGTGGAATATAAAGAAGCTTTTAAAATATTAAAAATTCCAGAAAATTCTTCGATAGAACAAATAAAAAAATCTTTCAAAAATTTAATATTTTTATATCATCCAGACATTTCCCATAACACAACCGAAAATAATGCACTGACAGAGGAAATCATACAAGCTTATAAAAAAGCCAAAGAACTTATAAGCAAAAAAGAAAAAAAAAATATAAATATTATAAAAAATAATTTAAATGAATATTCAAATTTTAATTTCTTTTATCCAAAAACAGAAAAAGATTTTTTTTGTTATGTAACATTAATTTTTAAAGAATTAGAGAAAATATTCTATAATGTAAATTATTTAAATTGTTATAAAAATACAGTTGAGTTTTTATTAAAAGAAACTGAGAAATTAAATCAAAACGATATAACATTTAGTCTAAATTATTTTTTTTCAGGAGTACTAATTTTAATAAAATCAAGGTTAAATTCTTTAAAAGAGTTTTCTAACGAAGAATATATACTTGACTCATTTAGAAAAGATTTCTTTAATTACATAAAAGAAATAATTAATGCAAAAGATTACCTCGCTTTTAGATTCAAAATTAATATACCTCTTGACAATATAATTAAGGACATTATTTATCATTTGAATAAACTAAAAACTTCTTCTTATAAGGAAGAAATCTCAAGTATTTTTTATATAATAGGTATTTTTACAGAAGAAAATTTTTATGATAAAATTTTTAATAATTTAAAATAAATTTAGGAGTTTCTATGAAAAAAATTTTTTTTGTTCTTTTTGTCGTATTTTTAATTTTTTCTTGTAGTAAAAAAAGTACAGTCACTACTACTACTATTATTAAAGAAAGCACTGGGGTAAAACAAGACCTTCAGAGTATGGGCTTTCAGATTTTTAATGCTGATATTCCAGCACCAAATTTTACCATTTATGATCTATCTGGTAAAGCAGTTACTCTGACAGAGCTTAAAGGAAAAGTCGTACTTTTAAATTTATGGGCGACATGGTGTCCTCCTTGTAAAGCTGAAATGCCTTCGCTCCAAAGACTTTATGAGGCAACTAAAGACAAAGACTTTGTAATTTTGGCAATTGATAGTGGAGAAGATAAAGATACTGTTAGTAAATTTATCACTGCAAATAATTACACATTCCCAATTATGATTGATCCAACTAATAATGCAATAGAACAATATTCATCTGGCTCAATACCTACAACTTATTTAATCAACAAAAAAGGATTTGTATTAGGTAGAGTTGTTGGCGGTAAAGAATGGGATTCTAAAGAATTTATTGATTTGATAGATAAATTAATTAAAGAATAGCTAATTTTTTATAAATAACATCTGAAAACAATGGGAAAACTACCATTGTTTTCATTAATTAAGGTTTTAATTTTACTAAAACATCAGATTTATTTTCTGCAAATACAAAATCATCTATTGCAAAATCAAGTTTTTCGATAATGTTACATTTTTTGATTAATGCTATTTCATCGTCTGTTAAGCCAAACTTTTTTGAAAGTAATTTTATTAATGTTTGTTGGCTTTTTTTAATTTCACCTTCTTGTATTCCTTCGATTTTTCCTTCGATTTTTCCTTCGAGCCTGCCTTCAAATCTTGCTGTTTCAAATACTGATTTTTGGTAACTTAAATTCTCAAGGTAATTTTCGTATTCTACTCTTTCTTTTTCGTTCATTTTTAAGACGTCGAGTTTTTGTTTTGCTTTATCTATGTTTTTTGCTTTAAAATTTTCTTTTATTATACCATTCTTAAAAAAGTATATCCATT
>Ga0209518_1001830_pt1 | contig 21591 bp, 24 predicted proteins | sample RifGroB1_FD_183993 | JGI IMG/M metagenome (GOLD analysis project Ga0209518, IMG submission 183993) | Groundwater microbial communities from Rifle, Colorado, USA - Groundwater B1 (SPAdes) (version 2) | ecosystem: Environmental > Aquatic > Deep subsurface > Groundwater | place: Rifle, Colorado...
TGCTTGCATATCTTTTTCCAAGCTTTTGACTAACCTCTCTCTTTTCCCCTGTAAGAAAAATCTCAGACTACGAACATTCCTTCTATACTCCTGGGGGTCTATATCCCCGGTACAAATGCCCGGGCAAAGACCGATTTGCGCATTAAAACACGGTCTTTTATATGTGCCTACCTTATCTGCCTCATGTGTACTATAGGGAAATATCTTTCGCAAAATATGGAGGGCCGAACGTACATCTGAAGCACTAGTGAAAGGACCAAAACGCTCTCCCGCTGTTTTTTCTTTACCTCTCACTAAAAGTATCCTTGGATATTTTTCTTTAGTGATCTCGATGTATAAGAAACTTTTGTCATCCTTCTCCTTAAAGTTGTACGGAGGCTCAAACTTCTTTATCAACTCGGCCTCCATAATGAGAGCCTCTATGGCTGTCGGGGTTTCAATACAATCTATGTGTTTAATCTCCCCTACTAACTTCTCTGTTTTATCCGAATGCGATTTGTTGAAATAACTAGAAACTCTTCTTTTAAGATTTCCTGCTTTCCCTATATATAACAACTTCCCCTTAGCTCCTTTGAAAAGATACACCCCCGGAGTCTCCGGTATATTTTTCAATAATTTATTCATTTGTTGAGGGTCTTTCTCAAATATGCACCGGTATAGCTATTTTTATTCCTTGCTATATCCTCGGGAGTGCCCTGTGCCACAATATTTCCACCCCCTTCTCCTCCTTCAGGTCCCAAATCTATTAACCAGTCAGAGCTTTTAATAACATCCAAGTTATGTTCAATAACCAAAACGGTGTTTCCTCTTTCCACCAACCTTTGTAAAACCATCAAAAGCTTTTTAACGTCTTCGAAGTGCAAACCTGTAGTAGGTTCATCGAGTAGATACAAAGTTCTATGGGTATCACGTTTTCCTAACTCCTTGGAAAGCTTGATACGCTGAGCTTCTCCTCCAGATAGGGTTGTTGCAGATTGTCCGAGCTTTAAATACCCAAGTCCCACTTCTTCCATAATTTTTAACCTGTCATATAACCAAGGAATATCTTCGAAAAACTTAACCGCCTCCTCCAGGGTCATCTCCAATACCTCGTATATATTTTTATCTTTATACGTAACCTCTAGGGTCTCTCGATTAAATCTCTTCCCGTGGCAGATTTCACACTTTACATAAACCGTTGGCAAAAAGTGCATTTCTATAGCAATCTGCCCATGTCCCTCACAGTTGTCACACCTACCCCCTCGCACATTAAAACTAAACCTTCCTGTTCTATACCCTCTGAAGCGTGCCTCAGGGGTGGCTGCAAAAAGGTCTCTGATATGAGTCCAGGCGCCAGCATATGTGGCTGGATTTGACCTAGGAGTACGGCCTATAGGAGATTGGTCGACATTCACCACCCTGTTTAAATATTCCAAGCCTAGAAGCGCATTGTGTTTACCAGGAACGAAAGCTGCTCGGTTAAATTTATTAGCCAGGGTCTTATACAAAACATCATAGACCAAGGTACTTTTCCCAGAACCCGAAACTCCGGTCACCGTTATGAATTTTCTAAGCGGAATATCAATATCAATGTTTTTTAAGTTATTCTCCTTAGCCCCCCTAATCTTTAGGAAGTCTGCCGGTTTTTTTACTTCCCTTCTTTTCTCGGGTACGGGGATAGATTCATCTCCTCTTAGATATCTCAAAGTCAGAGAATCTTGTGTCTTATCCTTCAACAACGCCGGCATAACCCCTTGAGCTACGATATTGCCCCCATGTACTCCGGCCGCAGGTCCTATATCCACTAAATAGTCTGAGGCGTGAATAGTCTCCTCATCGTGCTCCACCACAATTATCGTATTGCCTAAATCTCTTAGGTCATGAAGGGTCTTTATCAACTTATTGTTATCCCTCTGGTGCAATCCGATTGTCGGCTCATCCAAGATATACAAAGTGCCAACCAGTCTTGATCCAATTTGAGAAGCAAGACGAATACGCTGAGCTTCTCCTCCAGAGAGCGTGCCCGCTTTTCTATCAAGCGTTATATATTCCAAACCTACATCCTCCATAAATTGCAGACGATATTTCACTTCCCTAAGGGGGGCTTCTGCAATTTCCCTTTCTTGATCAGGCAATGTTTTCAAGGATTCAAAATATTTAATGGCATCCGTTATAGAAAGCGCCGTTACCTCTACAATATTTTTTCCGTTCAAAGAAACTGCTAAGGCTTCCTTACGCAATCTTTTACCTCCGCATTGTTCACAGATCTTTTCTGACCAAACGCTTTCCGTACCTAAACCATGGCAAGCTTCACATGCACCATATGGACTATTAAATGAGAAAAGTCTTGGCTCTATCTCTGGAAAAGAGAAATTATCTTTTGGACAAGCAAAACGCGCCGAGAAAATTAATTCTTGCTCATGAATCTTAATCTCCTTAGATCCTTTATATATACCGCTCAGCGTCTCGCTAAAGAGGATCTTCACAGCTTCATGGCCGTATTTCAACGCCATCTCTACTGCCTCCGATAAGCGTAAATGCCCGTCTTTGCTATCGAAATCCGTATTTACTGAGATTTTGTCCGTCACCAGATCAATATCGTGTCTTTTGTGGCGAGCGAGATCTATACGATCCCGCAAAGAGCGAAACTTCCCATCCACCCTTGCTTCAGTGAACCCAGAAGAAAGGAGGTCATAAAGAAGTTGATAGTATTCTCCCTTCCTACCAACCACTACCGGCGCCATGATAACTAACTCCTTCGCATTCTTATCATTTTTTGCCGCGGCTATAATGGCATCGACAATCTCTCCGCTCGTCATCCGTTTTATTTCATCTCCACACTCCACACAATGAGGCTTTCCGATACGCGAAAAAAGTACACGCATGTAATCGTAGATCTCTGTGATAGTTGCCACTATAGAACGTGGGTTTGAAGAGTGACTCTTTTGATCAATGGAGATGGCAGGAGAAAGACCCTCAATCTCGTCAACGTCCGGTTTATCTAACCTTCCCAAAAACTGCCTGGCATATGCAGAAAGACTTTCTATATATCTGCGCTGCCCCTCGGCGAATATAGTATCGAAAGCTAGGGAGGATTTACCTGATCCAGAAAGACCAGTAAAAACAATCATCTTATCTCGAGGTATCTCAAGATCCACATTCTTTAAGTTGTGTTCCCTAGCTCCTTTAATAATTATTTTATCTAGCGCCATGTTTATTAGTTTTCTTTTTCAATCTATCTTTCAAAACAAATATCTCATCTCTCAAAATTGCTGCGAGTTCAAAGTCTAACGCCTTAGCTGCTTCTCTCATCTCTCGTTCCTTATCTTTCAATATCTCTTGAAGACGTTTCTCTGATTGAGGTAGGGCACTTGTCTCAAGCTTTAGAATTTCATCTATCTTCTGCGCTCTAGATTTATCGAGTTCTGGCAATATATCCCTGATGGCGCGTTTAATTGTTTGGGGGGTAATACCATGCTTGGTGTTATGCGCAATCTGGATTCTACGTCTGCGCTCTGTCTCAGCAACCGCTCTTTGAACGGAACCCGTTATATTGTCAGCATAAATTAAGACCTCTCCATCTACATTTCTCGCGGCACGCCCAATAGTTTGAATCAAGGAAGTTTCTGAACGCAAAAATCCTTCTTTATCCGCATCCAATATGGCGACCAAGGAAACCTCGGGCAAATCCAACCCTTCACGCAATAGGTTAACTCCAACCAAAATATCAAAATCCCCTCTCCTGAGGCCCGTTAAGATCCTAATTCTATCAAGTGTTTCTACATCACTGTGAAGATAATTAACCTTCAACCCCTGATCGTGAAGATAATCATTAAGGTCCTCGGCCATTTTCTTAGTAAGAGTGGTAACCAATACCCTGTCCCCTTTGGCAACTCTCTCCTTCAGTCTTGGTATCAAATCTTCAATCTGTCCCCTCGCAGGTGCCATGGTGATCTTTGGATCGATCAATCCCGTAGGACGAATGATTTGTTCTACCGTATTTTCGCTCTTTTCGAGTTCATATTTCCCGGGGGTGGCACTAGTATAGATTGTCTGATTAACCCTTTTAACAAACTCTTCAAAGCGTAGGGGTCTATTATCCGCTGCTGAAGGAAGGCGAAATCCGTGTTCAATCAAAGTGCGCTTACGAGAGGCATCCCCTTCATACATTCCTCCAAGTTGCGAAACCGTTACGTGTGACTCGTCTATTACCAATAGATAATCTTTAGGGAAATAATCTATTAGAGTTGCCGGTGGCTCTCCCGGAGCGCGCCTATCCAAATGACGAGAATAGTTTTCAATACCGTTGCAATATCCAATTTCTCTAATCATCGCAATATCTCCTCTAGTGCGACGCTCCAATCTTTCTGCCTCAAGCAGTTTTCCTTCTTTTTCGAAAAGAGCCAATCTTTCCTTAAGTTCAACCTGGATTGCCTTGAGCGCCTCTTCGGTTTGCTCTTCCGGAGTAATGTAGTGTTTTACTGGAGAGATATATACTTCCTCAACCCTTGGCGTATTTTCATAACTAAATCCCTTAACTGGATCTATTACATATATTTCTTTGATGGTGTCTTCCTCTACAAGTAGGTTGTAGATCATATCGTCGTGAGAAGACATAATTTCCCAGTTATCTCCCCTCAAACGAAAACTACCTCTTTTTAAATCTGCGTTGGTACGCACAAACTGCACTTTGATTAATTTACGAGCTAGCTCTTCTCGTGGAATTTTATCTCCCACCCTAAAGTGCAAAATATTTTCTTTGTATAAATCTGGCGATCCCAAACCATATATAGCAGATACAGATGCAACGATGATCACATCCTTCTTGGTCAAAAGCGCAGTAGTTGCTGCGTGTCTTAACCTATCGATTTCTTCATTTGTATGAGCTTCCTTAGAGATATATGTATCCGTTCCTGGCATATAAGCCTCAGGCTGATAATAGTCGTAGTAGGAAACAAAATAGTGAACCTCATTCTCTGGGAAAAGTTCTCTAAACTCATTACAAAGTTGTGCGGCAAGAGTTTTGTTGTGGGCAATTACCAGAGTCGGCTTTTGCACCTCTTGGATTACATTAGCCACGGTGAAGGTTTTCCCGGATCCGGTAACTCCAAGAAGTACCTGGTGCTTTAATCCTTTTTTGATACCAGAACTTAAGCTCTTTATGGCCTTTGGTTGATCTCCTCCTGGCTTATTGTCTGAAATTAATTTAAACACGAAGAAATCCCCCCTTCATGTGGTTCTATAAGGGGGTATAGAGCCATTTTACGTCTCCGACCTTTTATTCACAAGTCTCCAAAAACGCAAAAGCTCCACACGTCGAAACGCGTGGAGCCATGCGTTCGACGTGGGAGCTAGATACTCTCCACGTTCTCCAGAAAGGGTCCGTCGTGATCGCCGAGAAGCTCGGCAATGGTTACTCCATGCTTCAGCGCTGGAGTACCACTGAAAACCTTCTCGTGTCGGCGAATCTTGGTCCACTTCTTGCCCCTCCTCTTGTCCGGAGCAAGCACAACCGTCTCCCCGACCTCGAGTACGAAATACGGGATCTGCTTGTGATCCGTGTAGAAGGTTCGTTCACCTCGTGTTCCAGCCGGTGTCACGCCAGTGATGGTCACACGACGCCTACATCTCAGAACCTTCTGGCCAGCCTCCAATTCATCTGCCCCGATTCTGATCTCTTCCATGAGACGTCCTCTCCTAGTCCTTCTTGGGTGAGGGATCCTTCTCCCACCAACGCTTCGCCGCCACGACGACCGCAAAGAACAAAGCGCTCAAACCCACGGCCTTCAGAGCTTTCTTCATCTTCAATCCTCTCTGAGTCCCATTCAGAACTCAAGGTGCCTCTAACGTAGACTATTTTATAAAACAAAAAAGGGGCTCTGTCAAAGAATAATCTCCCTAAACTCTTTCAATATTCCCTCTGGTAGTGGTTCACCCTGAACGGTACGTCCTGGATATCGCCAGGCAGAAATTACTCTTCGTTCTTCCTTCAGATCTCTAACCATTACCCATATCTCATGTTCTCTCTTCCCCCGACCATCTGGTTGCATCAAAGCAATCGTCCCCTCGGCGATCCCCACTTCTATGCGTTCTGGGGTTTTAATAACTCTACGCACCCTACTCTCAGAAAGGCGGTAGTAACCCATCTTGGCCTTCGCGTGGATTGTCCATTTAAGTTCCTTCATCGTGTATAATCATTATAAGTAAATGAGCCTGGGAAACAGAATCATATTAGTCTCCATACTTGCTCTATCTTTAGGGTTAATGGTTTTCTCCTCTCTCCAAGAATCCGCCATTATGGATGAATTAGCTCACATCCCGGCGGGTTATTCTTACCTAAATAACCTAGATAACCACCTTAATCCCGAGCATCCACCTCTAGTAAAGATGGCCGCTGGCTTGCCCTTACTTTTCTTGGATCTTAATTTCCCAACAGAGAGCACATCGTGGACCCAGCAAATAAATGGTCAATGGAATGTCGGATATGAGTTTCTCTATAAGTCTGGTAATGATGCAGATCAAATTATCCAATGGGCTCGTACTGGTCCAATGGTACTCACCCTCATCCTTATCATTTTCGTATATATATGGGCCAAAGAATTAATGGGTGGATGGTGGGCACTACTACCAGCATCAGCCGTTGCTCTATCACCTCATTTTCTCGCACATGGTCATTATGTAACAACCGATATTGGAGCAGCTTTAGGAGTTATCGTTTCTATCTATTATTTCAACCGCTACCTGATATCTCCCAATAAAAAATCATTGATCATAGCGGGTATCGCTTTTGGTATCGCCCAGCTTACCAAATTCTCCGCCATCATATTGGTGGGACACATGTTAGTTATGATTGTGTTTTATGCACTCCTTAGGTTCAACAGAAAAGAACACGAGCTTAAACACGCATTTGGTTTAGTTTTTAAATATCTCGGTAGGCTATTTATCATATTTGCCATCGGTGGCTTAGTGATATATCCCCTATACGCTATAAGCAATGTTAATTATCCTCCCGAGAGACAACTATCTGATACAAAAGCTATTATCGATACCAATTTTCAAATCCCTCCGTTGAACTATATAGCCGATACCACCATTTGGCTCTCTGACAAACCAGTACTTAGACCGTACGCCCAATATATTCTGGGGATATTAATGGTTTTTAAGCGCACTGCTGAGGGCAACACACTGTTTTTCATGGGCGATGTTGATACTAGTGGAGGCCCTGAATATTTCCCCATCATATATGGGCTAAAAGAAACTCTACCCATGCTTATTCTAGTGGGCTTGGGCATAATCTTCTCTCTTATTGGAGCAATCAAGGCGCTTTTTAAACGGACTCCCACTCTGCGAGAATATCTAGATACTAATCTCCATGAATTCTCCGCATTACTTTTTATAGTTATCTATGTTCTATATAGCGTAGTGACTCCTTTAAATATAGGATTGCGTCACCTTATCCCTATTCTTCCTCTTATATATATTCTCTCGACCGAATCTCTTAGAAAACACGCCCAGAAAGATGAATATCTAAAACAATTGAGATCCGCCATGATTATCTTCTTGTTTATTTGGCAAGGAGCCATCGCGGTAACAGCCTTCCCCGATTACATCTCTTATTACAACGATACTGTTGGCACAGATAATGGATGGAAATATGCTACCGATTCGAATTACGACTGGGGACAAGATCTAAAACGCTTATCACTTTTTGTTGAAGAAAATAACATCTCAAAAATAGGTGTTCACTATTTTGGTGGAGGAGATCCCCTCTACTACATGCCAGATCAAGCGGTGCTTTGGCGCTCTAACATGGGCAATCCCATTGAAAGCGGCATAGAGTGGATAGCCATATCTGTTAATGAATTGCAAAACACTACTGCTCCCACTGCCCCCGGATACACCAGAAATATTGAAGAAGAATACCGTTGGTTAGATAACATACACTCTCCAGATTTCAGAGTTGGTAAATCTATATTCGTATATAAACTTTCGGAGTAGTTATTGGCTGTAGAAGGCTCTGCCAGGAACTCTAAGATCAAGGTAATTGACTGCGCCCCATTCGCCACTCTGGCGTAATTGTTCAATTACGGCTCTCCCAAAAGAAGGGTCATCCTGTAGGCTAAAATAAATGGATGGACCACTTGTCTTGGCTACCGCCTCTCTAAATTTCAAATTCTCTATTCTAAACTCTTCGGTTGGAATATCTAAGTCCTCTAAAAGCACAAAGGCCGCCTGAATATTTTTAAACATACTGTCCTCTATAACCTGCCCCCCTAGGGATAATTCTCTTTCAGATGCATCTCTAACTAAGCGCACTACCAGTGGTCCCTTAATCTCCGGTGCGAATGCAAAAGCGATACCTCCATCATCAATCCAAAAACACTCGTTTTTCAACTCCATACACCAAATGGCATAGCGCTCCCTGGAGCTTAGAGTGAATTTAACCGTGCGATTCCAATATTGTTTATCTAGCTCCATAACCGCTGCCTGAGGAGCATTCTCCAGGTTAAAACTAGGTTGATAGAAAATAATATTTTTACCAACAGCCTCTTGAAAATTCACCCCCGGTGCAAGCTCGCCCTTATCCACTTCCACGGCCTGTATAACAAATACTGGTGAAAACCAAATAAAATAGACTGCACCTCCTGCAGCTAACAAAAGTACCCCCAGAAACAAATACCTTCTAAGGGAGCTTCGGCCTCTCAATCTCCTTCTTGCCAACATACTTTTGTAGAACCTTAGGTACTAAGACTCTTCCCTTAGCATCTTGGTTATTCTCCAAAATAGCAATAAGCATTCTGCCAATCGCCACACCCGTAGCATTTAACGTATGAACATATCCCCCCTCCTTACCGTCCCTATATTTGATATTTAATCCTCTCGATTGAAAATCGGTGGTGTTTGAGCACGAATGCGTTTCTCTATATTTATTTTCACTAGGAATCCAAGTCTCAACATCGAACTGGTTGCTCGCCGAAAAACCCATATCTCCAGTTGAGATATGCACTATTCTATATGGCAAATCCAAAGCTTGAACAATTTCCTCTTGCATCTTCAGTAAAAAATCATTCTCTGCTACTGAATTTTCTGGTTTGGTGAAAGAAAACATCTCCACCTTATCAAACTGGTGAACTCTTAAAATACCTTTAGTATCTTTACCGTACGATCCAGCCTCCCTACGAAAAGCGCTAGAAAATCCCACAAAACGTAATGGAAGAACTTTCTCATCTAGGGTTTCTCCCATATACAAAGAACCGATCGTATCCTCTGCAGTACCTACAAGGTACAAATTATCTTTTTCTATAAAGAAGGCGTCTCCATCGGCTATAAACTTGTTCTTGCCCATGCCAATCATGGGTTCTGGTTTTATAAGGACCGGTGGAACTATAGGCACAAAACCGTGCTTACTGAGCTTTTCAAAGACAAATCTTACTAGAGCGAACTCTACTAGCGCCAGATCCCCTAATATATAGCCAAAACGGCTCCCAGAGACCTTTCCTGCCCGTTCTATATCTATACCCCCCCCGGCCAAAGCAAGGTAGTCCTGGGGCTTAAATTTGAACTTCGTGGGTTTCCCGACTTCTCTTAGAACAACATTATCTAGCTCGCTCTTACCAACAGGCACCCTCCCCTCAGGGACATTAGGAATTTGAAGTAATATAGCCTCTCTCCTATCCCCCAAAGACTTCAGTTCAACTTCTAATTCTCTTGTTTCCTCTTTAATCTTTTTGGCCTCCTCTTGATCATCTTTCCCAAGTTTATTCTTTCTAGCTCTTAACTCTTCTATCTTGCCTGTTAACTGACGCCACGCGGTATCCGCTTTGACCAACTCATCAACCAAAATGGGATCGCCTCCTCGATTTTTAAATCCCTCTTTTACCAAATCTGGATTGTCTCTTACAAGGTTGATATCTAACATATTATTTTTTGCTTTTAAGTGTTGGGAATAGAATCGCCTCTTTGAGTGAATGTCTCTTGGTGGCCAAAGCTACTATTCTATCAATGCCTACACCCAAGCCAGCAGCTGGAGGCATGCCATATTCCAACGCTTCAACAAAATCTTTATCCATACGGCTTGCCTCTTGGTTTCCGCCTCTAAAAAGTTTTTCCTGGTGCTCCATACGCTCACGCTGATCAATTGGATCATTAAGCTCACTAAAACCATTTGCCACCTCCATTGATTCTACAATGAAGTGAAAACGTTCCGTGATATCAGGATCATTAACTTTTGATTTAGCTAATGGAGAAGTAGCTTTTGGTTGATCCACTAAAATAGTTGGTGAAGTTAGGTGAGGACGCACCTTCCTTTTGAAAATCTCGTCTATCTCGTCTTTGTTCTTTACCTTGTTCATATCCACTTTCGCATACTTTTTAAAAGCATCTGCGTATTTTATTCTTTTCCAAGGTCCTTTTATGAAAGGCTTAAGTAGCTTTTCGGTTAACTTGATCATGCTCTCATAGTCTTCATATGCCCAGTACAACTCAAGCATAGTAAATTCTGGATTGTGCTCCCTATCTATACCTTCATTACGAAATACTCTACCTATCTCAAAAATCTTATTAAACCCTCCAATTAACAATCTCTTTAGATACAACTCTGGAGCGATACGTAAATAGAAATTTTCTCCGAGAGCATTGTGGTGTGTCTTAAAAGGCCTGGCTAGCGCTCCCCCTGGAATAGGTTGCAACATTGGAGTCTCAACTTCTATAAATCCCTCTTTCCACAAAAACTCTCTCATCTGCCTAATAAGCATGGAGCGTACCTCAAAAGCCTCTTTAATCTCTTTATTTAAAATCAAATCGAGGTATCTCTTGCGAAATCTCTCCTCTACATCCTTCAACCCAAACCAACTATCAGGCATGGGGTTAAGACTTTTAACCAACATGTCTATCTTGCTGGCTTTAATACTACGCTCTCCTCTTTTGGTCTTGAACAGCACTCCTTTGACCCCCACGAAGTCCCCCGGATCCAAAGTTGCTTTCCAAAGAGCAAACTGTTTCACCTCCTTCTTGTTTACAAAAACCTGCAAGGAGCTAGAACCGTCATTGATATCAATAAAGAGCAATCCCCCCTGATCTCGTAAGGACATGACACGTCCAGCAAGATATATCGCCTTTTTTGAACGCTCTAAACTAGCAAAGCTACGCAGTGCTTCGGCTATTTCTGTACGTTTTGAAACATGGGCGGGGTATGGATCAACCCCAGCTTCTTTCAGCTTTTTGAGCTTTTTTAACCTATCCTGCCTAATTTCGTTAAGCATTGCTTAATCATTAGAATATCACATTCTCACCTCCTAACAATTACCCCTACCCTAGCAACCCTAACCTTAAATCGGCTATTATCTACGGATGCATTATTTGTTTCTAGAGAAAGATGTCGTAGCCCTGCGTGAAAAATTAGATAAGCTAGAGGAGCAAAAATTAAGTACTGCCCAGGACGCAGCTATTCACGTTGGTCAAAGTTCAGAGACTTGGCATGACAATGCAGGATTTGAAATTGCCATAAGAGAACAAATGAGACTTTCTAAAGAAACATCCGATATAAGAAATATGTTTGTAAAAATACATACAGTAACGCCAAACCCTAAACCCACAAAAGTTGAGGTTGGTTCAAAAATTGTATTAAAAGATTTGGATACAGATGAACAAAAAACTTTTATTATCAGTAGCTATCAAGTACTCAACAAAAAAGATGATAGTGAGATCTCTTATACCGCCCCTATTATTCAGCCATTTATGAATAAGAGAAAAGGCACCAAGAAAAATATTCTAACCCCTAACGGAGAAAAGAAATACGAACTTATATCTATCCAACCAACGGATATATAAGAATTTAAAATCTAGTTAATAGACTGGATCTTATAGTTAGTTTTTCCAGAGGGAGTCTTTACTTCAACTGTGTCCCCTACTTTTTTCCCCATAAGTACTCTACCGAGAGGAGATTCATTAGATATATAACCACCCATAGGATTAGTCTCACTACTACCTACTATAAAAAATTTTACTGTATCCCCGTTGCGAGAGGCTTCTACAGTTGCTCCAACCTCAACCACATCGCGCTTCTTGGGTCTTCTAGTAATAATCTCGGCTTCCTTGAGCATTTGTTCAATTTCTGAAATACGTCGTTCAACACGCTGTTGTTCATCGCGTGCTTCAATATATTGAGAATTCTCGGATAGGTCCCCGAGCTCCTTGGCAATCTTCAAACTTTCGGTAACTTCCTTGCGCCCTTCAGTTTTAAGCCTCATGAGCTCCAGCTCCAATTCCTCGAATTTTTCCTTAGTTAGGTATTCCATACAAAAGACAACTAGGGGTGAATTCTACACACATTTCCCCAATCAGTAAAGGAGGCTATTTGCCCTCCAAATTATATGCCTTACGCCAGAGCCACCAACGTACCTTAACGGTCTCGAAAAGGACTTGGAAATAGGCTAGTGGTTTAACCTTTGAGTCAGCGTCGTTTACCCAATATACGGGTATTTCCTTAATTTTATATCCCATGCGTTTTCCAAGGGCCAATGCTTCAATATCAAAACCCCATCGTTTTATCCTCTGTTGAGTAAAGATTCTTGTAGCAGATTCCTCGCTAAATGCTTTGAACCCACATTGGGTATCCCGAATACCGGGCAAAAGTAAGGCCTGCACAAAAAGATTCCCTAGATTACCCAGAATGCGCTTAAGAAACGACTGAGGAGGATGCATCTGTGCTCCCCTGACATCCCTCGATCCAATCACGATATCGTATCCTTCCTTAAGAAAAGGAATCATCTTATCAAAATGATCAATCGCAGTTGAATTATCGGAGTCATCAAAAAGCCTATATTTTCCCCTTGCCTCCAACATACCCAACTTTACAGCGTTCCCCTTCCCTTGATTCGCTGAATATCCTATCACACGAAGATTGGGAATTAGTTTAGTAAACTTTTGAACTATCTCTGATGTACCATCCGAAGAACCATCATCAACTACAATTATCTCGTAGCTATAATCCTTGGTGGATAGGTGTCTATCTACATCGACTAAAGTTAACGGGAGTCTCCCAGCTTCGTTGTAAGCTGGAATAATCACCGAAAGGTAAGGTTTTGTATCAACCATCACTATCTATGGTAGCGAAGTCTAACAAAAATGGCCAAAGCTAATCCCCCAAAAAGATCAGAGAGTAAATCTCCCAATGTATCCATTAACCCAAACTGCAATGTCTTAAGCGGCAATCCATAGGTCGCTATCGATAGGTCGTAGAGAAACTCCGTGAACTCCCAGAGCACTCCCGTGAATGCTACCCATCCTATAACTAGGAATAAAGTAACCCAAAAGCTACGAGCGGTATCAAAATAAACTGGGTTTTTATAGAAAAACCAATAGAAAATTGCTGCCGCCATTACCCCTCCGAGAAAATGGGCTGGAACATCTATCCAGGCCAAGGATCTGTACCAATCATTAGAGGTTGCTACAAGATGGACAGCAAAAAATGAACAAACAGAAAGAATAAGGTTATGTTTAGCTTTGGTACGTGTCATTTAACGCTTCTTCCACTGAGGAGCGCGACGGGCTTTCTTAAGCCCAGGCTTTTTGCGTTCTACCTTACGAGGATCACGCGTAAGATATCCGGCAGTACGTAATCGCTCCTTCAATTCTCCATCAAATTTTACCAGAGCTCTGGCTAAACCAACAGAGACAGCTTCTGCTTGAGACATAATTCCTCCCCCATTAACTTTCACTGATACCTCAGCATTTTTCTTTGCCCCAGAGTCCAATATGCCAAGCGGGGCAACAGCATTCGTTTTATATCTCTGAATTACAAAGTATTCCTTAGAATCCTTGCCATTAACTCCGAACACGCCTCCCTTACCTGCTGGATAAAACCTCACTCTAGCAACAGCGCTTTTACGCCTTCCTATCCCTTCAAAATATTTCTTTTCTAATTCTTTAGCCATTGTCTTTAGTTTCTATAATTAATCTTTTAAGCCTCGGGGTGAGCAACTTGTTTTTGGGAAGCATTCCTCTTACTGCATTCCAGAGTACTTTTTCTGGAGTTTTCCCGAAAACATCTGCATATTTTTTCTCCTTCAAATTTCCAGGTCTATCACTATGACGCTTATATGTCTTCTGAATTGCTTTCTTCCCAGTCACCTTAAGCAAGTGAACATTTTTTACGATTACCTTATTACCACCTTCTTTGTGAGGAGCATAGCTCGGAAGATTTTTATCCTGCAAAATAGTAGCTATTTGGGTAGCTAATCTTCCAAGGGGTTTATCTTTTGCGTCTATCGTGTAATCAGCCATGATTTTATACAAATTCAATAATTGCCTGTTTTACTCCATCTCTCTTGCGAGTAACAGTAGTTTTTCTAATTCTCAAATACCCGCCTCTTTTATCTTTGTATTTGGGAGCAATCTCATGGAACAGTTTGTATGCGGAAGTCTTTGGCATGCGCTTCATTAACAATCGCAGGGCTGCCATATCTCCCTTTTTGGCTAAAGTAATAAGTTTTTCTACTTTTGGCTTAATTGCCTTAGCTCTTGTTTCTGTAGTTTGAATCTTCCCCTTCATCACTAGGTTGTGGCACAAAACACGTACGAAGGCACGCCTTTGTCCTGTCGGTAAACTAAATTTATTTCCTTTCCTAGTGCCTCTCATAATACTTTACTCTTCTTTAGTTTCTTCTGTTTTCTTTTCCTTTTTGGTAACCTTTTCCTCTTTTGCCTGAACGATCTCAATGTCGGCTACTTTCTTAAGGTGGTCCATCAAAACATTAGCTGCCTTGTGCAAGGCGCTGGATGGAGAAACAGTACCATCGGTCTCAATTTCAACTCTTACCCGGTTATAATCGGTACGATCTCCTACACGCATATTCTCTACCGTGTAATTAACGTTGGTCACTGGTGAGAACACTGCATCCAAAGCTATGGTACCAACTGGTAGTCTCTCTGTTTTCTGGGCTTCAACTGGTACATATCCCAAACCTTTCTCTACGGTCAAAATTACATCTAATTCTGCTCCCTTGGTAGAAAGAGTCGCGATATGTAGATCGGGATTCATCACTCTAACCTGAGGATTGTCGGTGATATCTTTGGCCTTAACCTCTCCTTCTCCTTTAAACCTCAAAGCTAGTTCTTGTGGCCCCTCGGCGTAAAAGGCAAATTTTACTTGTTTAAAGTTGAGGCTTAACTCAACAACGTCCTCTACCATACCTGGGATAGTGGTAAATTCATGCCCAGCTCCTTTGACGGTAAAACGAGTAATAGCTGCTCCTGGAAGTGAAGAAAGCAGCACTCTGCGCAAAGCATTTCCTATGGTTAAACCGTATCCTCTGAACAAACCCTCTATCTCGAAGACGCCTTTGTGTTCGTCTTCGGATACTTTCTTTATTTTTACTGTTTCGCTTAAGTATGCGTAATCCATATTTTTATTTTTTGGAATAGAAGTCTACGACTAAACTTACATTAAATGGAACATCTGTATCTTGGGGTTGGCCTACTACGTCCCCCTCTATCTGGCCCTTATCTATCTTGAGCCACACTGGGGGCTCAAACTTCTTCAATTTCTCCGGAAGCTCCTGGAAATATGTCATGCTCTTGGATTCCGGCCTCACGGAGATTTTATCACCGACCTTGACCTTATAGGAAGGAATCTTTACCTTCTTCCCATTCACTCTGAAATGCCCATGAGATACCATCTGACGAGCTAAGTTACGCCCTTCAGTGAATCCCAAACGCATAATCACATTATCCAAACGGCGCTCTAGCGAATCAACCACGGCTGCTGTTGCAGAAATATGTTCTGCCTTACTCTTTTTCTCAATTTCCTTAAAGAGTCTTAATAGCTGTCTCTCGGTTACACCATAGCTGAATTTAATCTTTTGCTTCTCTTGAAGCTGTTGACCGTATTCGCTAGTCTTGCTCTTAAATCGTTTGCCGTGTTGACCAGGACGATATGGTTTACGAATTAAAGCCGCCTTTGGAGAACTAGAGCGCTCACCCTTCCTGGAGAGCCTAACGCCCAAACTTCTTTCTTTTTTTTCAGTAGTTCTAATCATTTTCTACATTCTGCGTTGTTTCTTTGGCCTTGGCCCATTGTGAGCAATAGGGTTAACGTCTTTGATGGACAAAATATCTAATTCTTGTGTAGCTAGAGTTCTAATCGCAGAATCTCTTCCTGATCCAACGCCAGATACATATATATCAACTTTGTGTGGACCAGTTTTGCTGATTTTTTCCATAATACTCGCAACTACTTTTGAGGCGGCAAACGGAGTGGCCTTCTTTGGACCAGAAAAACCCGTACCTCCTGCGCTTGCCCAAGTAATTACATTACCTTTCTCGTCAGTGACTGTAATAGATGTGTTGTTATATGAAGCTTTAACATAGATACGGCCCTGTTCAACAGTCTTTGCACTCTTTTTCTTAGCAGCACCAACAGGAGTCTTATCTGAAGGCTTTGCCTGATCTCCTGTTTTTTCTATAACTTTCTTTTTACCCATATTTCTACTTCAATGTTAATTTCCTACGACCACTACCCATAGTGTGGCGTACATTACCTCTCACTGTACGGGAGTTGCGCTTGGTGTTCTGTCCTCTTACTGGCAAATGTTTCATATGTCTAATGCCTCGATAACTTTTAATATTCTTCAAGCGTGTAATGTTGGAACGCACCTCCTGGCGCAATTCACCCTCCACTTTATATACCTGTTCTATTATTTGTTTGATACGGTTAAGCTCATCTTGACTCAAATCCTTGGTACGCTTAGTCAAATCAATCTTGGCTTCTGCCACAATCTTGCCTGCGCGAGCTGGTCCAATACCATAAACTCTCGTTAGGGCTATAACTACACGTTTCTCATCTGGTATGTTGATTCCGAAAAGTCTCATTATCCTTGTTTTTGTTTGTGTTTCGGACTTGTTTTACAAATGACGTAAACCCGCCCTTTGCGGCGGATTACCTGACACTTATTACAGATCTTTTTTACTGATGCTCTTACTTTCATAAACTCATACGCTACATCCGCCAGGTGATTCTGCCTCTGGCAGAATTCTCATCTGGGAGCTCCAGTTTTACCCTATCCCCAGGCAAAATACGAATACGTTTGATGCGCATCTTTCCTGCGACATAGGCTAGAATTTCCCGATCATTATCCAACTTTACCCTAAAGGCAGCTCCCGGTAGGGTTTCCACGATTATTCCTTCAACGGTCATCTAGCGCGGCTTGGATATTAACACAATGACTATTTAGCGTCAACGCTGATACGACCTAGGTCTTCGGGGACTCTGGTAACCCAGAAAGGCCACATTTTAACCTCTCCAGAGCGCACTCCAGGGGTAGAGAAAATCTCACTTTTGAGCTCTACTTCCTTCATCCCTACGATCTTCTTAGTAAACTCGCTTACATCAAAAGGCCTGGTCCAGTTAGATTCAAACTGAACCGCGCTACTGAGCTCCTCGGCCTCAAAGTCCACACTAACTTCACCGTAGTCGATTGTGTAATCGTATATTTGCAGCGTCTGGCCATCGTCCACCTCAAATTTCTTACGCAATGTATCTACCACCTCAGCCTCATCAAAACCTATTAGTTTAATCTGTCCATAGAGGGTTAGGGAGAATTTACCATCCTTGTCTACTACATCATTCACCTGCTCCCTTATAATCTGTACATCATATGCTCCTTCCAAAATTTTAATGTTGGAGGGTAAGCCTACAAAAAACTCTGCCTTTAGGGCATCCTCTAATTTCTTTTCCAAATCTGCCCTAGCGCTCTTCAGGTCACCATCCGTTGGCACTTTGGTTTCGCCGAAAGATCCCCCGGTCATTGCATTCTTTGACTCACCATAGAAACCATCATATTTGGCCGTGCCCTGAAATCCAGGAATGCGGAATTTTGAAACTGGACCAATATTATATGATTCCCCTGGTTGATCTGCTGTAACTCCCGCCTCAATGTGTGAAGGTGTTAACGTATCCCCCTCTTTTGTTGCACCAGGTACTACCACATCATTATCTAATCTATATATTTTCCCTTCCGGCGTTACAAAGCGCGTACTCGCTACCAAAGATTGGGACTCCACTCCATAATTGTTGTATATAGTGATAGTTCCTCTGGCCTTTCTCCCTACTGAGTCCGTACCATTAGCTGCATATTTATCTGTAATATTTTTCTCAGAAGAGAAAATCACCCCCCTCAATCGAAGTGTATTTTCACTAACTACACTTTCTTCAGTATTTGGAGAAACTTTCAAACTGCCTATATATCCATGCTCTGTTTTATCCAAAGAAAGAGTAACCTTCACCCTTGGCAAGAAGGTAGCTGCTCCTGTAACCAAGACTCCTGCTATCAAAATTAAACTAATCCAAACAATCCTCTTTTTGCCCTTACTCATACCCTTACGAGGAGCTTTGTAGGCATTCCCCGTCTCTTCTCCTTCCATCTCATCATCTACCTCTGGACCAACCACAGAACGTGAATGTTTGCTTGCTCTGTTTGATTTGGATACCCTCCTTGAACTACTCGGTTTTGAAACGGATCTGCCCCCTTTTATTACAATATCCGAAACTGTTTTCTGCCCTCTTCCCAAAAAAGGATTGTTAGCTTTAATGCCTAATGAAAGTGCTTTTTCAATAGGTCTTACCGGCTGTCTCTACTTCTCTTTGAAGAAGTTGTAGGTCTTTTTTGCTCTCCGCTGCCTTAGCTTCACGGGGAATATACAAAATGACCTCATTTTCTTCGGCCTTAAGGACCTTATCTATAGCTGAAGCTGTAGAGTCAGATTTATTTAAATATATCTTTTTACTAACCAATTTGAACGATAGTATTATAAGGCTTATCCCCCTTTATTAAAACTACCTTGAGGGTGTCGCCCATTTAATTCGCCTCTTAGCTAACTCATTCAAATCTTCATATATGCCATGAATCCCGTCTTCCAAAAACCCTTCTATATCAAGTTTTGTAGGACTTTTTTTCAAACTGATATATTTTTTCCCTAAAGGATAACGTCTACGAAATATCTGCTCCGGTAAAATAAAATCCGCACTCACATACACGGGAGGCACCTCTTTTAACTTAAGTGCTCCTTCATTTCTTACATTCATCAAGAGAGCATTCACGAATTCGCCAAAACTTGCCCAGAATATTCTTCCCAGAAATCTGTCCATCTTCTCTGACACCTTACCATCGGCGTATTGCGCATATATCGAATATGCTACGTCATTATCTAGATCCAACTTATCCCTAACTGCCTTATCAAGGTTTTGTCTACCCCAATTAAAACTATTAAGGTGAGCGATTTTTTCATCCGTTATAGAAAATATGTGACTCATATCTTCCTTAATCTCAATATAATAACCGTGATCTATATCTTCACTATGAGAGAGTATATGAGCCCTAATACTCCCTCCCTCAACTCCTACACTCTCATTGTTCTTTTCACCAGTCATACTAATACACAATTTGATCTCTAACTCTCTACCCGTAAAACCACTGGGATTAATTACTTGATGGCCATCTATTTTTACTCCCACTACCCTAGCATCTGTCATTACTAGATCCATCTCACTTTTATTTAATCTCTCTGCGGCTTCTCCTCTGCAATCGTTATAAAACTTCCAAACTGCTTGAGAGATGTGATTTTCTAAATCTACGGGAGTAAGCGCCTGTGTCGGATGCTCTCTGGTTATTTTAACAGTAGAGAATATCGTCACTGCTTTATCCGGATTTAGATCAATAATCTTCATGTTTTATTGCACGGTTGCTCTTAGACGACGCACTCCTTCTGCGACTGCTTCTTGTTTGCCAATTTTTATCTTACCAACTTCTCCCGTATGGGTTACGTGTGGTCCCCCACAAAGCTCTTTTGAAAATGCGCTCTCTAAGGAATCCCCAGAGTAATAAACCTTCACCTTAGGTGGATACTTTCCTTTAAAGAAGAACAAAGCTCCGCTTTTTTTAGCTTCTTCTAGGGACATTTCCTCGTACTGAAATGGCAAATCTTTTTCAACAACCTCATTAACTAAATTTTCTACCTTAGTAATTTCTTCATCTGTTAACTTACGCTCAAAGGTAAAATCAAAACGAGTACGTTCTACGGTTATATCTGAACCCCTCTGAGACACGTCATCACCCAAAACCTTCTTGAGTGCTGCTTGCATTAAATGAGTAGCTGTGTGAAGCCTGGTAACTTTCTTTAATTCCTCCTCGTCTGCTGCCTTAAGCTCTCCGGTATCAAGCAACATACCGTGACCTCCAAACTTTCTTTCCTTTCCGGCTCTTGATGTTTCTTGGTGTTTTTCAAACTCTTTTTCAAAATCTTCCCTACGGAGTTTCTTGCCCAAATCTCTAGGAGCCATCTCAACTATCAATTCAAATGGCAAACCATACGTTTCATATATAAAGAAGGCGTCTTGGATAGTAAGCTCTTTCCTCAGTGCCAATTCCTTAAGCCCCCTCGAAAGGGCTACCTTAAATTTCTTCTTCTCTACTCCTATCACCTTCAATATTTCTTCCTTGGTAAGGTTGGGATATACCTTATGAAATTTATCCACTACTACAGTAGGGATCTCGGATAGAAGATCTCCATGAATATCCAGTTGCACTTCATAAGCAATAACCCTTCTAATTAATTTACGTAGTACATACCCAGCCTCCTTATTAGATGGTCGAATTCCATCGGCTATCAAAAAACAACTAGAGCGTAAGTGGTCTGCGAAAATGCGCGCAATACGCTCCTCTACTTCCGGCGCCAATTCTTTAACCTTCTGTATGATCGGTGAAAGCAGATCTGTATCAAAGATATTATCTTTCCCATCGAGTACCGCTACTACACGCTCAAGGCCACTTCCAGTATCAACCCCAGGAATTGCCAATTTTTCGAGCTTTCCGTCTTGGCGTTGATAGAATTCATTAAAAACTAAATTCCAAATCTCAATGCCGTTTACAAATATCTCTGTAGTTGGCCCGCATGGCCCTTCATTACCAGTCGGTCCCCAAAAATTCTCCTCCCTCCCCATTTTTTTAATCTCAATTCCAGAATCTATATCTTTCCATATTTTTTGAGTCTCAACGTCTTCGGGCACATCTTTATCCCCCTTAAAGACAGTTACATAGTCTATCTGCAACCCAAATTCTTTTGTCACAAGCTCATGGGCATATTCTATGGCTTCTTTCTTAAAATATCCCCCAAAAGAAAAGTTACCTAACATCTCAAATAGAGTAAGGTGGGTTTCATCTCCTATCTCGTCAATGTCAGTAGTGCGAAAAGACTTCTGGATCGAAACGACATTCAATGATCCAAAATCATGCATGGCATCTGCCTCCCTAGTGTAGTATGGCTTGAATTGCTGTACGCCTGCTGTGGTTAGCAAAACAGAGGGATCAGTAGGCAAAAGAGAAGATGAGGGCACAACCTTATGTCCCCTCTTCTCAAAAAATTTGATAAACTTTTCCCTTACTTCTTCTGATTGCATTAGTAATCCACTAAACGTTTTGCTTCATCGTGTAGCCTTATTTTTTCAAGCGCTTTCGCTTCGATCTGACGAATACGCTCTCTTGTAACATTAAAGACTTTTCCTACTTCTTCCAAAGTATGGGTTACTCCATCCTCAAGACCAAAACGCATTTCCAAAAT
>Ga0209518_1001831_pt1 | contig 21589 bp, 14 predicted proteins | sample RifGroB1_FD_183993 | JGI IMG/M metagenome (GOLD analysis project Ga0209518, IMG submission 183993) | Groundwater microbial communities from Rifle, Colorado, USA - Groundwater B1 (SPAdes) (version 2) | ecosystem: Environmental > Aquatic > Deep subsurface > Groundwater | place: Rifle, Colorado...
CGACCGTACCGACCACTTCCGAGGTGCTGCTGGCCACGATCCAGCGTCAGCGTCCGCTGAACCCGATGATGATCTACGAACAGGCCTTGGCGACTTCCGCCGTCGCAGCGACGACATCCGTTGAAGTCACCACGACCGTCACCGGCTTGCTGGTAAGTTCGTCTGTCATCGTCAACAAGCCGACTTGCACAGCCGGCCTGATCATCTCCAATGCGCGCGTATCGGCTGCGGATACCTTGGCGGTGCAGTACACCAACCTGACAACCACTTCAATCAACGTGCCTTCCGAGACCTACACGATCGGCAACGTGCAATTGCAGGGGCCAGGGTTGGGTTTGACCACGACCGCCGGTCTGTTTGTGGCGCAATCGTACTACCCATCGTTGCAACAAAGCCTGAAGCTGGCGGAGTCCTTGCGGACTGCATTGCTGGCGATCGACACCGTTGCAGCCACTGGTGCAAGCACGTAAAAGAAAAGTTGCAAGTTTTTGATGTAATCTGTACAGTAAACCCACCTCTAAAACGGGGTGGGTTTATTTCATTTAATCCAAGGAGAACACTTTGAGAATATCCATTGTCGTCCCCGCCTATAACGGGGAAAGATTCATCGCCAACGCAGTCAGAAGCGCACTCGCGCAGAAGCTCATCAACCCGGACACAAACGAACAGGCGCTGTACGAAGTCATCGTGCGCGATGATGGATCCACGGACGGTACACTCAAGGCTCTGGAAGGTATCACTGACCCCAGACTGCGCATTGTTGCTGGCAAGAACTGCGGGGCTATCGCCAAGTCATTCCAGGCGGCATTTGACCTGGCTGACTCTGAATACGTGGCCGTGATGGGGCAGGATGACCTGATCGATGAAAACTATCTCCAGCGCACACTGGCTGAATTCAAGGATGATATCGTGATGGTTGGCTGCCAGCCGCGCTTCATTGATGCCGACGGCAACCCCTATACCAACCTGGCAGATTCCCGCCTTTCCATCCCCAAAGCGGTCAATATGACGCGCGCCAACTGGCAGGCATTATTCAAGATCGGGAACATTTACTTCGGTATTAATACATATTTGCGCACCGCCGTCATGGAAGCCGGCGGCTTTGATGAAAAGGCTGGCTGGCTGCTGGACTGGGATTTGTATACCCGCTTGGTCAAGAACCACGACATCCATGTGATCGAAGAAGAGTTGTGTTCACTCGGGATCCGTAATGACACCACCAGTTGCATCACCCTGGACAAGATTCCAGACCAGCACCGATACGTGCGCTACATCCGCGAAAAGAACTACCCGCCAACGGCCAAGATGAAGGTGGCCATCGCCACGCCGTTCTACATGAGCCAGGAATATTCCCATTATGGTGAATCGCTGATCCATACCTGTACCATGCTGACTCTGGCCGGCATCGAATGGGAACTGATCCGGGTCAACGGTGATTCCTATGTCGATCGCGCCAAGAACACCATCATCGCCAACTTCCTCGAAACGGATTGCACCGATCTGATCATGATCGATTCAGACGAACAGTGGAGTCCGATCGCCATCTCACGCCTGTTGCAGCACCCGGAAGAGATCGTGGCGGCCGCGTACCCGTTCAAGAACAACTGGGGCAAGTTTGCTGGCAACCCGCTGACCAAGGTGGTTGACGGGGTTAATCAGTACGCTGGCTGGCGCGAACTGTCTGACGGCTCCTGCCTGCTGGAAGCCTACAATGTCTCTGGCGGGTTCATGCGCATCAAGCGCAGCGCGCTGGAGACGTATGCAGACGCATACCCAAATGATGTCTATACGGACGATTGTGCGTGGCCTGGACGCCCTGGGCGCATCTATACCGCGTACTTCATGTGCGACATCGTGAATCACCAGCGTTACGGCGAGGATTCCTATTTTTGCCGGCGCATGAAAGAGATCGGCATCAAGCTGTGGATTGACCCGAACATCACCATCACCCACTACGGCATCAAGGGTTGGACCGGCAATTTCCATGAACACATCCTGAAAACCCCGGAAGAACTGAAAAGGATGGCCGACGAGTTGATGGAGAAAGCGCAGGAAAAAACTGTCGTGCACCAGCCCGCTTTGAGCAAATCATGAGATGCCGCCACTGCGCGGCGGAGTTGACGGTGCAGATGGTGGACCTGGGCTCGGCGCCACCATCGAACGCTTTCCGGGACGGGCCGGACGGGGTAGAGCAATATTACCCGCTGCAGGTGCTGGTCTGTACCGAGTGCTGGCTTGCGCAGACCAACCTCGACCTGTTCAAGATGGACTACGACGAGTTGTTCACGGCTGATTATCCATATTTTTCCAGCACGTCGGCCAGTTTCGTTGCGCACGCCAAGCACTATGTCGAGGGTATGACAGAATCTTTGGGGTTGGGTCCGGACTCGCTGACTGTTGAGGTTGGATCGAACGATGGGTATTTGCTGCAATCCGTAAAGACACCTTGCTATGGAGTTGAACCAACAGCTACTGGCTACAAAGCCAATGAAAAAGGTATCAAAACCGTCCATAGTTTTTTCACTGAAAAACTGGCAATAGAATTATCAAAAATTGGGAAGGCAGATTTGATGGTGGCAAATAATGTGCTCGCCCACGTCCCGGACATCAACGATTTCGTGAAGGGCTTCACCGCGCTGCTGAAGGATACCGGCGTTGCTACTTTCGAGTTTCCGCACTTGCTGAAAACTGTGCAAAGTAATGATTTCACGCAGATGTACGCCGAACATTATTCCTACCTGTCGCTCACGGCCGTCAAGCGGATATTCAATTCTAATGGCCTGCGCATCTTTGATGTGGAGTGCCTGACCACGCATGGCGGCAGTCTGCGCGTGTATGCGCAAAAGGCAAATGGCGGGCTGCGCGAGCCCACCAATTTCGTGCGGATGATCATGGACCGTGAAGAAGAGGAAGGGGTGAAGACGCAAAAGTTCTACACCGATTTCCAGAAGGCGGCAGAGCGCGTGAAAAATGATTTGCTGATGTTTCTGCTGCAAGCCAAGCAACTCGGGCGCACCGTGGTCGGCTTCGGCGCGGCGGCCAAGGGCAACACACTGATCAACTTTGCCGGGGTGCGCGAGGACTTGGTGCAATACGTGGTCGATGACACACCCAGCAAGCAGGGTAAGTTCCTGCCCGGCAGTCGCATCCCGGTGCAGGCGGAATTCACCACGAAGCCGGACTATGTGCTGATTCTTCCTTGGAATTTTGGCGCTGACATCATCAAAAAACTGGAACCGATGCGCACGCATGGATGCAAATTCGTGACGGCCGTGCCGAGACTGGAGATACTGTGAAACCTTGCATTAAATGCGGATCAATCTTGCAATCATATCAAGAGTGCTAAACATCCTGTAGACTTCATGCAGAGCAAAGGATATTTACTATGAACAAAAATGTTCCCCACATATTGATTGATTTGGAAAATAAAACGCTCAATGGCGAGCCGCTCTATAGCAAAGCATCATTTGATCTATTGAACGAACTGCAAATCAAGGTCGGCTGGGAATTGCGATACCCATACACTGCATCATGGTTAGGTTTCCAACTTCTTCAAATCCCGCCTGATGCCCTACGAATTCAGGAGATCATCTACCAGCAACGTCCTGATTTCATCGTAGAGACCGGCGTTGCGCACGGTGGCTCGGCGATCTTTATGGCAAGCATCTGCAAACTGATGGGTATTGGTCATGTAATCGGGGTAGAGAAAGGGCTTATTTGCCGAGAACAAATCGAAGCCCATGAACTTTCAGAATACATTACCCTCATCGAAGGTGATTCTGTTGGTAAAGAAATTGTGGATCAAGTGTATAGATCATGCAGTGGAACGGATCGCGTTCTCCTTATCCTTGATAGTTGCCACAGCAAAGCTCACGTACTGGCCGAACTTGAGGCATATGCTGGTTTGATTCGGCCAGGGTCTATGATTATCGTGCAGGATGGGAATATGGCTACTCTGTGCGATACGCCGCGTGGTGATCCAGCTTGGCTACAGAACAACCCACAAGAGGCTGTAAAGGAATTCATCAAACGACACCAAGAATTTATCATTGAGCAGCCTGACTTGAAGTTTGACAATGACGGGATAGCGAGTAACATTACCTATCATACGAATGGATTCCTGAAAAGAATCTAACCGCAAGGAGATCATCATGCACAAATCTGATGTCAAAGAATCCCCTCACGACGCGATAAAGTCTGCTTCTCCTTCGGACACTCACCTGACCGTCGACGCAGGGGACTAAATGAAACAGTTTTATACCTACCTTCACTGCCGCCCGGACGGGATGCCGTTTTATGTTGGCAAAGGTGGTGGTAGCAATAGCGAACGTCATCATGATTTCAAATGGAATAGAAACAAACACCACAAAAATATCATCGCCAAGCACGGTGCTGATAACATCCTTGTTTACATTTTCCATTGCGATTCAGAACAGCAATCGTTAGATGATGAAATTCAGCAGATCGCGCAGCTTCGCCGCGAAGGCTATGAGTTAGTCAATATGACAGATGGTGGTGAAGGTACGAGTGGACTCAAGCATTCTGCTGAAAGCCGCGCCAAAATGTCTATTAATAGTCAAGGTAAAAATTTAGGTTTAAAGAGATCATTCGAAACACGCGCGAAGGTTGGTGCTGCTAAAAAAGGGAATAAATATTGTCTTGGTTTAAAACGCCCTCCTGAATTTGGAGCTGCAATATCAGCACGGCAATTAGGCAAAAAACCATCACCAGAATCTGTTGCAAAAATGGTTGCTACAAAAACAGGTAAATCATGGTCTGCTGCCAGAAGATTAGCGTTTGAAAATAGTAAATTCGTCAACATCAGGAACAATGTCAGCGGACAATTCAAAAGGAGATAAAAATGAACAAATTTAATGCGTATCCAAAAATCATGCTCCACCCGAGTCATTCCCCAGCAGTATTTAAAGCGTTGACTGCTGAGGAGCAAAAACTCAAAGGCTTGTTTGCGCCCGTGCCTGAATGCCTTTCACCCGAGCGCTATCCGCCAGTCACTGTCACCACGCTCGACCAGGAGAAGCTGTATGCCTCGAAAGGCTACCGGCCCGCGAACAACCCAACTCCGCAGGAATACGATGAGGCCATCCTTGAAAGCAAGCATGTGGATGGCTTTGTATATCAGGCATACCCAAAGTACAAATATCATGCCGTAAATATCCCGGTCATCGTGAAGGATGCTGCCGAAGAGGAAGCTCTGGGCGAAGGCTGGGAAGATGCACCGATCATCGCGTCCGAGGATGATATTCAGAAAGCGCCGCCCACGGTGAAGAAGGCCAGGGTAGCGAAAGCGAAGAAGGTCAAAACAAAGGCCAAGCGAGCCGTGCCCAAAGGAATCGTCAAGCGCAGCAAAACCAACAAGGACGCACAGCAAGCAGCATAATTTAGCAGCACAGTATCGACGTGATGTCGAGACAATCCCACAGTGCCTGACGGCCGACGGAAAGGCAGAAAATGCAAAAGTTCGATGAGCCTCTTGTAAATCAACTCACCGGTCTTCCACTGGCCGGCATCAGCGTAACGATTCAGAATTATCCAAGCGGAGCGACCGCGACGATTTATGGATCCAATGACGTTTCGTCTACTCCGCTAACCCAGCCGCTCACCTCTCAAGCCGACGGCACATTTCCGTTCTATGCCGCAGACGGTCACTATCAAATAGTCGCAACCCCACCAGGCGGACAGCCGGTGGTCACCGACTTTCTAATGCAGGACATCACTCAAGCGGCCGGGATCAACGTAGCATCCCAGACCCACGCTGCCGCTGCAAAAACAGATTTGGACGAAGCCGATGAATTCCCGCTTGCGGACAGTGCTGTTAGTTATGGATTGAAAAAAATTCAGTGGTCTGATATCAAGAATGCGATCTTAGCGTTATTTTCACCAAGTTCCGGTTCTTCCTTAATCGGCTTCCTCCAATCCGGTACTGGTGCTGTTGCGCGCACTATGCAGGAGAAGGGGCGTGAGGTCGTAAGCGTTAGGGACTTCGGTGCGGTTGGGGATGGGGTGACTGATGACACAGTTGCATTTCAATTAACAGCATCTATGGTTGACGGGTTTGTTACTCATTCCTCTGTCTATGCATCTATGCCGTCTGCACCTTTTGCAAAAATATTTGTTCCACAAGGCAATTACTTGATTACAACCGACATAGATACTGAGGGCAAGGATATTATTTGGGTTATTGAAACCGGGGTAAATATTACAGGATTGGATTTTCTTAATGGTAGAGTTTATAGGGAAGGACTTCGTATCAATGCTACACATCATGGCATTCTCGACCATGCTTGTTCTTTCGCAATAAATGCACACAGAACAAATAGTCTTGGAAAACCAGCAGGTATTTTTGGTATCACTCACCCAAATCAACTATCTTCATATTCAGACCGTGACTCTGTAGGTTTATATTTTGAAAACAAAGCTGCTGCCCCTGTGGATACCTGTGTAGGATCAAATTATACTGCTTCAACTCTTATTCCGGTGACGCCAGTGGATGTGACTAAGCTAAGAATAGGGATGATAATTGATACTGCCCACTCCCCTAATAAATATTCAGGGGTAATTACAGAATGGGCTTCAGATGGCACACAAGTAACTGTGTCAGCGTGGTATGAGGTAACAGGGACAACAGGAGTGGCAGGAACTCCGCCGAATGGTGTCGATGCTTATATTAATCCTTTTACGAAGGCATGGGCAGGTAATGCGCAAATAGAACTTGACGCAAATTCTATAGCGACTCGTGCGGTAGGAATGGAACTTGGATGTAGGAATTCAAAGACGGTTTTAGCCATTGGTGACGCAGACTCTGCAACGAATTATGTATGGGGTTATGATGCGGTAAGTTTTGGGCCTAACTATTCAACCTCTGGGTTTATTGCTAGAGGGGGATTTCTTCGTGGTTTTCATGCGTCAGGAAACATTGAAGCAGGAATCTCTGTAACCGCTCGTAACGGGGTATTTCCAGTCACAGGGTTTGAATCCAGATGCGACTCCGCATATCAAATTAATTGTATGCCTGACGGGGTAAACTCAGCGTTTAATGTCAGAAATAGTGGCACAATGGATATAGGCAGTTCTGCTACAGCAGCAAGCAGGTTCATTAGACTACGCTCATCTGGACTTACTGCTGATTACGATGCAAGAATTTTGTGGAGTGGTGGTAGTGCTTCGACAGGTCAGGGAACATTGAGATTTACTGCGGCAACCTTAGAAGCACAAGGGGTTTTCAGACCTTATACAGATAATTCATCATCACTTGGTGGGGCATCTAACAGGTGGACAACTGTATATGCAACTACAGGTACAATCGACACATCAGATGCCCGCGAAAAACAGGACATATATCTGTTGGATGAAGCTGAGAAACGGGTAGCATTATCCCTTAAAAAACTTGTAAAAAAATTTAGGTTCAAAACTGCCGTTCAAGAAAAGGGTGCTGATGCTAGAATCCACGTTGGAGTTATTGCACAAGAGGTTATCTCTGCGTTTGCAGCAGAGGGATTAAATGCCCATCGCTATGGCATCCTTTGTTACGATGAATGGGAAGAGCAAATTGAAAAATTGGATGTCTCCGGGGAAGTATTGCAAGAACAACGGATTGCTGGTGATATGTATGGTATTCGGTACAATGAGTTACTTGCCTTTGTTATAGCAGCGCTATAAAACTAAAGGATGAAATAGACAAAAAGCTAAGCCTAATCAACACTATCACAAGGACTAACATGGAAAGCATAATCGCACAGCACTACGCTGACCTGCTTAACGCAAGGAATAAGCAATGACCATCTTCATACCGCCATCATCACTTCCTGCGGACACAATGCGCTCAATCGCGCAGGACAGTTTTGAGCAGATCAAGGTTTATGCGCCAGGGGTGGATATTGATGCCGCCGATGCCGCGCGCGCGCTGAGTCTCACGAACCAGATGCTGGGTGAATGGGCAAACGAGAAACTGGTTTGCTTCGCCAACTTGGAGCAATCCTTCCCGCTTGTTCCGGGGGATCGCACCTACACGATCGGCACCGGCGGCGATATCAACAAGGTCCGTCCGCTGAAAATCGAAACCGGACCGGGAATCGCCTATCTGTTGGACTCAAGCAGCAACCGTTTTGAAATTGAAGTCATCGAGCAGGATGAGTGGAACCAGATCAAGCTTCTGACCGTGACAGCGCAGTACCCGAACAAACTATTCTACGATCCGCAGTATCCGCTGGGGATCATCAACATCTTCCCGACACCTGAAACAGCGCATACGGTGTACTTCGACTCACGCCTGAAACTGGCCAGCATGAACGCCCTGGATACTGCATTCAGCCTGCCGGATGGGTACGCGCAGGCGATCAAAAGCAATCTTAGCGTCCGGCTCTGGCGGTATTACAAACAGGGGGCACCAGACCAGGACTTGAAAGACGAGGCAAGCAACGCGCTGGCGGCGATCAGGCGCACAAACCTGAGGCAATCACCGGTGCAGTATGATACAGCCATCGTGAACACCGCCGCGCGCGGCTACAACATCCAGAATGATTCATAGTCATGTTGAGCCCGATTTTTGACAGTTTCAATCGCGACAGGTCAAGAAGTGGGAATACTGACCAGTGCGTGAACATTTATCCTGAAGACATCGACGGGCCGAAGGGGCCTGAAATCGGACTGCTTATCAGCGTGCCCGGAAAGCGGTTGCTTGGAACAATCGGCCCCGGCCCGATCAGGGGGATGTACGAAGGCAACGATGGACTGATGTACGTGGTAAGTGGTGCCGGGGTGTATTCGGCCACCACAGGGTACGCGGGCACCCTGCTCGGCACGATTGACAGCAGTTCTGGTGCCGTGTCGATCATCAACAGCCCAACACAAATTCTTGTTGTGGACGGTACCGGCGGATGGGTGTGGGATAGGGTTGCGCTGACCTTTACGAAAACCATCGAAAATGCCGGGACTGATTGCGTGAATCCTACGGCCGCCATTTATCAGGACGGCTTCGGCATCGTCAACTCTGACGACAATCAAATCTACCAGACGAACTACAACGACCTGGCCGCGATGACATCCGGATCACCGGCGACGGCAAACAATGCATATGTCCAGAACAGTTCAAAAAATGTGGTTACCTTGTTCGACCTGAAGGAAGAGGTTTGGATATTCAAGGAAGATTCGATTGAGATATGGATCAACCAGGGAGCAGCCGGTTTTGCCTTCACGCCGCTGCAGGGCGTGTCTATCCCGGTCGGCTGTTCCGCGCTGGCATCCGTGGCGCAACTTGGCGAAAGCATCGCATGGCTTGGTGGCAGCGAACAAGGCAACGGCGTGGTGTATATGTCGGTAGGCTATCAAGCCGTCCCGATTACCACCCCCGCACTATCAACCCGGTTCCAGAATTTTTCATCCTTGTCTGATGCGGTTGCCTGGGGGTATCAGAAGGACGGGCATTATTTCTACGTGATCACGTTCCCAATCGAAGGGGAATCGTGGGCATATGACCTGAAAACCAAAAAGTGGCACCGCCGCGCGGGGTTCAATAATGGCGTCATGACACGCGACATCGCCAATTGTTCCGTATTTTTCAACGGGCTGAATATCGTTGGCGACTACCAGAACGGGAACATCTATGCGCTGGATAACGAGGTTTTTACCGACAATGGGATGAACAGGAAATGGGTGCGGTCGTGGCGCGCGCTTCCTTCTTCCATGCCGCAAGGTGTACCAATGAGCTTCGATTCACTCCAGATTCTGCTGGAAACCGGCATCACCGTGCCCGCCGGGACGAACCCGCAGATCATGCTGCGCTGGTCAGACGACGGTGGGTACACATGGACGCAGGAATTTCAAGTTCAAATGGGCAAGACGGGCGAAACATCATGGCGCGCAATAAAGATCCGTTGCGGTTCAACCAAAATCGGTACCGGCATGGACCGTATTTGGGAAATCTCAGGGGTTGATCCGGTCGAAATCAAGATCACTGGTGCTACCTTTGAGGGCGGCCCAGCATAGTTGAAATCGCCTGCAATAGCGAGTAATGTGTTCAGTATTGAAAGCGGCAATAGGGCCGGAAAAAGGAGAATAAAAATGGTAAATTATCAAGCACTGCTGCAAAAATATATGCACATGGTTGCCGGAGAAGAAGGAACAACATTCATATCTGACAAGCCTGATTGGATAACCGATGATGAGTGGAAAGAATTGGTTTTTGCTAATCAATCAGTTTTGCGCAACTGGGGCTCTGGCATTGTAGAAACCACAATTCCAGAAGTATATGACACAGAAAACGATGTGATGCTTATCGGCAAGGAAGCAGAAGCGTACCAAGCAAAAGTTGATCGCATTTGTGCGTCCGATCCTTATCTCGCGCTACGACAAGATTTGTGTTGCCTGCTCGGGAAATATTCGTGTGACTTGGTAGATACGAAAGGATTATTTAAGGATGTGGCAATTCGTGCTCTTGAAAAATCATTGCTTGAACTGAAAACCATAAACATCGGATTGTCACCAAAGGACTATTGGGAGTTGATTTTGTATCTCGGTGGTGAAATAACTGCGGTAGAAAATGGATTTAAGGGGAAAGCCCCATCTCAAAACGGGATAGAATTTTTTGTTAATCCATGCGCTCAAAGTATAGGGCTTGAAGTGATCCTTGATAAATATATCAAGACACCAGCATGAGCGTTACCAAACTAAATATCAACGCCGCCACACCGCTGCTTGTCGGCAAGGATGACCGGATTTCGCCGGCATGGTACAATATCCTCTCCGCACTGATTCCCGGCGGCAGAAGCATCCAGGCGCCGCTCGACGGGTTCAGTATCACGATCGAGGATGGAGTCGAAACGCTTATCCTGAACCCTGCCAGCGCGCTGGCAGCCGGAACGATCATCATGCCATCTGGCGCGGGTGATGGTGCCAAGGTAAAAATCACTTCCACGCAAACCATTACTACTTTGACAATTACCGCAGCGAAAGGGCAAACCGTCATGGATGCACCGACCGAACTTACGGTTAGTTTGATCGCGCCGTATGGTTATGAGTTTGTTTTCGACGCTGATAGTGCTACGTGGTACCGGGTGCAGTGATGGATGACTTGGTGACCGACCCACGGGAAAGACTGAACGAACTGCAACGGGTGATGAGCACAATGCCGCAGGCAGAGGGGTTGGTAACCACGCATCACTTCGTACCCGGCCAATATTTGCGCAAGCTCTGGCGGCCAGAGGGCACGGTGATCATCGGTAAAGTGCATAAAGCACCGCACTTCTTCCTGTGTGCCATGGGTGAGATCGCCGTATCATCCGGGGATGGCAACTGGAAGACGTTGAAAGCCGGGGATGTGATCGAATCGCAACCGGGCACAAAGCGCATCACGGTGGCCTTGACTGACGCAATCGGGATAACCGTACACCAGACCTCACTTACCGACCTTGACGAAATCGAAGCTGCACTGATCGAGCCGGATGAACTGGCTTTGTTTGATGCGCGGAACGAGTTGCGAAATTTGGAAATTGGGGACACAATGAACAAACTAACGTCGGGATGATGTAAGGAGGTAATCATGTCTTGGGTATATGCAGCAGTAGCAGTGGGTGGCGCATTGATTGGCGGTATTGCATCTAATCGTGCAGCCAATACGCAATCTGATGCCGCGAACAACGCCACCGCCGCGCAACAGGGCATGTTCGGAACAACGCAGCAAAATCTGCAACCGTACATGGAAGCCGGGCGCGCACCGCTGGCTCAACTGGTCTCAGGAACACAGCCCGGCGGCGATCTCATGCCGCAATCGTACACGCCATACGACATCGAGAAATTCAAAGCCTCACCTGAATACCAGATCATGATGCAGCAGAATGCAGAGGCGCTCAACGCATCGCAGAATGCCTCTTCTCTGTCCGGCGGCGCGAACAGCAATAACATGAAGAGCTTGATGGGGTGGACGCAAGGCAATGCAGTCAACCAGTATCAGACCGGCCTGAGCAATTATCTCCAGCAGTTCCTGACTGGCAATCAGGCCAAGGCGCAGCAATTCGGTACATACCAAACGCTTGCCGGCATGGGGCAGAATGCCGCCGCTGGCCTGGGCGACATCGGAACAAAAGTCGGCGGGCAAATCGGCGAAAATATCATCGGTGCCGGGAACGCGCAGGCAGCGGGCACAGTCGGGGTAGGCAATGCGATCACCGGAGCCATGGGGCAAGGTTATAATTCCTGGTTGCAGCAGCAATACCTGAACAAGTATGCGTTGAATAACGGCATGTCTGGTGCAGAGTATTCGAATGCAGAAGGCGTGCCGATTACTTTGCAGTAAAGGATAAATCATGCCCGTAAATAGTCAAATCCCACTGCAAGTCCAGCAACCTCAATTCATGACCCCCTTCGAGGGGATGTCAGGCGCGCAAACCATTCAACAGCAGATGCAGTCAACGCAACTGAACCAGCAGAAACTTGCGGCCGGCCAGCACGAATTGAACAATCAGATGTTGTTGTCCAGAATCGCCGCCGTGCCGGGCAGCATCGATCCAGCAACCGGGCTTTGGTCGCAGACCGCTATCGACAGCATCGTTCAAGCAAACCCTGTTCTTGGGCGGGATATTCTGCAAAAACAGACCAAAGACAAAATGGCTATCGAGCAATTAAGCCTGCAAAAAAATAAAAACCTGGCGGCAATGCACAAGGCAGGTTCTGACGCTATCAATGACGAGCAGCTTGATGCTGTTGGCGCAGCAGATGCGGCACCCGCAGAAAAACGCGAAGAGGTTTATGCCGCTAAATGGGCGGAAGGGCGTGCCCGGCTGAAGAAGACCGGACTTTTTTCAGAGGATACGCAATTCGCTGATATGTCCTACAAACAGGCAAAGGAAATCTTGTTGCGTCGCGGCGGCAAAGAAGACAAGAATGCGGTTCAAGATATTGCGAATGCGCGCGACATAATCAACGATCTAAAAACAGAGTATTCCCATCTGGATTCGAAAAGCCCGCAGGCTGCGCAGATCATGGAAAAGATTCGTGATGGTGAAGAGGCAATCAAGCGGATGAAAGCAATGCCAGGCGGAGAGAATAAAGAACCATCCAACATTCAAACTGCCCGGATATTGCTGGAGAACAAAAACAATCCTGATTTCATCAACGCATTCAAAATGGGTAAAAGCTCTGCCGATCCGGTTGGAGTTACAGCCAGCGCGCTGTACAAATCGTATACCGATGAAGATATGTGGCCGTCAGAAATTGAAGATGCATCGCAGGATGAAAAGGTTGCCTATGTGCGGAAACTTGCCGGTGCTTTGCACAATAAAGAATCTGGGGTTAAAAAGGATGAAGTTGTCACCCGGTTCGAGGGCGACAAGGACATGGAGGGTATGGTCCTTGGCAAGAAGACTGCCAAAGGCTATGAAGTGATGAGAGGTGGCAAGCTGGCCGGGTATTATCAGTAATGCCATTCATCCCACTCCAAGAAAATGACGCATCTATGCAACGGCCAGATGGGTCACAGAAAGGCATGGGTTTTCTTGGGCCACTTAAATTTCACGATGGAAGAACTTCTACAGAACTTTCTGTTGGTGTAAATATAAATGGCAAGGAAACCGATATTCCTGCTTTAGTACCAACACTTTCAAAAGATGAAATATCTTATCTATTGAGCGGTGGCAAGCCAACTGATTCTATCGTCATAAAGGCGCGCCAGCACGCTGAACAGCGCATCAAACAAGGTAAATCTGTCTTTGCTGGTCCTGATGATTATCAAGCACAGCAAACGAAAAAAATTGGTTTCACACCACTAGCGGATGCTGATGAGCCAACAATTGCGGCGAAGCGCGGTTTCACGCCGATCGAAACACATCGCACATGGGGCAAAGCAGCGCAGGATCTCGCATCCAAGTTATACGCTCCAGACAAACAGCGCGAATATGACCGCACCAACGCGGCGATGCGCGACCATCTCGCGCTTGAACAAAATCCGATAGTTCCCGGCATACAGCGCAACTCAGGCGGCACGATTGAAGCACCTGTCTCCGCGCTTATGGCTGCCAGCCGCCGTGATGCGCAACCAACCAGCGCGTTAAGCGATAGCACAGAAGTTGCCAGGCAATTGGTCGCTGGCGCGGTGACGCGCACACCTGAAATGGTTGGATCAGCACTTAATTGGTGGGCACCGGAAGGGTCTGAAGCAGAGCGTTTAGGCAAGGTCGCAAAGGAATACTGGAAAGAAAAAGGCAAGGGATGGGAGCCTGACTTGAAAGGTCGCGGGGTTGTCGCATCCACGCTGATTGAGGGCGCCGCGCAGGTTGCCCCGTCCGTTTTAGGTATGGCCGCAGCGGCAGTAAATCCGATTGTTGGCGGCACTTTTGTGGCAATGCTCTTTGGCGGACAACAGGCTCAGGAAACATACGACAAAGGAATCGCTGCCGGATTACCACCAGAAGAGGCAACGCAGGCCGCCTACCGCACTGGGCTGATTGAAGGATTTGGGGAAACAATCGCCGATGTCACTGGCGCAAAATTATTGTCCGGCGCCGGGAAAGCGATCTGGACTGCCTGGAAAGGAACGGCAGCCGGCGCAGCAAAAGCCGCGACCTCTCCGCAATGGGCAATGCGCTTTGCGAAGGACTGGACGGCGAATGCGACCATTCAATCCGCGACAGAATATGGTCAAGGCTATGGTGAGGCCGCTGTTGAAAAGGCTTATGGAGTTGATACCCAAGCCCCGAGTCAGGCTGGCGCACATGGCGCGCGCGTGGCTCTGGGCATGTCTGCCTTGCTTGGTATCCCAAGTGCTGTATCACAACGCAATATGGGGCAAAATAGGGCAAAGATCGGCGAATTGCTGAATGACCCCAATGCCCCGGAAGAACTGCGCATCGGCGCGGCGAAGTTCGTGGCCAGCGACATATCGCGAGACGTTGGCAAGGAAAAGGCGGATCAATGGCTTGGGCAAGTAACCAAAGCAATCTCAACCACAGTGCCAGCCGATACCGCGCCGAGTGCGGAGTCCGTCCCACAAATTCACAAACCAGAGAAAGCCGATGCCCTCGAAGCCGCCGACCTACTGTCAGAAGCCAAGGCAACGCCTGCAAATGCTCCCGCTGCCCAAGGCTTCACCCCGACTGAACCGACGCAGCCAAGGCCCAAACGCGGCCCAACTGACGAAGAATCTGCACAAATGGCAAAGGACGCTGCCGCCTACCGGAAACTTCAGGAGGAAACGCAGACCAAATCCCCACCACCCGCCCCGCCCGGTGCGCCGACTTTCACACCAGAGCCTGGCGATGTGCCGACAGCACCGCGCCATGCCGTCGCCGGGTTGCCGGTCCAGGAAATGCCGTTAAACGACTTGAAATTATCTGGGGAAGTGCCACAATTCAAGAAGGCGGCGAACGCTGCAGGAATCGTCATGCCGCTGGGCGGGAATTTTGACCGCACCGGGGTAGCGCCGATTCAGGTTTGGGAGCGGCTGAATGGCGACATGGAGATCATTTCCGGCCGGCACCGGTTCGATCTGGCCAAGCGCAGCGGCGAAGAGACATTGCCGGCGCAGATCCACCGCGAAGCCGATGGGTTCAATGTAAGACAGGCGGCCCGGCTGGATGCCGAGCTCAACATTCGAGACGAACAAGGAGGGGTGTCAGATTATGCAAGCTACTTCAAAAACTCTGCTATCGCGGAAAAGGACGCCGACGCAGCAGGACTTTTGGCGCGGCCAAAGGGAAAAGCTGGATTCGCAATCGCGCGAGACGCAGGAGAGGATGTCTTTGCCTCGCATAGTGCCGGTATCATTTCCGACGAAGCAGCCCTTGCAATAAGCCGGGCAGCACCCGGCGACAACACCATTCAGGCAGTCGGCCTGAAGATGGTGAACGAAGGAAAGAGCATCACCCTGGCCGAGAACACCATGCGCGCCATCAGCATGATGCAAAAGAACGGAGAAGCCAAGCCGGAACAGGGCGACATCTTCGGGTTCGATGACTCCGCCATCCGGGAAGCAGAAGCCATGGCCAAGCGTGCCGCCGCAGCGCAGCGCGCCATCCGGGAACAACTCGCCTCCGTGTCCGGGGCCACCAAGCGCCCGGAGATCGCCCGCAAGCTGGGCGTGGACGTGAAGGACCCGGAAGCTGTCAAAGCCAAGATCGCCGAACTGCATGCTGCCGCGAACCGGCTGGCCAACTGGCCGACACACCCTGACTTGGTGAAGGAATTCCGCGGTGTTTCACGTGAAACAGAGGCCAAGCCAGCAGCCAAAGCAGAACGCCGCCAGACCCACGCAGAGCGCCGCACGCGCTACGCCGCGATGTCGCCGGACGAACTGCGCGCCGAACTGGAAGCAAAAGACCGCCGCATCTTCACCAGCCACTTGACCGGGTTGCCGAATAAAGCCGCCTATGAAGAGGTAGCCAAGATGCCGGTACAGGCCTTTGCCGACATTGATGGGCTCAAAGGGGTCAACGACACGCTTGGGCATGACGTGGGTGATGTGCTGATCCAAGCACTGGCTGGCGCGCTGAAAAAGGAAACCAATCAGGCTTTTCACATCAGCGGCGATGAATTCTATGTCCAGGGCGAGACGGTCGCCGATGTGGAAGCGATCATGAATGCCGCGCTCAAAACCCTGTCTGAACAGGGATTCGAATACACCGCGCCAGACGGCACCGTTATCACCAAGAAAGGAATGGGGTTCAGCTATGGAACAGGGAAAGACATCAAATCAGCCGAAGAGAGGCTATACGCCGATAAGCAGGCCCGAAAAGAACTCGGGCTCCGTACTGAACGCGCCGACACTCCAGCGGTGGCTGCTAAACCTGCCGCCGGGCGGAAAATTGAAACTGAAAAACAAGCCGTAGAAACCATTGGCCGTGCCGACGCGACCGAAGCAGAGAAGCAGGCTGCATGGGATGTACTGCACAAAAGCGCTGAGAAACCAACGAAAGGAATTACCGATGATAAAACCGCCGAAGCCCAGCAAAACAAACAGATCAAGAAGACCACGCAAAAAACCTTAGATAGAGAGTCTGCCAGTTCTCATCCTGCTGCAGAAACATCCGCTGTTCCGCCCATTATACCTAAAAATGCCACAAGTGATCCCCTCAAACCCTACATTGACACGCTGATCAAACGCAAACGCTTTGCCGACGAGATCCACCTTGGCCGGAAACTGGATGCCGCGATCAACAAGGCCAAAGCCGCGATGCAGTCCGGTACCGGTACACCGGCCGACTTCACCAAGGCCGCCAAGTGGTTCCGCGACAAGGATACGGTGACTGAAAAGGCTTTGCTGGATATTGCGGATACGCTCAAGGGCAAGTATGTAGCCAAGGCCAAGCAACCCGAAAAACCAAAATACGAAACAGGCGTTCCTGTATCTGCAACTGTTTATCATGGCAGCGATCATGGCAACATAAGCCGGCAACCCTCTGGACTGACATTTTTTACAGATGACAAGGCCGCAGCAAAGCGCTACGGCAAGAATGTTGCACCTGTTCAAATCCAGTTGAAGAATCCATTGGTCATTGACTATAAGGAAGCTGATGATTCAGAGTTAATTGGCTTTGATATTCAGGACGCAATGGAAACCGGGCATGATGGAATCGTTGCGCTGAATACCGATGACGGGAAGCAGATACTCAATCAGTTCGTGGTATTCAAGCAACCAGCCGCCGAAGCTGGCAAGATCAAAGGCTATGCTGGGCAACATCGGCCTGTTACAACCGAGGGCGGCGCAGCACGGTTAGATGATTTAACTCCTGCATTCGGAGAAGATATTTACGGGAAAGATGCGGCGCAGTTTTTTGGCACCGGGGACGATACATTAGATCAAGAAACTTTGCGAATTCTAACATCTATCAGAGGCAATCCAGACGCATTGATAAGCGTTTATCGTGCAGTGCCAAGAGGTGAGCCAAGCCAAGAAACAATAAACCCAGGAGACTGGGTTAGCGTCAATAAAAAATATGCTGCACAGCATGGGCAAGCAACGCTCAGAGGAAAATATAAAATAATTGAGCAGAAAGTGCGCGCAGCAGATTTAACGACAAACGCAGACTCATTCCATGAGCAAGGATATTATCCGAAGACCAAGGAAACCGACAAAGGATCCGCCCTTTATTCGCAAGGCCAAGCCACCGTAAATCCCCATACAGTTTCATCCCTGAAAACCGCCCTGATCGAAGCCCACATCGGCAAGGATAAACTCGCTCTATCAGCCATGATGGAAGCTGGCAAGGCGAAGGTGATTACGGCGGAACAGGCTGGGGGGATTGTTGGGGATAAGTTGTTTGCCGACATACCAGTGTTTGATGACGGCGATAAAATTTCGGAATACTTTTCTGGAATGATTGACTTTAAATACGACGATGCCCCGTGGGGTGTGGCGGTTCTTCGTGATGATGGAGTTGTTGCAATTGGAGACGGTTTAGATAATAGTTTTGAATGGATAGAAGGAAGTAAAGAAGAGACTCTTGAATTAAATGGCTTATCAACCGTTGGGATAAACGATGATTTGTCAGATGAATCTATATCAAGTGCAGTAAATTATCTTCTTGATAATTATGGATTTGAAGGTTCTCAGGTGGTGCTTGTAAGGGGGACATCTGCATTCGGCGGACAAGACAGAAATGAGTCCGTGATTAAAGACCCCGTGGTCGAGGCTATAGCATTTTACGGAAAAGGCCCATCAAAAGACGGAAAGCCAACTGCATTCTACAACCCCTCTGACGCGACAACTTATTTCATCGCTGATAACCTATCCGCAGACACCACAGCAGCCGACCTGAAAGGGCTTGTAAGGCATGAGATTTCTACGCACGCGCTTCACTTAGGCCGCGATAGCAAGGAATTCCAATCCATCCTACGCCAGCTTGATTTTATGAAGGGGAACGGCAACAAGAAGGTGATGGAAGCCTTTGCGCGTGTGCCCGCTGATACCGCGCCGGAGCACGTGAGCGAGGAAAGTCTGGCCTATCTCGTGCAACACAATCCAGAACTCGGCATCGTCAAGCGCGTGATCGCCTGGTTCCGTAATTCAATCCGCTCTATCCTGTCAAAAGGAAAGTTGGCTGACTGGGCAAATAGACTGACCACCGATGATCTTCAGTACATGGCGCAGACCGCTTTATCGAGAGACAATGGTATTGAATCACGTGAAGGGGCACTGCTTTACGATGCACCCGCTGACAAATTCTATTCTCAGTTGCGGGTAGTGATGCGCGATGCCCCAGACAAGATATTCGGCAATGCCGCATCCGTGAAGCTATGGCTGCAAGCGAACGCAGCGAAGAATGAAATCAAAAAAGATGAGCTATTTTGGACGGGGATTACCGACTGGTTTGATATTCAAGGCAAGGTCACCAAGGCCGACGTGCTGGCGTTTCTTGACCAGAATGGCGTGCGCGTGGAAACGAAGGTGCTTGGTGAAAACATTGAGCCTATCAGACTGACCCAAAAAGAAAATGACGAATATAGCAAACTTGACGGCATGGATGAGCGTGGAGTATTGCCGGACAATTTACGCGAACGTTACCAAACACTTCATGCGCTAGTTTCTTCTGCGCTTGCAACATCGGAGAATAATTACAAAAAAGAAACCAAACACGGCGGCGGCAACCTAGTCCTACCCGGCGGCTCCAATTACCGCGAAATGGTACTGATTGCACCGCAAGCAGAGAAGTGGGGCGAGAGCGACACAACCCACTACGGCGATACCGGGGGAGGCAAAGCTATCGGCTGGCTGCGCATGGACGACCGCACGACTGCGGACGGGAGAGAGGCGCTGTTTCTGGAAGAGTTGCAGAGCAAGCGTGGGCAAGCAATAAGAACCGATGGGATTTTAACTCCTGACACGCATCAAGATGAACGTATTGCCCTAAAGAAGCAACTGAACGAAGCACAAGATAAGGCGCGAGAGTTGCGCGAGCAAGGCGGTGATTGGACAAATCCTCCAGATGGTTTATGGAACCAATATCAAGACGTTATCGCTGAGACAAACCGTATTGATGACGAATTAAGAAAAATACCCTCTCCGCGTGGAGTTCCGTCCATGCCCTTCGTCAGCGACTCAAGTGGAAAAGCAACTCAAGCATACATCACACTCAGCATGAAGCACGCAATCCTTGACGCCATCGAACGCGGCAAGGACGTGGTGACGTGGACAACCGGAAAGCAGCAGAAAGACCGGTATTCGCTTTCTAAACAGATTCAGTCGCTATCGTGGGCTAAATACACTGATGACAAAGTTGACCTGTTTGCTGTAAAAAATGGCGGCACAGAAGAAAAGATGGGCAGATATAGCCTTGGCGAATTGCCAGATGTTGTTGGCAAAGACTTGGCGAAAAAAATATCCGATGAATTTTCAACTGGTGCGGTGAATGGCGAATATAGCGGCCTTGCTCTGGACGTAGGCGGCGAATGGACAGATGCCATGTACGGCGACGAGAACGGGTTGAACGCCAAAGGCCAGCCAAGCATGATGACGCAGGCGGTGAACGGCATCTTCAAGCAGTTGAAGATCGAGGGGAAGGTTGAGAGTTTTGCGATGCCAACAAAACCTTGGAAAGTTACTGATAGAAACGGGAATATCTATCTATTTGACAATCGCACAGAAGCTGATGAGTATGGAGAATCGTCTGATGGAATAACAAGTAAAGCAGAAGGAGAAACGCAGCCTGGCTTCACCATCACCCCAGAACTCCGCGCCAAGGTAATGAACGAAGGGCTGCCGCTGTTCAGCCGCGAGAGCAACATCGGCGATACCGGGCGGGAAAGAGCGCCGATAGTTCCATTGGTATCAGAAGCCATCACCGGAGACAGATTCACTCTGCCCGGCGAAACTCAAGCGCAACTGTCACAGCGTAAGATACAGAACGCACAGAACCGCTGGAAGGTCATTCAAGATGCCGTTGTTGAGCAAGGGGGAACAATCACCGAAGAAACGAACGTGGCGGACGCGATGGAACGCTTCCCTGGGCGTGTCGCCGCAGCGATGCTTGACTTTGGGAACAACAGACTGGAGCCGATGATGAAGCAGATCGTTTCGTCTGGAACCACGCTCGATGATGTAAGTCTGTTGGCCTATGCTGAACACGCCCCAGAGCGCAACCGTGAAATGGCGAAGATCAACCCGCTGTTCCCGAATGATGGGACTCCAGGTAAATCTGGTTCTGGCATGACAGACCAAGATGCCGCAGATATCATCGCCCACTTCAAGGCGCAACAGAACGCCAAGGATGTGTTCGCGCTGACCAACGATTTGCGCGCTATTGCCAATAAACGGCTGGACAAGCTCGCTTTGAGCGGGTCTATGTCACAGGAGCAGGTCAACGCATACCGGGCGAAATACACGGCCTATGTCCCACTCAAGGGGTTTGAGCCGATTGACGAGGCTGGGATACCCAACGGAACCGGGAAGGGTTTCTCGACTGGAAAGAAGATAGATATGCGTGCGCTGGGTCGCGGAAGCCGCGCCGGGCAGGTGGCGCAGAATGTCTTCAGGGATTACCAATTAGGGCTTTTATTGGCTGAAAAGGCACGGCTTGGCAAGGTCGTAGCGGCCTTTGTAAAGGCTAACCCCGACAACGCCCTATGGACGGTCGGAGAAGCGCCCAAG
>Ga0209518_1001835_pt1 | contig 21529 bp, 39 predicted proteins | sample RifGroB1_FD_183993 | JGI IMG/M metagenome (GOLD analysis project Ga0209518, IMG submission 183993) | Groundwater microbial communities from Rifle, Colorado, USA - Groundwater B1 (SPAdes) (version 2) | ecosystem: Environmental > Aquatic > Deep subsurface > Groundwater | place: Rifle, Colorado...
GTTGATTCAGGAACCGGAAAAGGAAGAGGAAAAAGAACGGAGCTTGTTCCAAGCAAAATGACTTGGCTAATTTTACAGGAAGACGCAAGGAGGATTCCGTTTTGTGCCGACCAAAACCCTCGGATGGAAGCCGAGTTGCAAATGCAAAGAGTTCATTTGTCAGCAATGCGGTTTTGTGTTAGACTCCAAGCGTGGCAAGATTACTATTACTAAAGAAGGTCTGTCCAACATGCCAGAAGGTGTTCAGGGTAGACAAAAAACGACGGACATTTTGCAGCCGCCTCTGCTATCGGAAAGGTCTGCCGAAACTGACACCGATCAACTGCCGACAGTGCGGGAACCGATTTCAACCTCAGAATCGTCGATATCTGTTCTGCAACAAGAGATGTTCAACGAAATGGGTAGCTACTCACCGACCGAGTTTCAAAGGCGGGAGGATTTTAAGCAGCCGGGGTTACGTCTTGATCTGGATGCCGAAAAAACCAGGAACTCACAAATCAGGATACATCTTGGAACATCGCTTAGTGATGGAGCAGAAACTAAAGCGTGTTCTCCTACCGAACGAAGTCGTTCATCACCTGAATGGCAATCGGACGGACAACAAACCCGAAAACCTAGAGGTGCTTCCGAAGCGGATACACGATCAGAAACGCAAGCCGACATATCTAGCTACTTGCCCGAATTGCAACCACGTGTTTACTACCCGGAATCATGTCCACGCTGTGGGGGAAGGATTGTCGCCCGAACGCCAAAGACGGTCTCAGCCAAAGTGTTAGATTGCTTTTCTGGCTCAGGCACTACCCCGTTAGTAGCAGACAAGCTTGGCTGGATCGGAAATGGGAGTACTGCCGGATGGCCCAGAACCGGATCTACAAAGATGCGCCGCTGTTGGCGAAACAAGGAGAAGATTCATGGGTAAAATAAGCGCGATCGGCTGGACCGATTCAACATTCAATCCCTGGTGGGGTTGTGAAAAGGTCTCGCCGGGGTGCGACCACTGTTACGCCGAGGCTTGGGCAGCGCGCGCTGGCTACCCAGAGGTTTGGAGCGGAAAGTACCGTTTATTTGGTGACAAGCACTGGAATGAGCCTCGCAAGTGGAACCGGAAGGCCGAAAAGGCCGGAAAACCCCTCAAGGTCTTCTGTGGCTCCATGTGCGACATTCTCGACAATAAGGTGCCCGGAGGCTCAGCACTTCGCGCGCGCCTGTGGCAACTGGCCGAGGATACCCCATGGCTTCACTGGCAGTTCTTAACCAAGCGAATCGGTAATGCCGACCGGATGCTCCCTCAGCGATGGATTAAAGAAGGCCTCCCGCGACACATCTGGTTTGGGATCTCGGTAGTGAATCAGGAGGAAGCAGACCGGGACATCCCGAAGCTCCTACGAATCCCGACGGCTGTTCCTTGGGTGAGCTACGAGCCAGCCCTGGGGCCGGTCGACCTCGGGATGATTGGCCGTTCCCTGATCACACCGCACATTGCCTGGATCGTGGTTGGGGGCGAAAGTGGCCCCCGAGCTCGCCCCTTCGACCTTAAGTGGGCTCGGGATACCATCCGACAAGGAGAAGCGGCTCAAGTCCCCATTTTTGTGAAGCAGTTAGGGAGCAATCCATTCGACGGTGGTTTGCAGTCGTGTGAAGGCCCCCTTGGCAACTGCGTGGCTCACGACTACGCAAAATTTCGGCTCTCCGATTCCAAGGGCACCGACCCCTCAGAATGGCCCCAAGATACCCGGGTCAGAGAGTTCCCAGATGAGGTAATTTACCCCCCATTTTTAGAGCCAAAAACGATCGTGCTTTGAAAAAAATCACCCTCCAAAAACTTTGACCTTGAATTAACTCAATCCCCGTAAGGCTTTTTCGGACCGAAAACCGATCCAAGGTAACTCAAGGTCAAACGACCTCCGGATTTCGACCTATGCCACCGGCTAAAAACCCTTATGTTTATTGAGTTAATTCAAGGTATTTTGGTTTGACCTTGGATTAACCCTTATGAATAAAGACTTTTATAAAAACGACATTTAGGAGAAATAATACCGGAATGGACTCCCACGACGACCTTTTCCTTCGCGCTTGATACTCTCTCTGTATAGCAAAAGGCGGAGCCCGGAAGCCACTACCAACGGCCTTAAACCTGTATTGTGTTGGACCCACACAATGAGTTTTGGTTCAGTAATTCCAGGACTTTCAAGTAGGCAGGTCAAAATCTCCACAATAGCTGTATCATAATCCCCCTGCCGCTGGGCGTCTAGTTTCCGCTCATGATATGCAATCCATCTGTCGTTCATAGCCCCTCTCATATCAAAGCAAAAACCAAAATGCAAATACTCTTAAGCAAAAGTTTCTCTTGAATTAAGATATAGAATAAGAGACCATCGGAATGGTCTGGAACTCCTAAAATCTTCTGGTCACAATCTATCTGCTTTCACGTGGGACAATCGTCAATCGTCTGTGAAGGTAGTGATCCCTCCGAAGTACCCTCGTCCTCGGGAACACAAGGTTAAGCCGGCAAACCCGCAGCCCTCCGCTTCGCCCGCCACTCCCGCTTGAACCCACGCTTGCATTCCCCGCAGCCACGCCCGTGGGTCCCCGGACGCCGGTAGACGTTCCTTGGCGTCAGCGGATGCCCACGGGAACACATCGGGCGCCCCGCCAGCTTCGCCCCAAGCCAAGTGGGCTTGTTCCTTAGCTTTGGCTGTAAGCCCTCGGGCGGGTTTAAGTGGCTCCGACTCCGACACTCCGGTCCATGGCATCCAAGGCGCTTCCCATCCCGGGTAACCGCCAACCAGCATCCCCTTTCCCGGTCCTCCGCGTAATACTCCCCGCTCTCCCATGAGCCTACCTTTTTCGCCACAAAAGAGATCCTACAACAAAAAACCAAAACTTCCAAATTTGACCGTAGGTGAACGATTAGGCGGTTGAGGCCAGGGGGGTAAGGAAAACAGAACCTGCAGGGGTGAATGAGGCTCTGGTGAAGCGTAGTAGCCATTCTGGTCATCGGGTCCGAGGTTTAACGTACAGTTTTGGGCAATGGAGATCCTACGAAGGCTGGTGGGGAAAGGTATCTCCGACCCTGCGGTGCCCCTCCCTGTCCCTGGCACTGGTGTCCCGAGGTCCAGCCAGCCAGTACGACCCGGGAATGAACCAACGTTTGATCCGCTGCCCTTTCTTTCTTAGGTGTTGCTCCTCTCCCTATCATTTATAATGGTGGCTCGAACGTGGTAATCAACTGAGAGATCAATAGGTTAGGATGGGATAGACTGCCAAGGTTGACATAAATGCCGTTATCAGATGTTGGCTTCGAACCGGCTGTTATCGCTCAACTATCCCGCCCACCTAATAAACTGAGGTCTGCGTGTGCCCCGAAATGCTGTTATGAATCTCCGAGGTAGGGCCGAAGCGGGGGCCGTGTGCCGGTGGCTCTGCGATAGATCGCCGCCGATCCTGGCATGATACCGCGCCGACCCGCGCTGTCAGATGCCGCTAAGCGTATCCTCTTATACACGCTGGCGCAAGAACCGTGCCAAAGCGTAGAATGTCTCAATCGGTGACAAAAAATGTCCAAAACCCTGGAAAATGCCGGAAATTGTCTGGAAAATCGACCCTTTTTAGCATTTTGCGTCATTTTCGCAAGCGTGAGAAACCCGAAACCCTGGAAAACCAACCACTTGCGTTTTGGCCTGCGTTTTGCTTGTTTTTGGGAGGCATGGACGGCGCAAAACTGAGAGAGACGCGGTTGAAGGAGGAACTATATGAAAACTTTGGAGCAACGACGAAGGGACATTGCCGCCTTGCAGGTGGAATTTCGCCGGCTTGCCAGTCTGAACCAGGGCGTCATCCGTGGAGCGATCGACACGCAGGACCTGCAAGCGGAAATTATCCGGTTGATGGATGTGTATAACCAACGAGCAAAACGGACGTGCTACGTTCGTGGAATAATTGAGCCGCGCAGATAACGGGCCGCGAGGTTATGAAATGAACTGCTCTGACTGTGGGCAAGAGGCGAGGCGGGTAGGCACGTGGGCCGGGCTCTGGATCATGTACTGCGAGCGTGGCCGTGAGACGAGCAACACCCGAAAAATTATCGCGCCTAGATGAGCTCTGTAGTCGTTTGGCGCTGGAAATACTGATCGGGAAATAGCCCGCCCGTCCCTGACGGGCCGCAACGGGGAACGCATCCCCCTAACCTCCGGCTGCTAACCGGAGAAAGAAAGGAGAAAACCCATGAGACAGAGAAAGGAGCCTACAGAGGCGCAGCGCGAGGCTGCCAAGCTTCGCCGGGAGAAATTCCGAGGGATAGTGAAGGCCATTGCCGGGATGCCGGAGGCGGAAAGGATAGCCCTATCCCAAAAGGTCGTAGCTGCGAACGTGGAGGGACACGTCCTAAGTCTGCATAACCAATGCCTGTTGGCCGTGCAGTGTCCCCATGTAACCGTAGTCGGAGGCTTCCGGCAATGGAAGAAAGAAGGCCGTAGCGTCCGCAAGGGAGAACATGGGCACATGATCTGGGTCCCCATGGTTTACGGAGGGAGCCGAGCAGGTAACGACGACACCCCCCAGCCCTCAGAGGTAGACGGCGAAGATAAGACGGCTGGGGTTAGGTTCCTAATGGGGACCGTCTTCGACATCTCCCAGACCGAAGAGACCGGAAGCCGATCCGGGGAAAGCGGCGAGGTGGCGGCATGAAAGAACAAACCATCACCGACCTAATCCTTGCCCTGGAGTTGTTCCTGGAGCAGTACGGCGGACCCGCTGGGGACTCCCGCGAACTCCGGCCGGAGATCATAGCGGCAAGGCGAGCGATAGCTAAAGCGGAAGGGGGGGTCCTATGACGACCCTCTACCTCTACCGCATCAAAACACTGGACGGACGAACTGTTGAGACCGTGGCGCCGACCAGCGCCGACGCCCTACAGCAGACCGGGATAGACCGGGAGAATGTCCGGCCCTGGTATCCCTTCGCTCTGGCCGTAGTCCCACCCGCGGAAGAACAGGCAGAGGCCAGCCGGAAGAAGGCCGAGCGCCTCGCCTATATCCGGGATCTAAAACAACAGCGACGAGAACTCAGAAACGGGAAAGGAGCAAAGACCCATGAAACGATGTAAAGCAGCCGAACTACCAGCTTGCCCATTTGAAACGGGCCAAAGGATCAAGGTCCGACCCAAGGGAAGCGACGACTGGATTATCGGGACCGTCTCCGCTTGTCTCTGGTTCCCATTCCCGGGCCAGTGGATCCCAGAAGTCCGAACCGACGACGGGACGATCTACGGCATGGGTGGCCATGCTATCCCGATCCGGGAATATGACACTGACACCACGGAGAAGAAGGAGACCGCAGAGGATTGGATAGCGGCGCACCCGGAAATTGAGGCAGCAAACAAAGAGAGCTGCAAGGAAGCACATTCTAGCCAAGACGCTTTTGGTGGACGGGATTGGGCCTGCAAAGATCCGTGTAAGCCCTGCAATGAGATAGAGGCCAGAAAACGCGAGCTCCATTACGCTGAACACGTCCGCCCGGATTACACCAAGCTGCACGACGATATAAAGGGGTCAATCAGGCTGATGGAAGAGCGCCATAGGCCGCCCCGCATCGAGCAGACCGAAGCCGGCGCCCAGACCGTAGCACTAGGAACGCCTGCGCGAACTATCCCAACGAATGGACTCCGCCCGAAGGTCGGACAGAAAAACGCACCTTTGCCCTTGGAGTTAGTGGAGATCGACGCGAAGCAACAGAGGCTATTTTAACCGCCCACTAGGGCAGGAGGATAAAGAAGATGATGACCGCCACTTATTCACCCGACGACAATAAATTGAGACTTTATGCTTCGAGCCGCCTTGACCCCGACACCTATCAACGAGTCAAGGCCGCTGGTTTTATCTGGGCGCCGAAGCAAGAGCTTTTTGTTGCTCCCATGTGGACCCCCCAGCGCGAAGACCTCTTAATTGAACTCTGTGGAGAGATCGACGACGAGGATAAGAGCTTGACCGAGCGAGCCGAAGAACGAGCGGAGCGGTTCGAGGATTACAGCGAACACCGAGCCGAGGACGCCGACCGAGCGCATAAGGCAGTGTCAGCGATCACGGATAATATTCCGATGGGCCAGCCGATCCTGGTCGGACATCATAGCGAGAGGCACGCCCGAAGAGACGCGGAGAAGATCGAGAACGGAATGAGGCGAGCCGTCAAGATGTGGGAACAGTCAAAGTACTGGCAGAGCCGAGCCGCCGGAGCAATCCGCCACGCGAAATATAAGGAGCTGCCAAGCGTGAGAGCGCGGCGGATTAAAGGGCTTGAAGCCGAGAAACGGAAGCATGAGCGGACCAAGAAGGAGAAAGAATTTCAACTCAAATTTTGGCGGGGAGAATTAGGCAAAAAAGGCGGCGGGACTTTTGAAGTCAACCAAGCTACCGCCCTTTGGTTCTGTAATTCTTACGACCACGCCTCAAGGTGTTTCCCGTTGGCCGACTATCCACGGACGCCCCCAGCCTCACAATATGAAGGGTCAATGTCTTTATGGAGTGCCCTTGACGGCGGAGTTATTACCGCTGAACAGATCCCGGCTTTGACAATCCCAGCAAAGGAAAGAGTTATCGAAAACTGTGACCGCTGGCTTACCCATATCAACAACCGTCTGGAGTACGAGCGCGCCATGATGCAGGAGAGCGGCGGCATTGCCACGGACAAGACCGAGCCAGAGAAGGGCGGCGCCTGTAAGTGCTGGGCCTCGCATCGCGGCGGGTGGTCTTATATTGAGAAGGTCAATAAGGTATCCGTGACCGTCTTGGACAACTGGGGCAACGGCGGCGGGAATTTCACGCGGACAATTCCTTTTGATAAACTGAAAGCCGTTATGACAGCGGCACGGGTGCAGGAGGCAAGGGATACCTTGCAACTCATCGAGACCGGAGACAAGACCGGCTTTTTCTTGAGGGGAGAAGTCACCGGGCAGCCAAGAGCAAAAGAGCCTGAACTGGAAACACCGCAAGCGGAAAAATTCGACACCTTGAAAGATCAACTTGCGTTAGGGGTGCAGGTAGTCAGTGCCCCGCAACTCTTCCCTACTCCGCCGGATCTAGCGGCGCGAATGGTGGAGCTTGCGGAGATCGAACCGGGGCAAGAGATATTAGAGCCGAGCGCAGGAACGGGGGACCTTTGTCGTGCCGTTTTTCGCTTCGGCAGTAGAAACCCACTAACATGCGTCGAAATAAATATGGCTCTTGTAAAAGGGTTAAAAGATTTACTCAGTGAGCACCCGGCCAACATTCACTGCGCCGACTTCCTCACTTGTAACGGCGACCTCGGAACTTTCGACCGCATCTTGATGAATCCTCCCTTTGTCAATGGCGCGGACATTCAGCACATCACGCACGCGCTAACCATGCTCAAGCCTAGGGGCCGGTTAGTGGCGATCTGTGCCAATGGGCCGCGGCAACAAGAGAAGCTAAAACCCTTGGCGAACACATGGGAAGAACTTCCGGCCGATACGTTCAAGGAAGCAGGGACCGGGGTTAGGGCCGTACTACTAACGATTAACAGCGCCGCTCAAGCCTCAAGGCCAGTCCATCAAGCTGGCCGCTAAAGAAAGGAGCAAGTAAGATGCCACTACATACAATCTGTTGGTGCGAAAAATGTAAAGCTCAGGAATCCGCTATCACGGGGCTGGTGAAGGCGGCGGAGGCAACTAAAAATCTGCTCTCACAAATGACAAAGTTACGACCGGGTAACGAAGCAAGAGTCAGAGAAAGTTTAAGATGGCTTGAACAAGCCCTGAAAAACTCGAAGGGGGAATAACATGGAAAAACTGAACCACGCGCATCCGCCACCTAACTGCCCGGCTTGCGAAGAGGTAGGACGATTGCAGGCGGAGGACATCAACCGGCGCAAGCTCGAAGTGGCGGAGAAGATGGTGGCAAGTCTAAGATATTTCCATCGCGAAGGGAGTCCCTTATCCCACTTGCTACCAAATCACGCCGCTCATTGCGATAACTGCCAATTTTGCGAATTGTTATCCGCCTGGAACAAGGCGGGAAAGGGGTCATAGAATGCCTCGCATAGTCAGGGCATATGCCTGCGAGTATAATTGTCGCCGCAAAACTACTACCCGACGGGCCGACATACTCCGCCATGAAAAAACCTGTAAAAAAAATCCTATTATCCGAGCGTGTCCAACCTGTAAATATCAGCAGTATTATCCAGGGGACGATGGGGACTATCTAAGTGGATACGGGGGATCACCGGGCTATTGGTGGTGCGAAATTTATAAATTGCCAGAGGGGAGGCATATGGTTAGAAACTGCTCCGCCTGGGAGAAGGCGGGAAAGGGGGAAGGAGGAAACGCAAATGGATACCATAAAAATCATCTGGCTTGATTCCGACCGGAAAACGCGGGCATCCTTTGAGATGCAGGCCGGAGATCTGGAAGCAGCCAGCCGGATCTTCGCTGAGATGGTAAAAACGCTGACAAAGGAAAAGGAGAAAGAACCATGAAAGTAAAATATCCACAAGTGAAGTTTAGTCTGTCCGAGAGCGATGGCAACGCCTTTATGATTATCGGCGGTGTTCGCAAGGCGATGCGCCGAGCTGGGGTCCCGAAGGAGGAAATAGAGGCTTTTAGCATAGAGGCACAATGCGGCGATTACGACCACCTACTGCAAACCGTGATGAAAACGGTGGAAACGGATTAAAAACTCACCCCCTAATCTCAACGAGGACGAACGTAAGAGGGAAGGTTGAGGCTAGGACATGAGGGAATTTTGAAAAAGATTCAAGTCGAGCATCTTTGCCCAGTCCCGGAGTGCGAGGCGAGCCTTCCGACCGCCGGCCGTCTTTACTCACACCTGCGGGATCATGGGTACGCGATAGACCGAGCGCATATCCAGTACCTAGCGGCGCTGGCGATTGAAAGGATGGCGGTGCCAATAGCCGGATAGCTCCGGCAGAAAGAGAAAGATAATGGGCTATAAAAACGCTCCAACTGTTACCCCCCGAATAGACGACGTTGTGCGCTGGCACGATGGCAACGAGGTAACGGTGACGCACCTCAAAGATCCGCCCTTGCATACAGAGAATTGCCAGATCATCAACTGTCAGTTCGACGACGAGTTTTACCTGAACGAGCCGGAAAGCATGGAGATCGTCAGGGATGCAGACGGCAAGGAATACGATCCTCAATAACGCTTTCTCCTTGGGTTCCCATCTCCTTACCAAGGGAAACGGTGCTGGGTAGCGCCCTCACGGGGGTTCCGTAAAGACCCCTAAAGATTTTTGTTGACAGCCTCAAAATAAGGTGTTATACGGCGTTAAACGCTCAAATGGGACCCCGTACAACATGCCGTGGCTGCAATGGCCCGATAACCCCTAAAAAGGGCAAAAAATATTGTTCCGACTATTGTCGATTGACAGCTTATTGGGTGCGGAAGCTTGCAAAATCCAAGAAGGAGAACAGGTGAAGCCACTACCCGAGGGAGACCCTAACAGGCCGGTCCGTCACTGGAGCTGGAAAGCAGCTTGGGAGGCCGAGAGAATGCGCCGGGCACGAGAAAGGCGGCAACTCCTCCATGCTCAGCGCCACCGGGGCATCGGTCAAGGGGTGCCGTTTTTCTCTCCAATCCATCGGTTACTCTTCCTCTCTGTTGTCAAAATGCAGCGTGCCCACCCTTGGCCGTGGCGTAAGAGGAAAATCCATTGACGGAGGTAAACTGCTATGAGCAGAAAACACCCTGAACCTGATAGCGATAGGCTGGGTCTGATCGTTCTTATCTTAGCGGTCTGCGTGATCGCTCTTTATGGTGGCCTAGCGTTGATAGGAAACCTCCGCTGGCTCCGACCCGAAGTAAGAACCAGGCAGAGTTACGCCGCCGCAAGGCAGGACTGCCAAGAGAAACACGGGTTTGTCGGGGCGGAATACGAAGGCTGCATGAGCAAGGCGCGAAAGCTGGCTTGGAGGTAGGCAATGAGAAAACGTAAATGGACTCTCCGTAAGCTCTTCCGGTCCGTCGCAAGCCGGTTGCCTGTCCATCTGCGTCTATTGCTCGGGATCAAACTGAGAAGGGTGAAGAAAAAGGAGGCAGGAAATGGAAACCTTTAGCATGATAGCCGCCCTTCTCGGCCTCTGGTTTGGCGCAGTAGTAGTTGTTAGTTGGATTTTCTGTCAGTGGGCAAAGGCTCAGGAAGAGCAACCGATTGAGTTGAAAGAGGAGTGGGTGGTAGATGAAATCAAAACTTAAACTTTTCGTTTGGACAGAATTTAGCCCTGACTACACTAGCGGTCTAGCATTTGCTATTGCCAAAGATGAACCTGAAGCCCGCAAACTTGTTGAAGCGTTTCGTGGCTACGAAGTTTTTGAGTGGGGAAACCTTGTCATATATCCGATCAACCATAAGATCGCTCGGTGTGTCAGTGGAGGAGGATAATGAATAAGCAAACCAGGGTTGACCTTTACGGGATGCTGATTTCAGGGGCGATATTGGCGTTACTCTTACTGGCGATATAGGAGGGGATATGGCAGAAGAACAAAAACCGCAAGCACCGATTCAGAGAACCGCGCGCGAGATCACTACAGGCGTGGACGCTAAAGCGCCGACGCTCTCGCTCCAGCCAAGGAACTTCGCAGAGCTTTGGGACTTCGCCAAGATGATCGCAGACACTGATTTTGTGCCGCTCGCGCTGAGAGGCAAGCCTGGCTCTGTGATCGCGGCCATTCAGTACGGAAATGAGGTAGGACTCCCGCCTATGACGTCGCTCCGATGGATCGCAGTTATAAACGGCGTGCCGTCTTTGTGGGGTGATGGGTATTGGATGTTGATTCGATCCCATCCGCTTTGTCAGAGCGCCAAGGAACTACCGCCCGACGAGGCATTGGCCAAGGGGTACGGCGAATGCACGATTCATCGTCGCGGGGATTCTGAGCCTACCGTGCGGCGCTACACTATAGCAATGGCGGAGAAGGCCGGACTATGGGGAGGGAAGGGCTCCACGCCAGAGAAAAAGCAATACTCCCCTTGGTTCACTAACCCTGGCCGTATGCTTCAGATGAGGGCTCGCGCCCTATGCGGACGGGATACCATCCCGGAGGCGACAGGTCCGCTCTACATGCGCGAGGAGGTCGAAGACTTTGAAGCGATTGAGACCACAGCAACCGAGGTCAAAGAAGAACCGCTCAAGATCCCGCAGGCGGTAAAGGATGAGACCAATGAGCAGACTCAGCCGAATCCTGTGGAGACTCCAGTATCGAGCGGAGACGGCAGCTTATCATCTGAAAGTGCTGAATCTCAACCTCAAGGAACTGGCACGCCTCCTGCGCCAAGTGGAGCGGGACAATCAGGGGAAAAGCCTACGGAGAAAGTCAAGGCGGAAGGAACGAAAGAAAAAACTCCTATCTCGTCCCGGGAATGGATAGCCAACATCACAGACTGGCTGGAGAACCGAGCGACCACTGACGAGATCCTCGCCACGGAGAACTATGCCTCGCAGAACATGCGGGGGCTGACGGGCGCCCAGCAACTGGAGGTCTGCAAAATCTGGAACAACCGGCGGAAGCAGATCGTGAAGGAAAGAGAGGCAGCTAAGGCCAGTGAATCCTCCTGACTTCACCTACGACGACGACGTCCATATTTACAAGCTAGGTGGCAAGAAGCTCTGGGGCGTAACTGAGGTTTTGGATCAATGCGGACTGATATCCGAGTTTGCCAAATCCGAGACCGCAGCGCTCAGAGGTTCGCTTGTCCATCGGGCCTGCCACTTTCTGCTATTGGGCAAGCTCGATTGGTCTTCAGTAGATCCCCGTATCCTGGGCTATGTGCTGGCCTATCAGAAATTTTTAGAGGAGAACCCTGTTGAGCCGGTGGAGGTCGAGGCTTGCCACTATCACGGGGATTATTTATATGCTGGCACCCTTGATGCCCTAGTGAAACACCAGAAGCTAGGGCTGTTTCTTTATGATCTAAAGACAGGCTCGCCAGCGAAGTATCACGCAATTCAAACAGCCGCGTATGCCGGCTTTTTCCCTGGCCTTATCAAGCGGGCAACGCTGTTTCTCTCCGACGATGAACGGTACAACCTGCGGTTTCACAATGACCGAAGCGATTGGCCGGATTTTATTAGCTGTCTAAACGTGGTGAGACTAAGAGAGGCGGCATGAAGGCAAAACAAAAACCACGACATAAAAAGGCGCGTACTAAAACTGCTAGGTGTCCGCACCAATGGATTTTAAAGGAAGGGAAAATCGTAATCGAGCTAAAGGCGAAGGAGTTGCAAGCTCAAAATTGCGTCCCGACGATGTTCGAATGATTCGGCATCTAGTGGCTAACGGGACTTCTCAAGCGCGAGCAGCTAGAAACTTTAACGTCACTCCGCAGGCGGTGAACTACATTGTTAAAGAAAAAACATGGAGGCATATACAAGATGGAAATCTCCACGATTGAGGTTGAAGCAAAATCGCTTATAGGTCAAGCGAGTTTTGAAATTCAAAATCCTGACGCATACACACACGCAGGTAGTCTCTGGAACGCTATCAAAGAAATGCGCGCGAAGGTTGCGGAAGTTTTTGATCCTATCATTGAGAAGGCCCACAAGGCTCACAAGGAAGCCGTTGCTCAAAAGAAAAAATTCGATGAACCGTTGGATCAAGCGCAACGCACATTGAAGCAAGGCTTGATTCGTTATGACGAAGAAGAGAAGCGCAAGGCCGAGAAAAAGCGTTTGGAGCTAGAAGCCATCGAAAGAAAGAAAGCCGAGGACGAGGCCCTGGAGGTTGCGGAGTTGTTAGAACAGGTCGGGGACAAAGAGGCCGCTGAGGAGTTGCTTTCCAAGCCTGTGGAACCGGCGCCGGTGGCGGTGCAGAAGGCGACGCCGAAGATTACGGGATTCAGTTCTGCGACCCACTGGTATGCGGCCATTACCGACCTGAAAGCCTATCTCCAAGCGATAGTGAATGGTGCTGTTCCCCTCAATGGAGCCTTGGGTATTAGCGAGCATAAGGACGCAGCCGGATGCTACGGGTGTTCCTATTTGACACAGCGAGTCGGGACGGACAAAGAGGCGCTGCAAATCCCAGGCGTGAAGGTGTGGAGCAAGAAGGTGTAGCATGCAAGAAAAAACGATCAAATCGGTCTTAAAGAAAAAGCTGGACGACTGGTTGGAGCATGTGAGCGTTGAACTTCTCCGGGACCAGATTCGCCGTGATGCCATTTGCACAGGCGGGGCAATCACTTCCCTATTGGTAGGCGAACAACCCAACGACTTCGATATCTACTTCAAGACGAGGGAGACCACGAAGGCCGTTGCCGAATATTACGTCGATCACTTCAAAGAAAATCCGCCAAGCAGTTTCAAGGATGATCCTGCCCGATTGGTGGCTATCACTGTCCGGGAAGAACTCGATCGCATCAAGGTCGTCGTGAAATCACAGGGCGTCGCCAGTGAATCCGGGACCAAAGACTACCAGTATTTTGAAGGGTTGGACGATCCTTCTGAACCGGAAGCATTCGTTGAGCAGATAGCCAAGGATAAAGAGGAGGCCGATAAGAAGCCGGAGAAGAAAAAGTACCGCCCGGTTTTCCTCACTACGAATGCAATCACGCTATCGGACAAAATCCAGCTTATCATCCGGTTTTTTGGGTCGGTGGAGGAGATCCACGACAACTACGACTTCATCCATTGCACCTGTTCTTGGCAAGCGGAGACCGGGGAATTGCGGCTTCCCAACGCGGCGCTCGTCTCGCTCATCAACAAGCGGCTCAAATACAAAACGTCGAAGTACCCGCTCTGTTCGATCATCCGCACCCGGAAGTTTCTCAAACGTGGCTGGCACATCGACGCCGGACAGTACCTCAAGATGGCTTGGGACCTGAATCAGTTGGACCTGACCGACATGGCGGTTCTGGAGGATCAGCTCACGGGAGTGGATTCTGCCTACTTTTATGAGGTCATTAGGTTGCTGGAAGAAGGGAAAAAGGCTGGCAAAGAGATCGACTCCACGTACCTGATGGAAGTCGTGGACAAGATTTTTGGATAGAAAGGAGGTAAGGCCAATGGAAAACGAGAAACCCGAAAGACCGGAACCGGAAGGCGACACGCAGCAAGCGCCGTCCAAGGAACCGGAAGAGCAGAATGGCAGCCAGGAGCCGCAGTCGGAACCGCCCCAGCCGGAGACCCCGGCCGCGGCGTAGCAAGGGGCATAGGCTCCCTGCGGTGGGACCCCCGGCCCCTGGTGATCCTGGGGGCCGGGGGATAGATTCAACCATTGGAAAAAACATGATCCGCATATCCGATAATCTCGCGCTGCCCTTGGAGGCCGTCACTCAAACCTTTGGGATTTTGGCGGTCAGGGGCGCAGGTAAAAGTAATTGCGCCGCTGTCATGGCCGAGCAGATGTTCATGGCCGAGCTTCCTTTCGTAGTTGTGGATCCCGTGGGCTCATGGTGGGGGCTCAGGGCTTCGTCCGATTCTCATCGCGTAGGACTCGCCATTCCCATTTTTGGCGGCCGGCATGGCGACGTTCCCCTCGAGCGCACTGGCGGGCAGGTGATTGCGGACCTTGTGGCTGATGAACGGCTTTCCTGCGTACTGGATTGTTCCGAGTTCAGTGAAGGCGATAAAATCCGCTTCCTCATCGACTTTGCCGAACGGCTCTACCGCCGCAACCAGGACCCCCTTCATTTGTTCCTGGAAGAGGCCGACGACTACATTCCGCAACGGCCCTTTCGGGAGCAGGCGCGGTTACTCCGGGCTTTTGAGAACATCGTCCGGCGTGGGCGAGCTCGGGGCCTCGGCATCACCATGATTACGCAGCGGTCGGCAGCCCTGAACAAAAATGTGCTGACTCAAATCGAAACGCTGATTGTTCTACGGACTACCAGCCCGCAAGACCGCAAGGCAATCGAGGGTTGGGTGGAATATCACGGACAAGCCAAAACGCTCTTGGAGTCCCTGCCTGGCCTTGAGGATGGCGAGGCGTGGGTATGGTCTCCCTCTTGGCTCAAAACCCTAAAGCGCGTGAAGATCCTCCGACGCCTGAGCTTTGACAGCGCCGCGACACCAAAGGAGGTCCATGGGAAGCGGCCACCCGCGACGCTGGCCGACGTGGATCTAGGGACGATCCAGAAGCGCATGGTGGCCACAATCGAGCGAGCCAAAGCAGAGGATCCCAGAGAGCTTCGTGCCCGGATTGCCGAGTTGGAGCGAGAAGCAAAGAACAGGCCACAAGCCGAGCCTGAAATCATTGAGGTCCCCATCCTTAACGCCAAAGACCTGCAGCAGCTTGAGGATTTCCGGTTAGCCACAGACCGCTGGGGCGAGATGGCCACGACTGTCACTACCACCCTGACACGGCTCATAAGCCTCGTGGAAAATCATCCCAGACCAGCCGTCCCAAACCGTCCCAATTTGGCCCAAATCGCCCCATTGCCGAGCCCGCCACCCCGGAAGGCATCTACCTCAAGCCAGCGGTCAAACGGCCCAGAGGAGGGCCTGGACCGCGGAGGGCTGCGGGTTTTGGAGACAATAACGATGTTGAACCACCGGCAGCTTCCAGTGGATCGGGAGGCCGTAGCACGATGGATGGGGATACACCCGAATGGGAGTCGATACCTGCGAGCTCTCGCTACTCTACGAGCCGAGGGTTATCTTGAACACTTCTCTATTCTGAAAATGAGTCCGGCCTGCAGCAACTTCTATGAGAGAGGAGACGATGGCGCACTGAGCGCCCTCAAAGAGCCATTCAAGCAACGAGTATTCAGAGAGGTTCTGGCCGCCAAGGGGCCTTTGACCCGTGAGACCTTGGCTGAGCGCCTCGGGATTCATCCGAACGGTAGCCGCTATCTTCGGGCTTTGGCCTGGCTCCGGCAGATGCACCTGATTCCCGAGCGAGGGTCTATTGTCCCCACGGAAGGAGTTTACCGATGATGTTCATAGGTATCGACCCTGGCCTTGATGGAGCCTTAGCCGGCTTGGCCGATAGCGGGGAGCCGTGGTTGTTCGATACTCCCACGCTGACCGTAGCAGGGGCAAAGAGCCGCCGTGATTACGATATCCCTCAGATGCGTAACTATTTGATGAGGGCACTCGCTGGACCATCATCGAATTGCCGAGTGGGTATCGAGTCCATCCATTCCATGCCGAAACAGGGGATTTCTTCGACCTTCAACTTCGGCAAGGGCTTCGGGATCTGGTTAGGCTTGGTAGTTGCTCTCAGGATGCCCTACGAATTAATTACTCCACAAATATGGAAAAAACACTTTTATCTTCGTGGGAGTGATAAAGAAGCTTCAAGGCTTAAAGCGTCTCAACTGTTTCCCTCTAGTGATCTTACTTTAAAGAAACATCATGGGAGAGCCGAAGCATTACTTATAGCTGAATATTGTCGTTGGCGGTACAATGAAGAACGCTAAAAAAGTTATTGGACAAAACTAAAAACCATTCGTAGAGCGTGTGTGCGATGCGGGAAATATCGTCAACCCGATTCCATAGGCTCTGATCTTTGTCATGCTTGTAAACAAGCAGAATGGCGATCAGAAAATCCAGGAATAGGATGAAAACAAAATTAGATTATATATTACTGGACAATCTTAAACGGTCCGGTAACTGGTTTGTTCGCACCGATACCAATGAAAAAAGTTATGGAGATTTCCAAGTCGCGCCGAATGGAAAATGGAATAAATGCCCTAAGTGGGGAGAGCAAACTAAAGCCGACTGTACGAGCGGCGGATTTTTCGGGCAAGCCCCGGATGGGTGGGGATACGCCCATCCAGGTAATAGATTTACATTTTGCCAGACCAGGGGAAAACGGATTATCGTCGCAGCGGATAAAGTCAAGGTTCCAGAATTTATGGTCCTGTACGAGGATCAGGAAGCTTATGATGCTCTGGAATATGTTTGTCCCGATTTTCGGGGATCTTTGCCCATTTGCGCTCGGTCAGGAATCTTTCTCACCCTACCGGCGCTAAAAGAAGCAGGCTACGTGCGGGTTAACCAGGGGGCTACTCTCACCCTACCGGCGCTGGAGAAGGCAGGCGATGTGCGGGTTAACCAGGGGGCTACTCTCACCCTACCGGCGCTGGAGAAGGCAGGCGATGTGTGGGTTAACCAGGGGGCGAAAATAGATGCACCGAAATTGAAGCCCGGTCCCTTGAGGACGTGAGGAAGGAGATGGGATGAGCCATGAATGTCCAGATTGTTACTCACTCTGTTTCTGTAGGGGAGACATGGATGATTGCATGTTAAATTCAGACGACGCAGTTGATAACTGCGAACATTACAAACAATGCGAGAGGGAACTGGAGGATTTTGAAGAAGATTGGTGTATCGAAGATGAAGAAGATTAACCCGGCCAGCGCGACTTGCTTGTTGGATAGGCGCGGCAAATCAATCTCTAGCGTCCAAGCAAGGCCACTACGAGCTCCGTTTGAACACGGTTCAATCCGGGTGGTGCGTTGGCCGGGAAACAAACTGAAAGGAAAATTTTATGGAACATCCAGATAAAGATATAACCCAAGCATTGACCAGGCTCAATGATGCCCTATGTGCGTGGGAGCGCAGCACAGGGCGAGAATCAGTGTTGATCTTGCGTGAGCAAGGTGGCTTTGTCCATCGTACCGCTTCTGGTAAGCCGGGTATTCCAGAGGATATCGAAGATGACTTTTTGCTACGGCGAATCAGAGAAAGCTAATCCCTGCTTAGCGCGTTGGCCGGGGAGAAAGGGAGAAAATAAGATGGCATTTCTTGAGCCAAATATTACTGGAACATGGCATAGGATTAAGCTGCCAGAACCAATCTGTCTCCGATGCGGCTGGCGAAAAGCAAGTTATGAAGTCTTTAACTCTGCTAATTCATCAAACGGGTTTTACTGTGGTACTTGTAGCCGCTCTTTGATTATCGCCTCAAAAGAAAAACGAAAGTAAGGACACTCCATGAGAACAATCGACAAACTCAAAGCGGATTTGCGAGGGGTTGAAACAACGGGAGCGGCGGGCATTGTGATAAGCACAAAAAACCTTGCCCTCTTGGTTGAATATTTTGAGGCAAACGAAGTACTTGATGGGCCTCCATTAAAAAATTGGCGTTCAGTGATTGATCGGCTTAACCAGGCCCGCGCCAGACTGGAGGAGAAAGATGGGTAGCATAAAAATTCAAAAGCAAGACCGGCAGACAAGGTTAAATGAGTTGGTCGAAACTCACAATTTGGCTCTTAGTTTCCAACGGCTTCAAGGCGCACCTTATGATCATAGACGTTGGAAACGTGCTCTTTATCATGCACTGGGGCTTTCCGGGTGTGTTGATTCTGAAGAACTTCGCAGTATAAGAGAAGCCCTTAAATTGCCGTGATGAGAAAGGGAATTTATTTTGAGGAAGTCCTATGAAAAGTAACCTGACACCGATCTACTTAAGGGCGATGGGTAAAATAGCACGGGAGGTTGAAAAATACTCGTGTGCGGCTATTTCTACTCATTACGCCGTCGCTAATCTATCTCATTCCGAGAGCGCAAAGGCCGTTCGGGTTTATGCCAAAATATTTAGCCCTGATGGAAGATGCGGAGGCATGTGGGACATCTTTGCCCGCACTGTCAGGAATGGACATGACCCCAAAGGTCATAGATTGACCATGCTGGCTTTGGCGGCGGTCTGTTGGAGGGATTTTATGGAGGCGAAAAGATGAAATTTTTATTGTTAGCTTTTTTGTTGCTCTCTGCTTGTGAAAGCTCTAGTGAGACAATCAGAACCATAGAAAATCAAAAAAGGGAAACGATGGTGTGGCAACGTTGCCTTGATCTAGGAGGAATCCCTATTCGATCCATTTGGGACGGCAGGCTGAAGAGATGTGGTTTTCCGTCGAAGGCTAACAAATTACCCCCTTACGTGAGATCGTAGAGACGCTGTTATTGTATGGTGGTTGGCCACGCAGAGAACGCTGGCTCGCCGAACTGGTGTTGAGGTTGGTGGAGGAGAGGGAAGAAAAACTGCGAGCAAAATACCCGAATAGCCACCCTGCTCAAGCTCTCCACGACTTCGACATCACCCCGGACCAGTTCGCGGAGATCAAAAGGAGGTTGGTGAAATGAATCTGGAAGAACGGGCAAAAAATATAGCTTGGGATGTAGTCAATCAGAATAGAGAATTTTTTGACAGCATCACCAAACAATGTGCGGTTGATATTCTTTCCCAGACACTTCTCACCTTTGCTGTCGAAGTGAGGAAGCAAACAAAAAAAGAGGATGCGAAGATTGCGGACATCAAAGCTAGCGCACTACATCAGTCCGGACATGAGGGCCTCGCTAATATTGCCCATTCTATAGCTGCCATTATAAGGGAAGGATATCAGCCATGAAAAAGCCTAAGAAGTGGTGTGAGCATATTACCTGGGATATACACCTTGAACGGTGGGTATTTGATTACGACGATGGGATTTATCTTGGTTATCTTGATAAGTGGGATCGCTGTCCCATCCGTGGTTGTGGGAAAAGGAGACCTAAATGAAACCGGAAGATGTAGAGTTTGTGAAGAAGTGGCTTCAAAGTGTTACCGGAGGTTATCCACATGCACTCGCCAAGGGTGAAGAAGGGACCAAAGTGAAAACCAAACCGCCTACTTCGATTCGATCTTTACCACGCACCCAGGCTCAACCGTAAGAGACCCCTTGATCCCCTTGTCAATGCTGGCTGTCACCAGGGTTCCGCCTCCATAAAGCAACGCATCGGCCTTAAAGCAGAACACTCCGGCATCTTTGATCTTTGCCAAAGCCTCTATCTGCTTTTCATTGAAGCCGACCATGCTACCGGGAATGGCGCACCCTTGAGCCAATATCAATAGCCCAAGAAAAACCAAGGCGATCAAAGAACCGATCATCCCGCGAAGGGAAATTTTCTTCTTTTTGTTCATTTTACCTCCGGTTTTTCGTTTCCATTTGGGGTATCCCTGGAATCGAACCAATATTTGATGACTAAGACAGCGATTCCCAAAAAAGCATCGGCGCTAATAAGACCCGCAAAAAACCCCCAAATAAAGGCGCCTGCAAACATGAGGGTAATAAGCGGCCTGACGGCTGTCCTGAAAAGACCCATAAGAGCTTCCATAAACCCCCCTTATTTTCTTAACATCAACTGCCTTAAAAGCCGGTTCGTTTCTTTGATTTCCTCACTCGCCAGCTTCTGATTTTCCTTGATATCATTCATCTCCCGCTGGATTTGCTCGCGGGTATCCCTGACTGCATCTTTCAGTTCTTGGCGGTCCACTTTATTCCCAAGTTTTTCAGTGACGGACACCTGCGCTGTCACGTATGCTCCACCAAGCGCCAAGATAAGTGAAACAACTGGAACCCAAACCTTACCGTTATTTATGCTCATTTTCCCCTCGCTGTTTTTCACAATGGCACAAAGAAAGTGTGATTCCCGATCTTCGTTACCGCCTTGCATTTCTTTGCCCATCCCGGTTGAACAATGCTCAAATTAACATAGAACAATGCCCCCCCGGTTAAATCGCTGGTCTCCGATTCCTTCCACGCAGCGATACAGTCCTGAACGATTGCGTCCGCGTCGTCTATCTTGAGTGACGCAATCAACTGCTGGTTGTTACCGTAATCATCGTTCCACCCGGAGAATTGATATCGCAGTGCTACGGTTCCGGCTACCGTTCCGTCACTGGAGTATTTCTTCTTCATGCGGTTGCGGATCACTTCCCCGACTGCCACCCGACCTTCATGGGGCTCACCACGGGCCTCCATCCACATAGTAATAATGCCCAAAGCATCTTCGGAAATCAGTTTCATCTCCCCGCTATCCTTTCCAGGTTTTCCAGCCGCGCCTTGAGGTCTCTGTTTTGCTTCTCCAGCGTCTGCACTGCGATCATCAGGATTCCCACCATGTCGCCGGAGCTGAGCGTCGTCGGCGTCCCGATGGTCCCTATGCCGTCTTGTCCGAAAGCCGCAAAGAAATCCTGAGCCATTGGACCATAGTGGCGGAACTGTTTGGGATCGTGTCCGATGTAATTCCAACTCGTGAGATTAAAATCTCTGATCTTCCTTAGCACCTCTTCCCCATCCACCGGCTGAAAGTTTTCTTTCTTGGTCTGGTCTGAGATAAAAGTAAAGTCCACTTGACCTTCGATGACAGTTACATTTGCGTCACCCAATCGGATTTTGTTGCTGGCATTCACTGAGGCGTTTGCGCCGATGGCCGTTGCATTAGTCAAATTGCCTGTAGAGACATTGGCAGAGAACCCGATTGCGGTGTTATTGGTGCCGGTGGTGTTGCTCTGCAGCGCCTGGAGCCCGATTGCGGTGTTTTGGGAGCCGGTGCTGTTGGCAAGAAGCGCATTGAGCCCGATTGCGGTGTTATAGAAGCCGGTGGTGTTGATCTGCATCGCCAAGGCCCCGATGGCGGTGTTTTGGTAGCCGGTGGTGTTGGCAGGAAGCGCATTGGCCCCGCTGGCGGTGTTGTAGGTGCCGGTGGTGTTGGCAGGAAGCGCATTGGCCCCGCTGGCGGTGTTATTGGTGCCGGTGGTGTTGCTAGAGAGTGAGCTAGTTCCTATAGCGGTGTT
>Ga0209518_1001836_pt1 | contig 21528 bp, 21 predicted proteins | sample RifGroB1_FD_183993 | JGI IMG/M metagenome (GOLD analysis project Ga0209518, IMG submission 183993) | Groundwater microbial communities from Rifle, Colorado, USA - Groundwater B1 (SPAdes) (version 2) | ecosystem: Environmental > Aquatic > Deep subsurface > Groundwater | place: Rifle, Colorado...
TATTCCTTGACATCTCCGGGCACATGAACTCCTCTTTTGCTTTTGTAATTTAATATGTTGTTTTCCATGACATTATTCTACTTCTTTTTAGAAGAGAAAATGTGTCCAGGATTTGGGGTACCCCTCATACATGCTTAAAATTCTTTCACCAGTTAAATCACATTTTCTTTTATACAAAACTCGCTCATTTGTACTGATCATTCTCCTCACCAGCCTACATTCAGGGCAAAAAGTCGGCGGAGGAACTTTGATTTTTTTATAAAAATTAAAATCTTCCGGTTCTATTATGAAGTCCTTCTTACAATTCTGACACACTATATTTTGTGATTTATATTCCATTCTATTTTTTATTATTATGTACTAGTACATAATAATGCGTCACACTTTAATATACTTCTTTATTGTAGCAGCTCTCGCAGTAAACTAATTCTTTCCCGTCAGGTGAATAACACGTTTCAAATTCAACTGGACAGGGCCCATTGTGATTGGTGTAATTTTCTTGAGTGCACATACATTTGCGATGCCATAATTCCCTTTTGGGACGCAGATCAAACCGGCGCTTGTAACGGCAATTAGGACATTTTCGCGGAAATGGAATATGCTCTTTTCGGTAAAAAAGAAGTTCGTTTCTGGTAATATTGTAATTTTTAGAGCAATCCACGCAAGCAAAAATTTCACTCAAATATGAATCCGATACATCTTCTATTTTATCAGGAATAGAAACGCTGGATATTGTTTCTTTGCCAAAAGTTCCTGGGATATTTTCTTCCCAATGCCATCCTTTAGCTAAAACTTCTTCTTTTGTCATTGGCATATAGAGATTTCCCTGCGTTTCATTATAATAAACAGGCGCGATCTTTGGCGGGAAAAATTCTCCGTATTCCCCCGTCTTTTTCATATGTTCAATAATTTTTTCTTTCAGTGTTTCGTAATCCGCTTTGCTATACTTTTTATTCAAAATCATATACTCGCCTTTTTTTACGCTCACACAACCGAATAAATTTTGACTATTTTGACAGGTGTCGGAATATGATATGTGCGCATTGTCATAACAAAGATGACAAGAAAGGCAGTTATAAGTTCGAGTACAACCTTGAAGTTCATAACACAATGAAGTGCTATAACCGGTATGGTACATATCCATACAGTCTTTTAACTCGAGACTGCTATAAATATATTTGCAATCTTCTCCACTTTCCAGATCAAAAACGTTCATAGCATTCTTGCAATTAAAAATTAAACTGCCCACAGAGTTTACATTCCTTTCACTGACAACATAACGATGAATCGCATCTTTTTCCACCAAGTCCTGAAATTCTTTATTCAATCCCTCTCTTGTTATAAAAGAAGTTATTTCATATTCTTTCAATTTATTAAAATATTCCTCTCTTGTGTATTGTTTATTTTTAAAAATGTAACTTTTATTGCGCAAATTTGTCGACATAAAACATTCGTTGCATCCGTGGCAATCGTAGCAGTAATAACAAGACGAGCAATCCTTCAAGAAAATACCATATTGACATTGATAAGATTTGCGCGAATCAATACATTCATATAAACGTTCTCCTTTTTCGTAAATATAACCGCAATCCATACAGTCGCGTGATTTCATAATCCAAGTGCTATACATTACATTTTCACCGTCAAAACAAGAAAAAGTAAGATAAACATTTTTATTATCACTCGAATGATTGGTGTAATCCGAATTGATACTATTTTTATTTAAGAGCGCCATACGAGGCACTTCGTGTTGCAATTCAGAAAACTGCTCAAAAAACGGCCGTGTAAAATCAAAATCACGCCCATAAGAAGCAAAATCCCAATCATCCCCCCACCAACAAAGATTACAATATACTTTATATGGTTTGTTGGGAGAATAAATTGTTACCGTGCTCTTTCCGCAAAAATTGCAATTGCGTCTATATAAAGTTCGCTCGTTTCTCCAAGCATAACGCCTCTGCTGTCTGCATTTTGAACACCAAGTCGGCGGCGGAACTTTTATTTTTTCATAAAAATTAAAATCATCCGGTTCTATGACGAAATCTTTTTTGCAGTTCTTGCAGTTTTTTATTTCTTGATCCATTTAATTTACTGTCAACCCTGTCAAAGACGGGCTTTGACAGGGTTAAGCTATGTTCTTTTTATAACATTCTTCACAGGATATTTTTTTATATCCCCATTCTGGCGGATAATAAGCCATTATACTACCGCCACAAAAAACGCATTTGTATGGATATGATCGAAGAACAGTCAAATATTTCAGGCTTTTTTTTATTCGCGCATCAAAGTGATAACGCGGAAGCGGAATATTGTTTTCTCTGTAAAAAGTAAGTTCATTTTGAGCAATATTAAAACGCCAGCCAGTTTCCGGACAAATAAGCGCTTGAGTTGTAACGGCGTTTGAAACATCTTTTATGGAATCAGGTAGCTTATTTGTTTGCATTCCTTCAATATGACCCTTGCTTATGTCTTCCCAATAACCGCCGAGTTTTAAGATATCTTCTTTTTTAGTTTCCGGAAAATAAAAAAAGCTGGTGGAAAAATTAAAAGGTCCAGCGCTCATAGAATAAGGCAAGAATTTGCCATATTCTCCTCTTCTTCTCATATCAGCGATAATCTTATCGCGTAAAGTTTCATATTCTTCTTTTGTATATTGTTTGTTCAAAATACAATATTTCTTTTTCTTCAGACCGACACAGCCAAAACAATATTCGCATTCAATACATAAATCTAAATATTCAGAATATCGCGAAGAAGACCAAGTCGAGTATTTTAGAGCATATGCATTTACACAACCTTGACAATTACCTATTAATTCAGAATACCAACAACCATCGGCATCAATGTCAGACTTTTGTTGCAAGCCACGAATGCAGTTATAACAATCTTCAGAATCGCTAATTGTATTACAATTATGGCAATTTTTCACATCTATTAAATAATTACCGCTAGAATTATATGCCTTGAGATTAAAATTTTCTCTGTGAACCGCCTCATTTTGAGCTATTTTCTCAAAACGCATTTTGAATACTTGAATAGATTCATATGATCCGAGATTGTATGATTTTATTTTTTCTTCATATTCTTCTTTAGTATATTGGACATTTTCTATGCAGTGAGACTTATTCCGAAGATTCCAGCACATAAAACAATTAACGCAATTGCGGCAATCATATAAAAAATAGGAATCTATGCAATCGCGGGAATGTCTGGAATAAAAGAGCTTATAGGAATGATGACAGTCTCCGCAGTTGTAACATTTCTCCGAATCAAAACAAACTGTCATATCAATAGAATTTTTGACTCTGATGTTGCGATATGAATAAAATAAATCCTCGCATTCTTCCATCGAACGAGACAGATAGCAATTTTTAGAATTCCAAACATCATCGCACCAATCACATCTAGTATTTTTGACACCATTTTGATGCGGATGAGGAACTTTTTCTTGAAGGTCTTGCAGTTGTTTAAGAAATGACACATTAGTATCATAATCTACCCCGTATTTCATAGCATTCCATTTATCACTATGCCATTCAGTGAGAGTATAAATCGGATATCTATTTTTCTCTGGAAGAACTGTAATCAAATTTACTCCTGAAAGATCTGATTTACCTTTACGGAATTTTCCAAACATCCAAAAAGATAAATGCAACTTAATTCGGCAGAAAAAACACAAAGTTGGCAGTTCAGTGCCAACTTTTTTATATAAAGAAAATTCTTCTTCTGTTATTTTGAAGTTTTGTCCACAGTGTTCGCAAATTCTATTTTCCTGATTCTTTATACTCATAAACATTTACTCGAGCCGCTCTAATTACACGTTCGCCGAGCTTATATCCTTTTTGAATTACATTTGAGACAGTATGGTCAAGCTCTTTTTTTTCTGTCGGTACCAATTCCATAGACTGATGAATATTAGTATCAAAATTTTCTCCTATCGCGCCTATTTCCTTCACTCCATATTCTTCAAACACAGTGTTCATCTGCCCATATATGTATTCTACGCCCTTTCTCCAATTTTCGTCTACCTTTTCCCAAGCTTCTTTATTGGCAAAAGCCATATTAAAATTATCTAAAACAGTTAAAAATCGGGTTAAAATACGCTCACGTATTGCTTCTGAAAACATAGCTTTTCTATCATCTTCTCGCTTTCGATAATTGGCAAAATCCGCCCGTTCTTTCTGCCAGCCAATCAAATATTCCTCTTTTTCTTTTTTACAAACTTTTAAATCCTCTCTTAATTTTTTTAGAGTTTTCTTTAAATCTTCCTCTCCGTCCTCATTGAATTCAAATTCAAGAATTTCATCTTCTACTGGAGTATTTTCTTCCTTTTTTACTTCCTTTTCATCACTCATACCAGCATTTTAGCATAAAAAACTATCGTTTACTCCACTGCGGAGCTTTGCGGGCTTTTTTGAGCCCGAATTTACGACGTTCTTTAGCTCTTGGGTCACGCTTTAAATATCCTAGGCTTTTCAAACCTCCACGATTCTCCGGATTAAATGTTGCTAACGCGCGGGCCAATCCATGTCTTATCGCTTCTGCTTGGCTGTGAACTCCACCGCCAGACACATGCGCTTCCACATTCCATTTCAAACCCGCTTTCCCTTCTCCGGTTTTTTGTCCTTTTATCATCGGGTCTAAAATCAAACGGCGTTCCCCTTCTGTTTTAAAATATTCTTTGCTATCAACACCATTTACTATGAAGCTTGCTTTGGACGACTCCAAAATACGCACCCGAGCAGTCGAAGTTTTGCGTCTTCCTACTGCTTCGAAATATTTTTTTATTGCCGTTTCTTTGTCCATCCTATTATAAATTTTAATTAATAATTTTTATTTATCATTTCCCGTTTGCTGAATTTATAACGGGACAAGTATTAGTTAATCTTCAATTTTTAAATTTTTCATCATTGTCCTTCGTAATTTATTTGAAGGCAACATTTGGTATGTTGCAAGTTTGATTAATTCTTTCAGTCCTTTTTTTTGCATTGTTTCTGTGCCCTTTAAAATACGAAGCCCGCCCGGAATACCCGAATACCTAGTATGATAAATTCCTGCCAACTTTTTTGGGGTAATACGAAGTTTGGAAGCATTGATAACTTTTACAGGCATACCACAATATTTATTGCGCTCAAAAGAAGCTTTAGTCTTGCCCATTAAAGACATCGCCGTCTCGCTGGCAACTCTTCCCAAAGTTCTATCTTGCGCATCTATTATTTTTTTTTCGATATTTTTCATTCCAGTACTAAAATTTTATTTATAATTATTATTTTAATCTATTTTAATTTATACAAATTCTATAATAGCCATCTTGGCTCCGTCCGATTTTCTGGCGCCCAATTTTAAGATTCTCGTATATCCTCCTTTTCTATCCGCATACTTTAACGCAATGACTTCAAAAAGTTTTTTTACTTCAGAGCGTCTATTGGAGAGTTCAGAAATTATCAATCGGCGAGCGGCCATATTGCCCTTTTTTGCGCCAGTTACAAGTTTTTCAACAAAAGGCCTCAATTCTTTCGCTTTTGGTTCTGTTGTCTTTATTTTTCCGCGCACAATTAAATTAAGAGCCAAAGAATTAATCAAGGCTTTTCTAACTTTTCTAACTCTGCCAAATTTTCTTTTATTATTGCCGTGCCGCATATATTTAAAATTATTCTTTCAGATTAAATCCGAACTTGCTAAGCACTTTTTTAATTTCAGAAATTCCTTTCTCGCCGATACCTTCAATCTCAAGCAAATCTTCCCTTTTCTTTCTGGCAAGACCGCCAAGAGTTCGAATGTTTGCGGAAGTAAGCGCATTTAGCGTTCTAGTGGAAAGATCTAAGCTGTCAGTTCTAGTCTTTAAAATGTCAGTAAAATCTGATTCTTTTTTCTCTTCTGCGCCATCTTTCTCGACATTCTGAGGAGAATCATCGGAAGCTAAAATTTCGGCTTTTTCGGATTTCGGAACTTCTATCTCTTTAAAATCAATAATAGCTTTGAGTTGGTTGATCATAATTTCGATAGAACGCGAAAGCGCTTCACGAGGCGTTAACGTGCCATCTGTTTCAATTGAAATTCTTAAACGATTGTGGTTAGTTTTATCTCCAACACGCATATTTTCAACTTCATAAGAAACGCGGCGAACTGGAGTAAAAATAGCGTCAACAGCAATTGTGCCAACGTCAACTTTTTCTTTCTGAAAAATTTCCTTGGGAATAAATCCAAGCCCTTTTTCAATTCTCATTTCAACATTTAAATTAATTTTACCTGTAACTTCCACGATATGAAGTTCTGGATTTAAAACTTCCACTTGCCCGCCGGTTTTTATGTCACCCGCTGTGATATCCTTCGGACCTTTGACAGAAAGCGTTACTATTTGAGGTTCATCGGATATCATTTTAAAACGGGTCTTTTTAAAATTTAAAATCATTACAATTACATCTTCTTTGATTCCGTCGAGTGTTTGAAATTCATGATTCACGCCGTCAATTTTGATAGATGTAACAGAGGCGCCCGGGAGCGATGAAAGAATAATTCTTCTTAAACTATTTCCTAACGTATGGCCGTATCCCGGATATAAACCATCTATTTCAAATACTCCTTTGTTCCCCTCCTCTAAAACAACACGAGGCTTGGAAGGCATAACTATTTTATATTCAGACATAATTTTAAAAATTAATAATAATTTAACGACTATAAAACTCAAGCACAGCATTTAAATCAAAAAAACTTTCTATGTTTTTTGGTTTATCTAAAATTTTTCCCTCCATATTATTTACGTCAAAATTTATCCATACCGGAGGATTGTAATCTTTCATTTTTTCGGTTATATTGCTAAAAATTTTTTTACCTTTGGATTCTTGGCGGATTTTTACAATGTCTCCGGATCTCAATTCGTATGATGGAATGGTAACTTTTTTGTCATTAACAATAAAATGTCCATGAGAAACCATTTGTCTGGCGGCGCGCCTGCTATTACTAAGTCCCATTCTATAAACTGCATTATCGAGACGAAATTCAAGTTCTTCAAAAAGTTTCTCCGTCGTTCCAACGCCTTTAACTAGAAAAGCTTTTTTAACATAATTTGAAAGTTGGCGTTCAGTTATACCATATGAAAAGCGTATCTTTTGTTTTTCAATAAGTTGAGTTCCATATTCAGAAAGAGCTTTTGGATGACGCGCGCCAAGCAAACCACCCTTAGAAGACGCAACTTTAAACTTGGAAGTCTGACATTTATCATACACTCCGGGTCCTAGTCTTCTGCAAATTTTGAATTTTGGTTTACTTATCATCCCGTTAGAAGCAAGTCGCGGTCATTGGACTGCAACTGTGTTCGGTTATATTATTAAATTCTATATTTTTTATCAACATGATTTATATATTAAACTGCGACTGCAACTTCTAACGGGATTACACCCTTCTAGGTTTTTTAGCCTTCGGCCCATTATGGGGCACTGGTGTAGCATCTTTAATGGAAGTAATTTCAATTCCGTGAGCCATAAAAGCTCTGATTGCGGGTTCACGACCGGACCCGACCCCCAGAACCACGACATCCGCATCCTTGACTCCAAGCGTCGTAGCTTTGCTTCCAATGATATCACCCACTTTTGAAGCCGCAAACGGAGTTCCTTTTTTCGCTCCCTTAAAACCCAAACTTCCCGCGCTGGACCAAAATAACGTATTACCCAATTTATCTCCAAAAAGTACTTTAGTATTATTGAAAGTGGCATCAATGTAAAGAGTGCCGGAAACAATTTTTTTCTTAGGTGTTTTTGGCGGAGCTTTTTTTATCTCCTTAGGCGTTTCCTCAGAAGAGGTCTCAGAGAATTCAGTTTTAGGCGATTCATCTTTGCCAGATTTAATCTTCTTCTCTTTTTCTGAATCTTTTTCAGTTGTAATTTTGGTTTTTGTCATTTTTAAGTCTTGCTTTCTTTTCTCTTGCCCGATGCCATTGTCTTTCTGACATTACCTCTGATGGTTCTGGAATTTGTTTTCGTTCTTTGGCCTCGAACCGGCAATCTTTTTGTATGACGAATGCCTCGATAACATTTAATATCTTTCAATCTTTTAATATTGGCTGATATTTCTCTTTTTAAATTTCCTTCGATTAAAATTTTCTCAATTACAACACGAATTTTATTTTCTTCATCTAAAGTTAAATCTTTGGCCCGTTTTCCGCGATCAATACTCACTTGATCTAAAATTTTACGAGCTTTTGAAATACCAATACCAAAGAAACAAGTCAAACCAATTTCAAGCCTCTTTTCATTTGGCACTGTGATTCCAAGGATTCTCATAAAATTATTGTTTTTGTTTATGCTTAGGATTAGAGCAAGTTATTCGCAAATGCCTTTGGCGTTTAACCATTTTACAATTATCGCAAATTTTTCTTACTGCTGACTTAATTTTCATAAAATGACAAAGAAAACAAAACAAGGAAAAAACCCTTATTTTTTAATATATTTCTCTTTTAAAAACCCTGACTGCCATCATACACTATTTTAAAAAAAATTACAACCTCTTGACTATTCTTCCCTTTCCCCCATAAGAGTCAAGCACGATTTCGACTGAATCTCCAATTAAAACCTTAATTCTATGCATACGCATTTTTCCTGAAAGATACGCCAAAATTTCTTTTTTATCTCCTGCTGCATCTCCATTTTTGTCTTCTATTTCTACTCTAAACAAGGTAGAGGGCAATGCTTCAGTGATAACCCCTCTTACAGTCAACAATTTTTCATTTTTTAGGTCGCTCATTTATATAATATAACTATAGTAAAATTAAAGACTTATGTCAAATTTACTTAAAGTAAAAAATCATTAATTACTTTGGATAATTCACAATTACTTTTATATTTTTTGTCTTATCCGGTAGGGATGTTTTCCAAAAAGGACTAATTACTAAATCAGCAGAATCGATATTTGGATATTGTAATAATATTTGATAAAAATCTTTCTTTGATTTCCCTAAAAAGTCAGTTTTGAGTTGAGTCTCATCCAATTTCCAAATAATTTTAGTTGTTCCTTTTAAATTAAAATTTATATTTTTTATATCTTCAAGTGAAACACCGTCTTTATTGGAAAGACTCGCCTGCTCGGAAGGCAGGGAAAAAACCAAGTCTTGGATATTTGCCAAATAAACATCGCTGTCGTCATATTCGCTGATATTATTTTCCGCAATTTTTTTTGTCAGCTTGTCTATATTGAACAGAAAACCATAGAGTGTGCCTTTAAGCTTCATAGAAAAAGTATTGTCATTGGAAGAAACAATATTAATATTACTGTCATCCACTTTAAGCAAAGCTGCATCCTTAAATAAAATAAATCCTTTTGGAATCTGATCCATTGCTTTTTTAAAGAGTTCTGTTTGAAGAATCTTTTTCAGATCATTGGTGGCGACCAATTTCTGCGCATCGGAAACAACGGGCGTCTTGCCATTAGACCCGCCAGTAATTTCGCCTTTAGATCTGGCATAAAATTTAGAATATTTAGGTGTTCCTTTGAAACCAAAAATCGTAAAATCAAGCGGACCGCTATTATATTCCTCTCCCGCTTCTTTTCCATAAATTCCTACCTCTACAGATCCAGGGATATTGCCTTTCATTCCTGGCACAATCACTTGTTTTTGCGTTTTATAAATTTTACCATTTGAACCCTCCAATCGAGTATCTATATCAAGTCTCTGGGGCGCGGAGCTAAAAGCATTATAAATCGAAACAACGCCCCTGGCTCTTTCTGAAACATTTTTTGTCTCGGTAGTTTGCACTATTTCACTTTCTTCTCCAGAAATAATTATTAAATCAAAAGACAGCGCATTTATGTCTCCGTTTTTACTGGCGGATAAATTTTCATCTAAAACTACATTTTCTACCTTCGGATTTATTGTGACCACTACATTTAAAAACAGATGTGAAAGCGCAAAAAAAAGAAACACAACGGATATAACTGCCACAAACCAAAGCATATATCGAGGTCTGCCCGATGAACGAACAAATCTGTCTCTGTCCTGCTCTGCCGAATCAGGACGATTCTCTTTTTGAGACATTTGCGTCTCGCGCATTCCACCGTTCAGCGAATGTTTTACTTTTACAATATCTTGCAGTAAATTTTTTGGCATAACTATATTTTACCTTGCGGCGAATTTTTTTCAAAATTCTGCTATGGGGTTTTAGTTAAAAAACGACAAATATAAATAGAATCAATGATAAGAAAAGTGTCGCGAATTACATTGCCGTCGAATGTCGCCATATTGTGGAAAATTTCCGCGCTTAAAAAAATAACTTTAAATTTTGATTCGGTCAGGGAATATTGGTTAAATTGTTCAGTTTCAATTATTCGGCAGAAAAAATCCGCCACATCTTTATCTACCGCTATGTAAATAGTTGAGGGAATGGAAATATCATTGGAAAGATTGGCCAAAGACTCCTGGAATTTGCCCAACCATTCCATTTTTAATTTATCCATAACAGGGCTGATTTTTTTTACCGCGGATTCCGAAGCGTGTCCGTCCTTAAAAAGAGAAAAAAACGATTTAGCTTCATCAAGCGAAAAATGAAGGAGAGACGCAATTTTGCGCGTAATAAAATTATAACCTAATGGAAAAGAAATTGATTCGCGCAACGTATTTTTCTTTACCATAGAAATATCTGTCACTTCCCCGCTAATATCAACCAAAAGAAAATCTTCGTTGTGCGCATAAATATCGCGCACTATGGTGAAAGAAGCCAAAGAAAAAGAAGAAAATTTTATATTTTCAAAATGGAAGAATTTTTTTATTGTTTTTTCTATTTTCTTTAAAACCTGTTCCGGACTGATTGAAATAAAAACGGCCATCTCAAGTTCTTTAGCTTTTTGATCTAAAGGATTTGGCGTCTCATAGCCATTTAGCATTATTTTAATATTTTTAAATTCAATTGATCGGACCGGACTTTTAGCATTTTCATATTTTATCAAATATTCTTCTTCAAAAAGGGATATTTCTTTTTTGATTAAATCAAGAGCAAGCTTCGGGGTAAACAAAAAGGGCGTATTTTTTTCGAGCCTTACAACTCTAGTTTGAGAAATATGCCAAGGCGATGAAAGAACACAAAAAGCGGCCTCGGGTTTTCCCATTCCCGCTTTATAAATTTTATCAGCAACAATTTCCAGAGATTTTATGGTCGAAAACAAAAACTTATTAATATCGAGAGTTTCCCGTAAAATTATCGGCTCGCGCGCGGAAAAAATTATCTTGGGAATTCCAGACTTCTGCATTAAAAAAAGCGCGCCTCCTACTGAAGAAGATCTAATATCAAAAACTAGCATTAATTTATCTTTTTTTTTATTCCTCGAAAAAATTCCCATTGAGGTAATTATAACATAAAAAGGAAGGTTAACTAAACAACAAGGTTCATCCTCAACGACAATACTTTTTTAAAGATTATACAAGCACAGCCTTGATACGCCTGATTCCCTGCGCTACCGCTTCTTCTTTTTGAATTTTAAATTGTCCAAGTTCGCCGATATTTTTTACGTGCGGACCGCCGCAAAATTCTTTTGAAATTTGGTTGCTATTCTTATCTTCAATGAAATAGACAGACACAATATCCGGATATTTCGCTCCAAATTCCATCTCTGCGCCGATTTTTTGAGCTTTATTAAGAGGCATTTCCCGATGAATAACATCAAGCCCTAATTTTATTTTTTCATTAACGAAATCTTCAACTTTCTTCTTTTCTTCGTCCGTCAGTTTATGATCGCAGAGAAAATCTATACGCAAACGCTCTTCGGTAATATTGCTTCCTCTTTGTTTTATGCTAGAACCGATTACAGCCTTAAGAGCCGCCAAAAGCAAATGATGTGCGGTGTGAAGTTTTATAGTTTTTTCATTATGGTTCGCAAGACCGCCCTTGAACATTCCAGCTGAAGCGGTGCGGGATTTTTCTTGATGCTCTTTAATGGCTTTATTAATTTCATTTTTATCTACCTGATACCCCAACTCTTTTGCAACACTAATCATTAAATCCATTGGATTACCATGTATTTCAAATAGTTTATGTATATATAAACCTGAAGCTGTATTTTTATCTTTTAATATCGGTATGTTTCCAACTTTTTTAATTGCGCCAAATTTTGTAGCCTTAAGATCTGAACGATACACCTCAGCTCCATCAAGAAGTTTTTCAAATAATTTTTCTTCTTCTTTTGTAACTGAAACAATATAATCAAACTTGTTTTTTATTTCAGGATAACCTTTATCATAAATTTTGGATATTATGGGAATAAGTTCAATCCAAAAATTATCCGTCAGTTCGATCAAAGAAGCCTTAGTAAAAACTCGACGCAAAAGACGGCGTAAAATATATCCGCGACCGGAATTTGAAGGCGTAACACCATCAATAGTTATCAGTATCGCTGCGCGAAAATGATCGGCAATAATTCTGGCCGATCTTTCATTATAGTTTGCGGAATTTTTTTGAATAAATTGCATTATCGGTTCAAAAACATCTGTCTCAAAAACATTTTTCTTTTTTTGCGCTTGAACTATCAATCTCTCTAGTCCCATCCCGGTGTCTATGCCCTTAGTTTCAAGCGGATTATATTTCCCTTCTTTTGTTTTGTAAAATTCATTAAAAACAATATTCCATATTTCCACGCCATTGATATATATCTCTGTTGTCGGACCGCAAGGACCCTCATCCCCAGTTGGTCCCCAAAAATTATCAGCGCGATTATGATTTTTAATATTTAAATTGGGATTTATTTTTGTCCAGATTTCTCGAGACTCATTATCTGCGAGTATTTCAGAGTCACCCTCAAAGACAGAAACATAATCAATCTTGAGTTTTAACTCTTTGGTTATAAATTCATAAGCGTATTGTATTGCTTCCCTTTTCCAATACCCGCCAAAAGAAAAATTGCCGAGCATTTCAAAAAATGTCAGATGTGTAGAGTCGCCCACCTCGTCTATGTCGCCAGTGCGGATACATTTTTGCGCAGTAACGATATTTCTGCTACCAAAATCTTTGTCCGCATTTTGCGGATATGTATAATAAGGCTTTAACTGTTGCATTCCAGCAGTCGTAAAAAGAACAGAAGGATCATTTTCTGGAACAAGCGAAGACGAGGGAATAATTTTATGCCCTCGTGCTTCGAAAAATTTTAGAAACCTTGATCTAATTTCATCAGAATCCATTTTTTTATTAGTTAACATCCAGTTTGTCTATATTGTCCGATATTTTTCTGACAGGTTTCTCAAAAATATTTACCACAATCAGCACAAGGAGCACGAGAATTGTGGTAATCACCGCCAAACTATAAAAACCAAATCCGGTAGCCATACCGATACCGGCGGTAACCCAAAGACCGCTAGCGGTCGTGAGTCCTAAAAGCCTATTGCCTTGAAGAATTATTGAACCGGCGCCTAAAAATCCAATGCCAACAATTATTTGTGAAGCAATTCTAGTTGGATCAAAACCCGCAATATTGCCGTATTTAAGAGCTATCATTTCAGAAACGATTACAAACACCGCCGAACCCATAGAAACAAGCGCGTGGGTTTTCATTCCGGCTTCTTTGTGCACTAAAGCGCGTTCAATTCCGATAAGAATTCCAAGTAAAACTGCTATCGCTAATTTTAAAATAACATCGCCATTTTGCGTTAAAAATGATAGTACCATATTCAGCATTATAACAATTAATTATTTATTACACAACCACCCCGCCGCCAAGACAAACATCCTTATCATAGATGACACAGGATTGTCCCGAGGCTACAAGCACTGGTTTTTTAAAAGTTACTTCTGTTTTTGTTTTTGATTTAACTTTAATCTTGCAAGACAAAAACTCTCCATGATAGCGAATTTGGCAGACATAGTTTTTAGCTTCTAGGGGATAGCTTTTAGAAATCCAATTTGTATTTTCAAGTTGAAGAGAAGGATATGAAGAATTTAAGGAGTCGTGGGTCTCCTGTCCTATGTTTCCAAGGGAGAAGGCGGAAAAATTTTTCATATCTTTCTCTTGTGATACTACCAAAATATTTTTCTTTATATCTTTACCGATTACATAATATGGTCCATCGTTGGGATTTTTTTTAGTAACAGTAAAACCATGACGCTCGCCCAATGTGCTAAAAACTATGCCGTTGTGCCAGCCTATTGTTTCCCCCTCAATATTTATAACTTTTCCTTTTTTCTCCTTGATATAATGTTTCAAAAATTTCTTCAAATCTACCGCGCCTAAAAAGCAAATGCCCTGACTATCTTTTTTTTCTGCGACCGGCAAATGAAATTTCTTGGCTAATTTACGAACTTCGGTTTTCTTCAAATGCCCGACTGGAAATAAAATTTTCTCCAACTGTTCCTGTCTTAATGTCCAAAGAAAATAACTTTGATCTTTGGAAGGGTCAACACTTTTGAGTAAAGAAAAACTTGAAGAATTTAAGGAGCCGTGGGTCCCCTGTCCTCTGTCTCCGAGAGCGAAGGCGGGAAAATTCTTCAAGTTTTTCTTTACTCCTGCATAATGCCCTGTCGCCACATAATCCGCTCCCATGGTCAGCGCTTTTTTAAGGAATGCGCCGAATTTCACTTCTTTGTTGCACATCACATCGGGATTCGGCGTTCGTCCTATTTTATATTCGGAAATCATATAGTCCGCCACTTCTTTTTTATAAACATCTTCAAAATTAAAAGCGAGAAATGGAATATCTAAAAGCGCCGCAACTCGCATAGCATCAAGTTTTTCTTCTTCTTCATTGCACTTTAAAAAATCAGGATGCCAAGTCTTGATAAAAACCCCGACAACTTCATAGTCGGCTTTTTTGAGCAGAGCGGCGCTCACGGCAGAATCAACTCCGCCCGAAAGCCCCACAAATACAATTTTTTTCTTCTTAGTCATCAAGTTAAATTAAAATTCCTATCAATTTAAATATTTTCGCACATTTCTGTTGTGCTCGGATAAATTTTTAGCATAATGAACAATGCCATTTTTATCGTGGAGATAATAAAGATAGGATGAATTTTTCGGATACATAGCGGCTTTTATGGTAGCAAGACCCGGATTGCTGATCGGACTCTCTGGTAAACCTTTTATTTTGTATGTTTCAGGAAACGCATCCACCTGAAGCGGCATATCCATAGTTACCCTTTTCCATAAAATTCCAGCGATAAGCTCTCTATCAATATCTCCTTTGGCTTCTCTTTCAATAATTGAAGCCATTATTATAATTTCCTTCTGCGTTCTTCCGGTGGCCTTATTTAGAGCTACGATATCGGGATAAATAAGTTTAATTTTTTTGTTAAAATTTTCATTTATGGACAAAAGCACGCTCTCTTCATTATCGGTGCTAAAGAAAAAATAAGTATCCGGAAAAAGACTCCCTTCCAGCTCTTTTGCTTTTTTAAGAAATTTACTTTTATCAAAATTGGGCAATTTGGAAGCAAAAGTATCAGTGATTTGAATTGAATCAAATCCTTCTGGAATAGTAATCGTAATGGGCGCCATATGGTATTCACCTTTTGATATACGCTTTGCGACTCTCCAGACTGGCAATTTAATATCAAAATAATAATCTGCCGATATTGAACCCTTTTCTCTGCCAAAAAGTATCATAAAAGCCTCAAATGCCAGACGAGAACGTATGATGTGCGCACTTTTTAATTTCAGGGACACATTACGCAAACTATTTCCTTGTTCTATCTTAATTATGGTTTCAACGGGAAAATCTCCCGGCGCGCCAAAAAAGAAAAAATAAAAAAGTACAAGGGCAGTAATTACACCGAGCGTATAGAAGAAAATTCTATTGGCTGAAAAAAAATTCATCTTTTTGTTCAAAAATCTAGCGCAGGATAAGAGTAATTTATGTTGGCAAATTTGTGGGCGGAGAAGCCTCTTTAGATTCAATGCGTTCCAGGGTAGGCACTTTCAATATCTGGCCTGGGAAATGCCACATCGTCGCAATTTCCTCTGAATTTAAAACAAAGGTGCTGGGATGAAAATATGCTTTAATAATCGCGTCAATTGTAAAAACTTCCGGAATAGGCCAACGCCAAACGGGCTTGGAAAAAACGTGATGGCGAAGCGGAAGATGAAAAAAAGATCGTTCTCTGAATTCATTAAGCATCCTGTTGGCTAATAACATAACCGTTTTTTTAGAAGCTGTAAATATGCCACTGTAAGCATCGCCTTGAGTTGAATTATGACGACTTAGTTGATTGCAGTCGGGTTTTGCATATTGGCGCCACATAAGACGCATATTTCTTCTGCTACTCATACTAAATACTTCTTTTTTAGCTACATACATAATTCGTATGCCGGTATCAAAACCAACTTTCGCAGTCTTGGCATTCACCGCTGTTATTACGTTATCGAAAAATTTCGGAGCGCGTACTTCTAGTGAACGTGTACCATCTGGGTTTTCCCTTACATTAGTGTAAGGTTTGAGCAATTTTTTTAACTCTACCAAAGACTCCATCGTCCAATTATGTTTTCCAAACCAAGTACCATGAGTATGCCACGTTTTCTTTGAAGGAGTAACAACAATCTGCGACCACATCTGCTCTCCTTTTTTAAGCGAACCAAAAAGCTCCACCACCGGAGAAATAGGATCAACTTTGAATTCTTCCTTAGGGTCTTTATCTAATCCAAAATCAATATAAGTTTTTAGCGGAAACGCTTCCGGTTTTTCTAATTTAAATTCGCACCCCCAGCCGTTCCAAGCGCTGTCCGGAGTTATCTTGTCAACTGCCAGCGTATAATCTTCCACCGCCTTTATCTGCGATTGAGGATATTGGGCATACATTTGAGTCTCAATCAAGCCTCTCACGCGCGTCGGCGTACGCACATAGAAATGCACTTGCCCGTCAATAGATGCAATCTCCAAAGAAAACCAAAACCAAACCGCTCCTTGCCAATACTCTTCTCTTCCGCCTTTATTGCTCAGATGATAAAGAGCATTAGTTATAAAGAGCTCCATCGCTTTGGGACTGCGCAAAACATCGCGAGGAGGTATTATTTCAAGCAAAACGAAATCAATGCCAGAAATAAAATCCTGTTGTATATAATGAAGCCAAAAAATCCAAGCGACACGACCCAGCATTACAAGACCTATCAGCGGCAATAGTCCTATGAAAAGCTTATAGAAAAAATAAACAACCGTCTCTATCATACCTGTATTTTATCTAAACTGCGGCATAAAGTCCATCTTTATTCTTCTTGAAATACTTTGGATTCACAAGATTTACCAGAATAGTATTTTTCTTGAAATATCTTTCTTTGTTCACTTTTTTAATTACATCTTCTTTCAGGAGCGGACCTTCTCTTTTTAGAATGTCTGCAATAACTTCGCGGGCAATGCCTTTTTTGTAACCCCATTCGGCCAGAGCATACATCCCTCTGCCCACCAGAACAAATCGAGGATCTTTAATAAGTTCATTATGGCAAGTAGCATAGTGAATTTTTTTATTGAAAGTTTTGGAAATGGAGTCTGCAACTTCTCTGAAATGCATCGGCGAACCGTGGCGCCTCATAACAAGAAAAGCGTAATCTTTTACCCCGCGAATACGAATATTCGGCGAGTTTGCTTTACCCCATTCGCCAAGAGGATTTTTTGCCACAGTTTTAGACATAGAAAGCCATCTTTTTGCTATCTCTTCGTTTCTATATTCCTCTGATAGCTCTTTCATATGGTCAAAGAATTTTTTAATCATTTCTGTTTCTGACACAAGATCTTTATCATTTAAACTTGCATAAAGTTTTCGAAGGGCCTCATGCACTTTTTCGGTCATTTTATCATCTACACTCCAACGAGCGTGAAAATGATCATCTTCACGGTGTCTTTTAAAAGCATCAGACAAAACCAGAAAAAAATTAATATGATTTTGAGTTGATCTGTCTTTTGAAAAATAAGGCAATAGCTCATGTTCGGCAACAACCGACCCCAATTTGCGCACGACTTGCCTAAGCTCCTCAAAAGTCGCCTGTTCTGCCCGATAAGCATCGGATTTCTTAATAAAGGTCAAGGCGGCATTTTCAACTTGACGCACGCGTTCTCTTGTAATGTTGTATTTTTTGCCGATTTCTTCGAGAGTCTTTCTTTTTCCATCAGCAGTCAAGCCAAAACGATTCATAATAACATCAGAAGTGCGATTTTGGAGCTGTGAGATTATTTTTTTGGTTATTTTCTTGGGTTTGAAAGATATTGCTGACATAATTTTTTTTGTGTTAATTTTTTTCTTTGTGTTTTTTTCTATCAATTTCTGTCAAGTACTTTTTGCGAAGCCGAACAGATTTTGGAGTAATTTCTAAGTATTCGTCTTCATTCATAACTTCTAAACCTCGCTCGATATTCAAAATAAAAGGAGGGTTTAAGATTATGGCCTCATCAGTGCCGGAAGCTCGCATATTGGTGAGCTGTTTTCCCTTTGTAGGATTCACCGACATATCTTCCCCTTTCAAAACGTTTCCGATAACCATCCCTTCATAAACCTCCGTTCCGTGCTCTACGTACAGTATGCCACGTTCTTGTAAATTTGCAAGAGAAAAGGCTACTGCCTTACCGAAAACCATAGAAACCATCGAACCATATTCTCTTTTTTTTATTTCCCCTGCATATTTTTTAAATCCTACAACTCTTGAACTCATTATTCCTTCTCCCCTTGTATCTATAATGAATTCTCCTCGATAGCTCAATAATCCGCGCGTCGGTATTTCAAAAACAATTCTAGCTATGTCTTGTTTCTCCATCATATCTTTCATTATTCCGCGTCGTTTTCCGATCTTCTCAATAACAATACCCGAAAATTCCATCGGAACATCTATCACGAGCTCTTCAAAAGGTTCTGTTTTAATTCCATTATTTTCTTTGATAATAACTTCTGGCTGTGAAACTTGCATTTCAAATCCTTCTCGGCGCATATTTTCTAAAAGTATGGCTATATGAAGCTCTCCTCGGCCGTAAACTTTTCCGCCAGAGGCATATACCCGCTCGCCGGATTTGGCAGGCGTGGCGCCCTCGGCGGAAAAATCCACCTTCAAACCCACATTTACTTCAAGCTCTTTTTCCAATCTTTCCTTCAGCTGTCTGGAAGTGACAAACTTTCCTTCACGCCCCGCAAACGGAGAATCATTGACCAAAAAATTGAGAGACAAAGTGGGCTCATCAATGGCGATATGGGGCAATTGTTCCACCGATTCATCTTCACATAATGTTTCCCCGATATAAATATCCGGAATTCCGGCTAAAAGAACAATGTCGCCGGAATAAGCAATTTCAATTTCTTTTCTTGTTATTCCTTCAAAACCAAAAATTTTTGTAATTTTTCCTTTGCGGTTTCCATTTTCTCCTTTCACAAAAATTTGGCTTCCGGATAATATTTTTCCGGAATAAATTCTGGCCACCGCCATTCTTCCCAAGAAATTATCATAACCCAAGTTGAAAACCTGCGCGGACATTTTTTCTGTGCCAAAGGGCATCTTTGACAAGCTTGTCAAAGATGCCCTTTGGCTTGCGTCTGGCACTTTTTTTAAAATTAAATCCAAAAGCGGAGATAAATCATTGGATTCATCGCCTAAATGCCCAAAAGCTTTTCCTTCGCGTCCGATGGCGTAAACTGTTTCAAAATTCGCCTGTTCTTCATTGGCGCCCAATTCAAAAAATAATTCCAGAATTTGTTCGTGCGCTCTATGCGGATCGGATGCCGGTTTGTCTATTTTATTTATAACCACTATCGGTTTGAGTCCTAATTCTAGGGATTTTTTCAAGACGAATCTGGTTTGCGGCATCGGTCCCTCTACGCTATCGACCAATAATAAAACCGAGTCAATAGCCCGAAGAACGCGCTCCACTTCCGAACCAAAATCGGCATGTCCCGGAGTATCTACAATGTTTATTTTTGTATTTTTATAGTAGATAGAAGTATTTTTTGAATAGATGGTAATACCCCTTTCTTTTTCTAGAGCGTTTGAATCCATTGAAAGCCCCTCGTCTTGAAAACCGCCGTTCTGTTTCATCAACGCGTCAGTTAAAGTCGTCTTGCCGTGATCCACGTGAGCTATTATTGCTATGTTTCTAATTTCCATAATAAATTTAAATAAATGAAATAAAAAAACTTGCCCGTTCCGAAGGCGGGCCCTGAGGCCTTTTGAAATACATTTCATAATAACATAGTTTTCAAAAAATAACAAATTTTACGTAAGATTTTATACAAAAAAGATGCAAAAAATATGACTTTATGTTATTTTGTATCAATGCGTCGATGGTAGAGTGGTCAAATACGACACGCTGTAAACGTGTTGCCTTCGGGCTTCGGGGGTTCGAATCCCTCTCGACGCACCATAATCTGACTTTCGTCAGAAACACCAACCAACGCATGGGACGCACGAAGTGCGTCCCATGCTGTTTGCCCTGATTCTGCGCGGGAATTCGGAAAATCCGGCGCGCTTGCGCGCACCATTTTGTTTTGGAGGAGGAGGTTCGAGCCAAAGACTTTTTTGGCAGCAACCTTTTTCTCAAAAAGGTTGCTATCCAATGCAATTTTTTCCATACCCGTAGCCTCTGTTATCCATTTTCCCATCGGTTCGAGCCACTGTTTCTGCTTTTGTTCAGCGTTGGTTATCTGCTCCTCCAGCGACTTCTTTTCAGAAAGCAATTTTGCTTTTTCAGCGCGATACACTTCTTTTTCCACATCTTGTTCCAAATAGCCGTCAAGAAGTCGCTGGAGCTTCACCACGATGTCTTGTATCCCTTTTTGATTTTTTTGAACAAAAACAGAAACGGATTGGGCAGATTCTGTTTTATCTTTTTCAAGTCTTTGGTTTAGATATTCCGCCCAATCTTGCGGCATAGAAACTTTTTGAAGAAGCGATGAGATTTGCGCGTCCAAGACTTCTTGGCGAATACAGGGTTCGGGGCATTTCATGTCGCGTCGTTTTTTCGTGCAGTGATAGTAAGTGTAATAATGCTCCTTACCACTGACTTGTTTCTTCACCCTGTATTCGCCAGTTATCATCATTCCGCATGACGCGCAAGAAAGCAGTCCACAGTACGCTTGTGGTTCATTCTTTTGTTTGTGGCGCGGACGCCCTCTTTGTCTCATCACTTCTTGCACTCGGTCAAAAAGTTTCTTTGACACTATTGGCTCGAACTTTCCTTCATACACCTCTCCTGAATATCTGAAGTGTCCATAGTAAAAAGGATTCGAGAGGATAAAAGTGGCACGGGTTCGGTGGATTTTCTTTCCGTGTTTGGTCAAAAGTTGGTTTTGCGCCAAAAACATCCCGATAGTATCGAGTGTTTGATTACCCTCTGCGTACATCTCAAATGCCCTACGAATCACAGGCGCGGATTTTTTGTCTATGATGATAGTTTTTGTTCGTGAGTCGTTGATATACCCCACAGGTGAAAGTCCCGGATATTCTCCGCGCCTGACTTTCTGGCGCAACCCCCTTTTGGTATTTTCGGAATGACAGATACCCCAAATTTAAGACACATTTTCCGGTAAGATTAATAGTAAAATAGTCGTATTAGTAATCTAACCAAAGAATATGTCCACACCACACAACAAAGTGTCT
>Ga0209518_1001837_pt1 | contig 21527 bp, 30 predicted proteins | sample RifGroB1_FD_183993 | JGI IMG/M metagenome (GOLD analysis project Ga0209518, IMG submission 183993) | Groundwater microbial communities from Rifle, Colorado, USA - Groundwater B1 (SPAdes) (version 2) | ecosystem: Environmental > Aquatic > Deep subsurface > Groundwater | place: Rifle, Colorado...
GGCGATTAGCGGGGCGAGGGGGCAGCGGAGCAGCCGGAATGCAGGCACTCGTATGTGCAGGTAGACGGCTATCGCATCTCCGACGCCTCCTATGGGGTCCGGTGTGCTGACTGCGGCCACCAATGGCGCGTGACGGAAATCGAAATACAGGCCGCTCGCGTGCCCGCCCCACCCGAGAACCACGAAGGAGCGAAACCGTGAGCGATGGCGAATGGGTATTGCAGGCGTTCGTAATAGTAGCTGCATCGACGGTAATCAGGGTCACACACAGCACTAAGCCGGAGACGTTCTGGGCGTGGACTGGATGGGTCCGCGTAGCCGCACTCATGGCCGTGTGGAACGTCGCGCGCTGGCCGCTCCGATGATCCCGTCTGACCCCGCCCCACCCGAGACGGAGCCGTGATCCACACGTTGCTCAACCTCACGCGCCCCTTATTCGTGCTAGACACGGAGACGACGGAGCTTGACGGTCCCAACCATAAGACAACACCCACAGAAGATGCTGCACGCGACAGTATTCTTCGTACCATCGGATGGAAAGTCATTCGGATCAAACATGCTTAATCAACTCCTATCTCTATCACGCCCCTTGTTTGTCATTGACGTTGAATCTACGTCTTTGGACACTCAAACTGCTCGCATCGTGGAGATAGCATTCCAGCAGTTCGACAGTACCGGACTTGTGAAAGAATACCAGACGCGTGTTAATCCAGGCGTTCCTATCCCTGCGGAAGCGACCAAGATCCACAACATCTCCGATGCTGACGTTGCTGGCAAACCGATGTTCAAACAACTCGCTGAGAGCTTCGCGCGTGGCTTTAAGGACTGTGATTTCTGCGGACAAAATGTAAGGTATGATCTACGGGTTATCGCCGCTGAAATGCAGCGTGCTGGACAGAGTTGGTCATATGTTGGTGCGCGTATCATAGACAGTGGCCAACTTGAACGCCTCGCCATCCCTAGGTCACTCTCGCACCTGCACGAGAAGTATACAGGCGCGAAACACGACGGTGCCCACGGTGCGCTGTCCGACGTCAGGGCGTCGACGACCGTTATCGTGCATCAACTTCAACAGCACCAGACGCTGCCGCGCGACCTTGACAACCTGCACGCCGCGCAGTGGCCCGGCTGGATCGACGGCGAAGGCAAGTTCAGGTTCATAGACGGCGTCCCGTGCTTCGGGCAGTGGGGCAAGTATGCGAACAAACCGATGCGGAACGCGGACAATGGATACTGGGACTTCATCCTCAAGGGCACGTTCTCGGCTGACGTGAAGGCGCTGGCCTCGGCGGCGAAGCTGGGGCGGTTCCCCACAACACAGGAGCAATCATGACCGGAAAGATCAAGAACCTCACGAAAGAAAAGGGCTTCGGCTTCATCCTCGGAGAGGACGGCAACGAGTATTTCTTCCACCACACCGCGCTGAAGAATTGCAAGATGGACGACCTGGAGCGCGGGCGCGAGGTCACATTCGAGGAGACGGAGGGCACGAAGGGGCCGCGCGCCGAGGACGTGTTCGTTTAGATGAAGATCGAGCTGACGTGCCGCTGCGGCTCCTCCGTGACATTGGAGGGAGACCATTTCATCAACGGGGGACGGGTGCCAGACGGGGCGGGCCGCGTGTTCATTGTCGAAGTGGTGGCAGCGGCATGGTTGGACCGTCACGCGATGTGCCCCGTGTTCACCAAATGACCCTCGACTTCTCTCGCTGTCGCGACGTCTGGGTGCAAGATACTGCGAAAGACGCTGGCGGCTTCTGGTCTCCACCGCCATCACACGTCCGCATCGGCGTCGAGCATCTCATAAGAAACCCATTCTTTATGCTTGCAGACGAGATGGGCGGAATGAAGACTGCGCAGGCGATTATCGCAGCGCAGCTCCTCTTCGAGCGCGGAGATATCGACAGAGTTATCAGTATCGCGCCGGCAACTGTGCGGTCGGTCTGGTTCGATGAGACGCTTGGCGAACTCGCGAAGCATCTCTGGTTACCGTCTGACATCACAGAGTTTCACGCAAAGTCTCGCACTTGGTTCTATGGGGACAGGGCCACTCCGCAGCGTCTCCAGTGGATCATTACAAACTACGACTTCGTGCGGAGCAGTGCGCGACTTACGCAGCTCCTCGCGATTAGTGGGCCGAAAACACTCCTCATACTCGACGAGGCGCACGCCTGTAAGAACTATAAGGCGAAGCAGACTAAGGCGTGCTTGCAGCTACGCCATAGCTGCGGGCGTGTCTGGCTCTTGACTGGAACGCCGATTGCGCACAACCCGCTTGATATGTATGCGCAGGGTCGTATCATGGATCCAAGCATTCTCGGCTGCGCGAGCTACTTCGTTGCACGAGCGCGATATGCGACTATTACGACGCGCGGCGGATTCCCGAAGGTCACAGGCTGGAAGAATCTTGACGACCTACAGCGCCGCTTCGCGCCGTATGTATTACGAAGACTCAAGAAGGACTGTCTGGATCTTCCGCCTGCACTACCTGCTGTGATGCTCACTGCAACACTGACACCGGAGACATGGAAAATCTACAAGGAGATGCGAGATGACCTCTGTATCTGGCTCGACCAGAACACAGTCAGCACAGCGCAGCAGGCAGCAGTCAAAGTGATGCGGCTCGCGCAGATCACGTCTGGCTTCGTGGGTGGCGTCGAAGATGCGAACGTCTCAGGCGTTACAACAGGTATTGCGCCACAGCTTACACACGCTGTCGGCCGCGAGAAACTTGATATCGTCATTGAGTGGCTGACAGACATGCTTGCACTTGAACCAAACCTGAAACTTCTCATCTGGACGAGATTCCGGGCGGAGCTGTCGCGGTTGATGACGGAGCTTGCTGAGAAGTTTCCGCACGTCGCACTCGGACAGATCCACGGTAGTCAGAAGCGCGAGGAGCGTGAGCTTGCGTTGCGCCTACTCGACCCGCGCACCGCACCTATTGGGCCCGCTGTGCTTGGCGGCACGACACAGACAGGCAGCATGGGGTTATCACTTGTGGCTGCGCATCACGTAATCTACATGAGCGACGACTGGAGCCTGAAAACGCGTCTGCAGGCCGACGCGCGGACAGACCGACCTGGCCAGACGCACTCGTGCTGGTATGGCAACGTCATCGCAGTCGGTCCACAGGGACAGCAGACTATCGATCACGTGATACTCCGCGCTCGACTCGGGAAAGAGAACGTGGCGACGTTCACGACCGCTGCGTGGCGGCAGGCGCTGCAGCGGGAATAAACAGGTGTAAACAGGTGGGTTAGCCCTCAGTAAGTCGTTGCAAACAAACGAGATAGAAAGGCCTGGACAGCGAGGTTCCCAGGAACTACAATTCTTATATGGTTAATCGAAACGACGCCGGCGGCGACGCGAAGAGCCCGAAAGCTATCTTCATGATGGGCGGCCCCGCGAGCGGCAAATCGACGGTTCGGGAGCAGCTCTTCTCCGGTCTCACCGCAATCGATTGCGACGCGATCAAGGCGACGCACCCCGACTACGACCCGAAGAACCCGCAGCTGGTGCACGAATGGTCCTCGCAGGAAGCGACCCGCGCCTTCTACGCTGCGCTAGGAACCGGCGTCGCCGTCGTATTCGACGGCACTGGCAACACCGCTGAAAAGTATGTCACGTTTATCCAGACCGCGCGTTCCGCCGGATACACGACCGAAGTCGTTTACGTCACCTGCGACCTCCAGACCGCCATCGCGCGAAACGCGGCGCGGGAGCGCACCGTCGATGAGAACATCGTCCGCAGCCGTCACGCGACTATCGCAACGTCATTCGAGATCGTCAGTCGCTACGCCGACGCGGTTCGCGTCGTCAGAACGTAAGCACAGCGCCTCGCGCGTCAATCAGGACGCCGAGACTTAGGAGGTCTACCATGACCAACGAACTACTCGCAACGCTTAAGGCCACCTTCGGAACAGTTCGCGTGACCGAGGTCGCGCGATGAGCACCATCCACAACCCGCTGAACTTCGAGCCGTCAGACTACACCGTCGAGGACTACCTTGACAACCGTCGTCCCGCGTTCTTCGGCGGACTGACCGCTGACGAGTATCGGCGTGAAGTCGAAGACTGGACCGCGTATATGGTCCGCGTTCTCGGCACCGACTGGCAGCGTAAGTCGCACGCCTGTATCCACTGCGGCAACACGAACGTCCGCTGGATCACCGCAGTCCGTCACGCGCCGACCGGAGAAGTCGTCGTGTTCGGGTCCGACTGCACCGACAGGCTCGGCTTCGCGAACAAACACGCGTTCAAACTCGCGCAGCTCCAGGCTCGCGCCGAAGCCCGTAAGGTGCGGTTCACAATCTACAACAAGCGGCAGGCGTTCCTGGCGACGAACCCGGATATCGTCACGGCCCTCGCGGATATCGGCAAGCCGGAGCACGTCAAGAACTTTTTCGCGCAGGACGTGCTCCGCAAGCTGGATAAATACGGTGAGCTGACGCCACGGCAGGCAGCGGCGATTGTCGAGAGCATGACGCGCGACAAGGTCTACGCGGCGCGCCGAGCAACTGAAACGGTCGAGCCGAAGGGCGCAGCGCCGAGCGGACGCGTCGCGGTCACAGGCGTCGTCCTCTCCGTCAAAGAGCAGGAGAGCGCCTACAACGAAGCGACCGTGACGAAGCTCCTGATCAAGCTCGCGAACAACAGCAAGGTCTGGTGCACGCGTCCGAGCGGCGGCCTCGATATCGAGCGCGGAGATACGGTCACGATTCGCGCGACGTGGACGGTCAGCCGCGATGACCCGTCATTCGCGTTCGGCAAGCGGCCGATGCTCCTGCAATTCGTGAAGGCGGTGGCAGCATGATCCGCGTGACCCCCTTCACCCAGGCCATCATCGACCTGACCCGCGAGCTGCACGCCAAGACTATCAAGGTCACCTGCGCCTGGTGCGGGAAGGTGCTGCACGACGGGCCGCCCGGAGACATCAGCCACGGCATCTGCGATGACTGTAAGGGTCGCGTGTTGGAGGACCTGTGTTAAGGGTCCTGCTCGTCCTACTCTGGGCCGCCCTGTCGGGCGTGCTCATCGGCCTTAACCTCGTTCTGTCAGGAGTCCTCTAATGGCCAGTAAGTATGCAAGCGTGCTCACCAAGCTCCCGCGCTACATGGGCGAGGAGCCGGAGTATCAGAAGAAAATCGACGCGGTAGCAGAAGCTATGCAAGACGATCCAGACTTCGAGCCGCACGCCGCTGCACTCGCGCGGAGTTACGTCGCGCTTCGCGCCGAGAAGGACGCTGCGAATGCGGTGCTGTCGGAGATTAACCTGCGCATCGCGGCGACAGAGGCGCTGCTCGCGAGACAGTATGAAGTCGAAGGCGCATCGACGATTAAACTCGATACAGGTGAGAGCGTCAGCCTCCAGCCTGAGCCTTATTCGATTGTCGAAGACCGGGACAAGTATCGTGAGTGGTGCCTCGCGCACGGCTACGCATCGGCGATGACGCTCCCGTGGATGACGACGAACGGTGTCACGAAAGAGCGCCTGTTAAATGGCGAGCCAGAGCCCGACGGCATCAAGTGTTACGTGCGCGACAAGTTCGTGCTGAGGACGAAGTGATCGACATTCTGCTACAGGACAGCTACGACAGCATCCGGCGGGGAAGTCCTGACCCTGTGCCGGCGGGAGTGCTGACGCGGTAATCGCGGTATGAGAACGCCGGGAACCAGTAGAGCATAATCTAGGCGTGACAGCTCGGAGAGACGGCATAACCATTAAACGCGTAAAACAGGAAGCGAGAATCATGACAACGAAGACACAGGCAGCCCAGACCGATATCGCAACGACACAGGCGCAGAGCCAGGCGCTCACTCCAGCGCCAAGCTACATTCCGAAGAGCAGGCGCGGCTTCGAGGACACAACGCAGAGCGACGTCAACATCCCTCGTCTCGCGCTCGCGCAGGCGCTGCATCCGCAAGTCACTGACGGCGATCCAGCGCGCATCGAAGGGTTGAAACCTGGCGACCTCTTCAACACTGTGACCAAGCAGGTCTACGGCAGGGAAGTCTTCGTGCAGCTACTCCGCAAGATGCCGCTGCGCGCTATGGAGTTTCGTAGCGTCGATGACGGCGGCGGCGTGTTGGACCCCGACGTGCCGATAGGGGACGCCCGCCTCAAGTGGGGCAATAGCGGCGACAAGAAGGCCGACAAGCCGAAGGCAACGTTGTTCCGCGACTTCATCGCGGTGATCTTGCCGCAGCGCGAGATGATCGCGCTCAGCTTCAAGTCGTCAGGGCTCACCGCAGCGAAGAACCTCTGGGGCTTCGCGACGATGGGCAACCGTGACTGTTTCGCTGTGAGACTTCGCATCTTCACCGCCGTCAAGCTGACGCCAAAACCGCATCAGATTTTCCAGGTCGAACAGGCCCAGTGGGTATCTGAAGAAGACTTCAAGCTCGGCGAGGAAGCCTTCGAGGCCGTGAAGGGGATTGACGCGGCGCGTATCGACCGCAGCGGCATCGGCACTGACGACCCTGACGACTTCAACCCGGCCGACATCGAGCGCGGTTCTACGTCGGATATGTAATGGAAAAACGTCACGCGCCGCGGGTCGCACGCTCCGCCGAGAGTAAACGGAAAAATGCGGCCGCGTCGCGTGGCAAGAAGGCGTCACCGGAGACCCGCGCGAAGATGCGCGCAGCACATGCAGCGCGCACGACTCCCCGGCGGTGGTTCGGACGAGACCACTAAACCCCAGTTAAACCCCTGCAAACACTCAAGCTAAAATAGGTCTGGACACGTCGAGATGCAGGAATTATACTGTATTCGTAAGTTAGGCCGTTGGGTAGGCCGACGGGGGACGGGACGGGAAGGCACGCGACACGAAGCCACCGACCAGAACCGCCCACCGAAGAAACACTGGAGCGAGGTTCCTCGACCATCAGAGGCCGAGACAGACTCTCTCCCGAAAGCAGCCTCGGCTGGAGTGTAAACGGAGCGCCGGTAGACGTGGCGTGACGAACAGCTGGTTCAATGCGCGTGACACGCAGCGGACGTTCGGTGAACAAACAAAGGGTGACGCGAGTCGCCCTAACGGGAACTAGATAACGGTCGCACGATGCGACCGTCGCCCGAATAGACGGGCCTGATGAGGTTCCTTAACATGACCGATAACGATACGAACGACACGACGCTTGCCACGACCGCGACTGCGGTGGATCAGCTCAAGGCGAGCGCAGGCGCGTCGAGCCTACAGAGCCTAGTCAGAGGGCGGGTCAAGCGGTCGCTGCTCTTGGTCGACTGCAGCGGGTCGATGTCGAGCACGACCTCGAAGAGCGAGCGCAAGATCGACGTTCTCCGAAAGGTGGTCAAGGACCTCCGAGAGTCGCATCCAGTGCCTGTCGCCGCGTTCGGCGTCAAGAACGGCGTCGAGGTTGTCGACACCGTGCCCGAGCCGCAGGGCAGCACGAACATGCACGAGGCGATTGACTTCGGCAACGGTCAGGGTGCGACGCACCTGATCATCGTCACCGACGGTCAGCCGGACAGCGAGTCGCGGACCTTCCAGGCTGCAGCGCGGTTCGGCAAGCCCATCGACGTCTTCTACATCGGCGACGGTAACGACAGCGGCGCGGACTTCGCGAAGCGGTTGGCCGCTGCGACGGGCGGCACCGCGAACGTCACCGACCTCGGCGCTCCGAAGCAGCTGCAGTCCGCGATTGCCGGACTGCTCGGCGATGGTAGCGTCGGCGCTTCGCTCTAGCTGGCAGCTAGAAACTCGGACAGCGTGTCCAGTCCGGGTCGCCCGAATAGACGGGCCTGACGAGGTTGCCAATGGCCTATCGTAATCGGTATCGCGCATACCACGCACCGCGAGCGCCGATTGTCCCTACAGTCGTTGATCGGTTCGGAAACGTCGCGAACAGTCCGACCGGCTATAACGGCCCCACTCTCAAGCAGCATATGTTCGCGGACGCGCAGGGTTACCTCGACGCCAAGCGCGAGCGGATTCTGCTCCGGCGGCAGGCGCAGAAGAACGGCACTGCTCCGGTCACCGCGACAGGCGCACCGCGTGCGCCCCGGAAGTCGAAGATGCGTGGCGGCCCCGCGTTTATCGCGCCGCTGCCGTCAGCCGCTGCACTTCAGGTGCAGGCGCTCGCGAAACTCGAAGATGCGCTGGTCATGACCGCCCAGGAGAAGGGCATCACAGCTGCGACAGAAGCCAGCTTCGCGAAATACACGAAGCTCAAAGCGGTCGCACTCGCGCAGTCGGCGACATCGAACGTCGCACTCAAGAACGAGGCGAATGTCGCGATGAAGATGGCGCTCATCGAGATCATCAAGATCACGTTCTGAGCGCAGCGAAGAACGGAGCGGCGGCACGACTGTCCGCCACAGGCGAGCCGGAGCACCCGGCACGGGGAACTAGAAACGCGGTCAGCGACCGCGTCGCCCGAATGGACGGGCCTGAACGAGGTTCCAATGAAGATGACACTGGCTAAGGCGCTCGCGCTCGCGAAGACGGTCTGGGCAGACTTGCCCGACCTTCCGGTGCTTGAGGGTGTGGTCGTGAAGGCTGGCGCGTAATGGGCGTCGCACACGATAAGGCGCTCGGCCTCACCGACCATACGATTGATACCGACGAAGGCATCGTCGCAGGGTGGGTGCTCAAGTCAAGCGGCGCGGTCGTCGGGTATCTCTGGTGCGGAGGCTCGACCTGGAAGTGGCGTTCAGCCGACGGCACCGCGTTCGGCGAGCGGCAGACGAAGAAGGCGGCCATCGAGACGCTGCACGACGTTCGCGCTGCGCAGACCGGACAGGCGCGGTCGACTCGCCCGCCGCTGCCAGCTCCGTCGACGCGGATTATCGCGGCGCGCCCGACCGCGTCGTTTGAGCAGTCAAGAGAGCCGTGGTCACAGAACGTCACGCACGAACCGCCGACACCGAAACGGCAGGTCGTCTGGGGCGACAACGCGTCAGATGGCGCGGACCTTACCGCCGCGATTGGCGCGGCGCTTAATAAGCACAAAGGAGGCAGCCAGTGACCGCGTATCCAGCCGACAAAGCGAAGCACGCGCGTGAACTTGCTGCCGCGTTTAACGTCGTGTTCGTCGAAATGAATATCGTACCGGAGAACGCGAGCGCGAAGGTCGGGGACATCGGCGGATATGTCGGGGCCGTCAAGTGCGGCAAGATCGTCGACGATACGACATACGCGGTGGCGCTCCACGAGATCGGCCACTGCGTCGCAGCGTGCGGTGGGCTCCCGGTAGAACGTCGCGACGCGTCAAGCGAGTCGGCGACGTTACGCGTCAAGCTTATCGAGGAACGCGCAGCATGGGAGTGGGCCGAGTACTACGCGTGCGACTGGACGCCCGCAATGGAGCAGGTCAAGCAATGGGCGCTCTCGACATACGAGACTGGCTACGCGCAGACGCTGCAGCACGACGCGAACCGCGTTGCCGCTGAGAAGCGGACCCAGATGAAAGTCAACATGGACACCGCGTCCTTTGCAAAGAGAATGGGAGAGGGCGAATGAAAAACCGCACTATCGAACGGCCAGACGAAGATGACGAGGACGACGCATGAAGTTTCTCATTACGGCTGTCCCAGTGAGTCCGACGACGCGCCGGAGGGCCGGCAAAGCCTATACGGTGACGCTGGATACGGCGCACACAACCGATAAGCGGTTGGCCGGTGTGACGGACCCGGCCGAAGTCGAACGGCTCGTGGAGTTGATCGCGAAAGAACATCGCATGGACGCGAAGGTCGTGGACGTAAGGGAGGTGCGGTAATGCCATTCATGAGTCCGATGCTCGCGTCGCCAATGCCGAAAGTCGCGCTCGACTTAGCAGATGGTGCGTGGGCCGCAGAGGAGAAGTTCGACGGGCACAGGTTGATTGTGGAAGTAAGCGGTGGCGCGTATCGCCAAGCGCATGGCAACCCGTCCGGCAAAGTCACAGCGTGGGGACGCTATGGTATCGTCCGTGAGCTTCCGACGCACATCACAGACGTGCTGGCGACGTTTCCGAGCGGCGTCTATGACGGGGAATTGATCGCGCCGGGCAAGCGGTCGTATGGCGTCACCGAGCTAGTCAACAGCGCCGCGCTCGTCTACGTCATCTTTGACCTCTTGGTCCTTGGCGATACGCTCGCGACGGCGCAAACCTACGATCAGCGCCGCGAGTGTCTCGGTAAGTTATTCGAGTGCATACCGGAGACACCTGCCGTCGTGCTCGCGCAGTCAGCGGTCGTCACGAGCAACGAACAGATACAGACGCTGCTCAAGGCGGTCTGGGCGCAGGACGGCGAAGGATTGATCCTGAAGCGCCGAGCAGCGGTGTATTACGTCGGCAAGCGGTCGAAGGATTTTATCAAGCTGAAGAAACTCCAAACCGCTGTGCTGACTGTGCCCGGCTTCGAGGCGAGCAAGGGTACGAAGCAGAATCGCGGCGCGTTCGCGACGGTCGTCCTTATCGACGACGACGGCAACAAGACCACGGTGAAGCACTCAACGACGCGGAGCTAAATCGGTTCGTGTCGCAGTGGTCAATCTTAACCAAGAGCGGACTGCCTTACAAGACAGGTGACACACACCCTGCCATCGGTCGCAAGCTCCGCATCGAGTTTCCGAAGCGCACGCGCACTGGGGGCTATCAAGGTCCGGTGCTTTGGGATCGTTGGGTAGGAGAGGGCGAATGATTATCAAGTTCACGGTAACGCTCTCAGACATCACCGTCGCAGCCTTCGCTGGAGAAGGCGCGACGACGGGGCAAGCAATCAAGACTGCGCTCGTCGAGGCGATACAGACGCTGCTAGACGAGGTCAACGACAATAACCCGCCAGAGGACGACGACGAAGAGGACACGGAGGACGGTGCATGAAGTTTCTCATTACGGTAGTGACGCTGAGCGCAGCGACGCGGCGGCGACGCGGTAAGGCGCGGACCGAGGTGATCGACACTGAGCAGATCGGTCCGTATTACGAAATGACCGACCCGATGGACATCGAGGGCCGTTACGAAGAACTACATGACACCGTGACGCAATTCGACAAAGTCGTCGACGTGCGGACACTCGCGGAGTCGCGCGGAGACCCTCATACCCGACGATAACGGCGAGCGGCCGTGTCGTCGGGTATTTCTGCGTATAACCAGGGATCTACAGGTCCGAACCAGCACAAACTACGCGCTAGGCTGACCGTAGCGCAGTCATCTCGGAAGACTCCTGGCTCTCCTATTAACCTGCTAAACTGCCCGCGCTACGGTCATTCTAGCGGCACTTACGCTAGATTTTCACCTCAATAGGCTCGCGATGGCCCGTCCCCAGGCGGGTTAATTCTTGCGCTTCGCAACCACCGACCACACAACGCCGACGAGCGTCGTGATGGCACCGATGGCCGCATTCATGTCGTCCCCGCTCAACACCCCCGACGTTACGAGTCCGCCGCCAAGTGCTGTCAGGACGTGCCGGATGACTCCTGCGATTGCTGCCTGCATGGTTTTCTCTGCTCCCTTACGAATGGCCTTCACCGGTGACGGACAAGCTCCTCGACTGCCTCGCCCTGGCGCACGGCGTCCAGATCGACAGCTTGAGCGGGCGCGCATCGAGGCCAAGATCGCCGGCCTCAGCCACGTCCTCAACAAGCGGTAGGCCCACGGGGGCCGCCTACGGGTGTATTAAATCTATACAGGAGAGTGCGTCACCACGGCAGTGGCCTGACAACGCCCTGCTGATTCGTCCAACAGACGTTGTTAGGCCACTCTGTTTCAGGCAGTGGATTGCCCGCCGCGTCTACGATCTTGTACTGCACCACATGACCATCCCTCTGGTAGATGGTGCAGAACGTGCCGCCCTCGTGGTAGAATCGGCCAGGCGTTGACGCCGCGCCGCCCATGAGCCACTCCCACGACCCGTCGGCGTTGCGGCGGCAGATTTTCCGCCCAAAGAACTCCAGGTAACGAGACGTCGCCCGGATGACGCGGATCATGTTGCCATCGTCCTCCGTGCCCGGACGCTGACAGCTCAGGTTCCAGCTGCCGCCCGGCTTCCCCTCCGCGATCCAGTGGGCCACGTCTGAATCGTCCTCCGGTCCGTAACCTACCATGACCTTCTCGAGCCGCCGGGGCTCAGCGTCAGGCGGATCGTCGGGATTCTTTGGCGCGAGGAGGTCTCCGCTGTCCTTGCGGAAGTAGAGGCCCGGCGTAAAGTTGCCACCACGATACCCGACCGGATCCTCGGTGCCCGGCTTCGCATCGAGGTAGACCTCGTTGCCAGCTGCACTCACATCGCCCCGAAACCACGCACGGCCCATGTCCAGGATAGTGTGTAGGCTCATTATGATCCCCTAATAATCGTAACCAATGTCATACCACCGCCCGCTGACGTCGATGATGCCGTCGAGTCAGTGTCCAGATTCGCGTCGCGCGATGGCCTCCGAGAGCCGCTGGTCCAGTTCGAGCAGCTCTTCCGGCGTGGCTCCGGCCGTGGCGGCAATCTCGCGCAACCGCTTCACGGTCACGATGCCGTCTCCGACCAGCCGCATGAAGATGCCTGCAAAAGTGAGGATGGCCTGCGCCTGTTCCGTGTTCATCTACGTCCCTCCTAAGAATCGTTGCAGCGCGAGTACGGCGGTGGCCAAGGGTGGCACATCGATGGTAGCCTTTGCCACGTCGTCGAGCACCGTCACCAATTCGCGTTGCTCAACGAGTCCGTCGCCACCTGCCCGCACGGCGCGTTCAAACGCGCGTGCCCCAAGGAGCACACGAAGCACGTGCTTGCTCAGCATCGCGTGCCGGGCCTCGTTGTAGAGTTTCCCCTCGAACGCGGCCTGCTCAGCGGTATCCAGGGCCAGGGCCATCTCTCCCACGGTGAGCGCTATGTCTCCAGGCGCCGTCTTGAGCGCGCAGCCAACGGCTGCGGGAAGCACAAGCAGCAAGATCCAGAGTCGGAGTATGTAGGTCATTTCTTCCCTTCTACGGCCGTCGTATAGACGAACTGCTGCACGGCCCACTGCGTGAACCAGTGCCACGCACTATGCGCGACCGTCGTGAACGTCAGCCCGGTAATGAGCAGCGATCCGGCTTGTGAGTCGAACGAAAAGCTGATGCCGAGCGTCGCCGCGCCGCTGGCCAGGATGCCGATGTAGCGGTTCAGCACGACGGTGTGCTTGGTGATGAACGGGAACAACGGCGACTTCTTGAGCAGCTCAATGATGTAGACGCTCGCTACGCCGGACGAGAACACCGACAGTGCGAGATTACCTTCTTCCATTCTGCCTCCTTAGGTGAACGTCGGCCACGGCCGCGTCAACTCCTCCGCCAACAGGGCCTGCTTCCACGGCAGCACAAGCTCGCCGTGGCCAGGGTCGAACGGCTTTCGCCACCTCGCGCCGGACCGCAGGCCCACTCGCTCAGCCTCCTCCGCAATGATCCCGAACGCCTTCGCCTTCCCACTCCACTGCAGCTTGTCCGGGCCGTAGAGCAGATACTGCTCGTACGGGGCCAGGTCCATCGCGTCAGACTTTTCGCGGTCGGCCGCATCGAGGGGGAGTTGCTCGGGGCGCCAGCGCATCTTGCGCGGCAGGTGCAACGACATCGTGGTGCCAGACGTGCCGGCCAACAGATTCTGCTGGTGCTCCGCCTGCGTGCGAGAAGTCTGGATGATCATCACGGCGATGCCGCGCTCCGTGACGCGGGCGATCCACTCGAAGGCCAGCGGCTTGAACGCGAAGCTGAGAGAGTCAAGGGAGCGATCAGACATACCCCTCCTTTTACGACGCGGACACTTCAAGAGCGGCAATGGTGCTCATGCTAGAGTCACGTTGCACCATCACCTGCGCGATATTCTGGCTAGACGCAAATGTGGTCTTATAGGTCAGCGCTGAGGCCGAGGCCGGAGAATCGAGGTACATGCCCGCAATGGCTCCGAAGTCATTGCGCACCGTGCCTTGCGTCCGGCCTGCCTCAACACCAAGGTCCGCCAAAAGCGTCGCCCCGCGCAACAGCTTCAGGGCCAGCCCCGTATCGCCGGTATCCTTACTGCATCCGTTCTGCGCTACAAGCACTAGCACCTTGTTCGTGTTATCTGCTGGAGTAATGGCGACGGTCAGTCCTGTATCTGCGTGTGTGCTTGAGCTGGAGGCGGTTTGCGTCGCATAGGTCGCAGATACTACCTGGACAATTAACGATGCACTGCTAAAGAGATAATTGAGGTTGTCCCTGATATGCGTGTTCCCGATCGCGGCCGTGAACAGCTCGCCCGTCGTCCACGTGCGGGGTGTGGTCCACGCCATCAGCTCACCTTCCGTTTCAGGCCATGGTCTTCGTTTTCTTTTTCAAGATCCTTCAGCTGCTCGTGCGGGAACCAGTGCTGGCGGTGCTGCGGGCGCACGTCGAGCGCCGCCTCGATGGCGGCGCGCACCGAGGGCGCTGGCCAGATGATGGTCAGGAACTCCGCCCCGCAGCTTCCGCAGATCACACCGTCCCATTCTTCATCCACCAGCTCCGCGCCGTTGCAGCTCGGGCAGTCTACAAGCCACCGTCCGTGTTCGATGCGCGCGTGCGGCGCGGCCCCGAGCCACGTCCATTGTGTGATGCGCCGCTTCCGCAACCAATCCGCGAATTGGAAGCGCATCAGTGTTTCGCTCTGAAAGGTGTGACGTCCCTGCCTGATCATCAGTACCCCAACACGGTCGTTTCACCGACCTCTGAATATCCGGCAACCCCGACGATCCACGATTGCATCTCGCGCCGCGCCACGTTCCACTCGGTTTCGAGGGCATTATTTGGCTTCACGCGCAGCGAGACGCCGTTGATGAAATAATCTTGCGCCGAAAGCCCCGTGACCGTCTCGGTCAATTGCACAAGGTCTCCTGGTTCGCTGGCGATAGCTGCCGTCATCAAGGCATCTGATGATTGATCCCCCACTAGCAGGCGTATGCGGCGCACTACGGTGCGCTCTCCGCTATACGCCGAAAGCAGGAAGGTGGCCGCTTGATTTCCACTCTCGACCGAATCCTGAAACGGCTGACTCACGGCAAGCACGTTATCCCCATACTTACCGCGCAGGTTCGCGTCGGACGCCTCGCAGATCACGGCGTCGTACGTCCGCACGCCTTTACCGCGCAGCTGGCACTGGCGCACGTAGAGCGTCGTCGTCGCGTGGTTGTTGGCGATCTTCAACAACGTGCTGTTGGCGCCAGCATCTGCCGCCGGGATATCATTACCTTGCTCATCGACGAACGTCACGGCCATGCTAGCTGTAAGGTTTGTTCCAGAGCCATCAGCCGCCGAATTGCCCAGATAATCCGTTGTCGCTACCGGCGTCACGATGGTGGTGCCACCGATGCGGTTACTCCTCTCATCGGGATCAGTATACGGGGCTCGGATGATGATGAACTGCCCCGCCTCGATGGCGGGCTGCTGATTGGAAATATCCATGGAGAACAGCACGGTTGTCGCCGCTGCATCGATACTACGAGGGCGCACGGTGACAAGCGCCCGCGTCACAATCTCATCACGGGATTGATCCGCCTCCAACTCCTGCATCGTATTTGACAGCGTCCAATCCGGCGTCACGTCCGTCTGCCGCGCCTGCCGCCCGATCATATAGAACTGCCCTCCGGTGCCCGTATTCCCCCGCATCACGCACCAGGCCAACTCAGAGTCGATGATCTGGCCGATCATGCCGAGCACCACGTCTTTTTCGTCCTCAGCCCTGTCGTACCCATACGGAAATATCTCGACGCCGATGGAGGCGTCGGCCACGTCGTGTGGATGGATGGCGGACTTCTGCAGCGTCTTTGTAATCGCCTCACCTGTCGTAAGTCCGTTTGGAAAATCTCCCTCCGCGAAGGGCATCTGTGGCAGCGTGGCTCGGGCAAGTTCGTCAAAATAATCGACGGCCAAGCACTCCGTGACACGCTCTCGACGCGCACCGGCGATGGGCTGGATGTGTACCAGCTTCCCCACAAACTTCCGATAGACCGTGCTCGTATCTGGGTCGGTGATCGATAACCGCACCGGGATGTTGAACCCGAACCCAGAGCGGCGGTTGGCGTGGTCGAGGGAATAGTAACCCAGCAGCCCAGCAGAGTTGTTCGTACCATTCTTTAGCGCAAACTGAAACGTGCCAACATCACCGAGCCGCGCCTTCGGCCCCTCGCTCTGGATGCCATACGTCAGTTCAAGGCCGTGCCCGAGGTTTACATCGTCGCTGACGTCGGTCCACCCAAGCGCCACGCCCATCGCCGTCAGTTCGGCGTCGGTCGGGTAATCGTCCGACCACCAAGTCAACCACTGCAACTGTACGTTGGCGTATTCATCCGTCGCCGCATTCGACCCAACGTAGAGGCGAGATGGTGTGCCGTTGGCCACTACGCCACTGTAGGCCGCCGTGGCTAGCGTAGACTTCACCCCTGCCAGCGTTACCTGAATGATCTGCATGTTCGTGCCGTCATAGCGACATATGATCATGCGCGCCGTCGCCTGCCATGCCGCCACGTCAGCAATCGTATAGTCAAGATCCCGAGACGTAGCCCCGATGTTCGCCGTGAACCGAAGGATCGTATCCGCGCCACTGATGACAATGCGCACAGAGATCCGGCCGCCCACGCCCGCGTTCTCTTTCCTGACCAGGGACCAACTCCCTGCAGGCGCGGAAAGGAGCTTCACCAAAAATGCGACGGCTACCGTAGCGGAGGGCTCTAACGCGGCGTCTGTCTCTACGTAGAAGGTACTCGTCGTGCCATTGAAGCCCGATACGCTTCCATACTCAGGGATGAATCCCGCATCTGAGCGGCTGACGTCGTCCGAGGTGCCCGTAAGATTCTGAACAATCTCCCGCACTGTGCTCCCGAACGTGTCATCCAACGGCCACACAGCATCCGCACCACTATCGACCAACTGCTGCCGCAGCGGATCGCTGAAGCACATCTCCGTCGTGATGGTGGCGTGGCTCATCTAATCAACTCTTCGCCGGAGAAACATCTCGCAACAGGAACGGTAGTCGTGCTCCCTGACGCTCTAGGATACGACGAAGGCCGACCAGCTCTTGATGGACCTCGTCGTCATGCATACTGGAGCGCGAGCCCCCGAACGTCGTGTCTGCGCTCTCACCTGCTGGGACGACCATTTCACCCGCGTGCACGAGCGCTAGGCCCGTCTTCTGCACGCGGCCCCCTGTAGCAAAGCTCTGGATAGATGTATCAGCGCCCGAGGGGAGGTCCAGATCCCCTACGTTAAACCGCACATCGATGGTGATCTCGCGTGGGATATCATTGATGGCCGACCGGAGGTTGCCGAGCGCATCGATCACCGCCAGCACCGCGTTGCGGGAGGCCAGTGTTGCATTGTGCACTTCGGTCCATAGGCCATGCAGCAACGTCAGGATTTCGATAGACCGTGCCTTCAGCGTCTCGTATTCAGGCCCCGTCAATCCTTTCAAGGTATCGATGGTCTCGGTAATCGCCGTCGTGTTGTCGTTAAATCCAGTGGTGGCTGTCGTCGTAGCGGCGGTCGCCCGCTCTTGCGCTTCCTGCATGACAACGTTGATGTCACGGATGACGGCCTCGACTGCCGTGCCGCTGATGCGTGTCGCATCGAACAACCGCCGCGTCATCGCGTCAGCCTCCTCGGCGCTGCGCCCCGTCGCCAGGAAGGCGTCACGAATGGCGATGGATGCCGTCGCCAAGCTCTCGTCCCACCCAGATGCCACAGCCTGCTGGATCTCCTGTACCTGCCCAGCCTGAAGGCCCTCCTTAAGCCCATCCACGAAGTTAGCAAAGACCTCGCGGCCTTGCTTTTCTTCATTGCTGGGGCCGCCAAACGCCCCCCTTAGAACACCCCAAATTTTTTGACCCATCGCGACAAACGCACCAGCGAATTGACTCAGCATCGGCCCAACAACCGGGATCATCTTCAACAGGTCGCCAAGGATTTTCGTCGTGAACGATTTGACCGCACCTCCCATCCCTCCGCCGCCCTCAAAGGCTGACTGAAAGATCCCGTTCAACGCGCTGAGGGAGCCCCCAACGGAGTCTTTCAAGGTTCCCCAAACCCCCATCATGGCCTGCGCGTCCTTCTCCATCTGCTTCAGCCCGAGCTCATTATTGATCTGGCTGATGGTTCTCCAGTGTTCTTTCGCAGCGTCTTGCCGAAACTTATAGTCCTCAAGTTCAGCGTCACGATAGCGTTGCCCGGCCTGATCACGCGCCTCCAACTGTTCCTGCGCCCAGCGCAATATGTCCGCGCGTCCTGCTGCCCGGCGCGTTTCAAACCACGCTGTCAAATCCCTCAACTGCTGTTGCTGTAGCGCAATTTCTGCGAACCGCATTTCTTCCAACGTGCCTATCCACGCCCGCTTCATGTTAGCTGCCTCTGCCTCCACCGTTGCAGCCAATTTCGCGGTACTCTTCCCAGACTCGTCGGCCATCGAGGCGAAGTGGGCTTTCACTGCCTTCGACATGTCGGGCACGACCGAATGCCCAACGACGAAGTCATACATGCCCTGGAAGAAACCCTTGATCGCATCAATCTTGGCCTTGATGTTGTTCACCACCCCTTGGAACGCATCCACCAGCCACGTCTTGATCCCGTCATAGACCGCCTTCGCGATCTCGGTGATCTTGTCCCAATGCTTCCAGGCTAAGTAAACGGCCCCCACCGCTACGGCGATCGCCCCGATGGGGCCGAGGAACGGGAGGATAGCAGAGAAGGCTGCCGGTAGTATTGTGGTGAACAACGGCACGATCACGCCCATCAACGAACTACCGAGCGTCACCCACGCCGTGCCCATCGCGGCGATCATTGGGGCAAATTGAACCCCGGCAGCTAAGATACCTTGCATCGGAGCCGGGAGCTTCATGAACGTTTCGAGCACGGGGAGCAGCGCTTCCGCTTGCATTGTCTTGATCTTGCCCTGCATCGTTTCCCAGCTGTCGCCGAGTTCGTCCCCCCGTGCCACGAGATCGTTGCTGATCACGTTGCCCGTCTCATGCGCCTTGGCGCGTAGTCCTTCGATGTCCCCCGTAAGCACAGGCAGGAGCTGCGTCCCAGACTTACCAAACAACTCCATAGCCACCTTCGAGCGCACCATCGGGTCTTCGATCTTGGCAACAGCCGCACCGATGGCCTCGAAGGCTTTGTCCGGCTGCATGCCCTGCAGTTCCGTGAGGCTCAAGCCCATCGCCTTGAATAACCCCACGGCCCCCTTCTGGGGATCTGCCAAGTTCTTGCCCATGATGGCAAGTGCCCCGCTGACTTGGTCGAACGACGAGCCGCTCAACCGCGCCGCGTAGTCCAACTCCTGCACGGCCTCGGCTGAAATGCCAGACTTCTTGCTGAGATCGTCGATGTGCCCCGTAAGCGTGAGCACCTGCCCTGCTGCAGCGGCTACCTCCTTGAAGGCAAAGGCTGTGGCCGCCACACCTGCCATGGATTTCAGGGTGTCGCTGAAACCGCCCACATTGCCCTTGATGGTGTCAAGTTTCCCTGACAACTCATCTTTGAGCTTGAGAACGGCTTCGACTTCCTCAACGGTCAGGGCCACCTATCGTCTCCTCCCTCTCACTTCGGCCATCGCCCGCTTATGCTCAGCGTCTTGCTGCTCTTCCTTCACGAGGTCAATCAGCACGTCGAGGTAGAACGCCGGCAGGTCGCAGTAATCCTGCCACGACCAGTGCATGAACCGCATGATCACAAGGTCTTCACGGGCTCTTTGGTAGTCATAGCCGTCGTGGTCGGCTCGTCTTTTTTTGCCCGATCAGCCCCCCGCTTCGCATGCTCGTCCACCGTCTTCTCAATCACGTCGTACACGTCCGTCCGTAGCCCGCGCAACGTCGTGTAATCGCGTGGCAGCGTCCGGTTCTTGTCGTCCGTGAGCGACCAGTTGGAGATCCAGATACGCGTCTTCTCCAACGTGGCGCCGTCCATGTCCACGTTCAGCTCATAGTCGTCCTTTCCGTCGCCTCCGCGCCCTTCCGGTGGCTTCGACCACGAGCGCACGCCCGCCGACCTGATACGGTTGCGCTCGCCCGTGGACAGCTCTCGCTTCAGCTCGATCCAGAAAGACCCGATCCCATCGCACGCCAAATCGTACCGATCAATATCCGGCACTGCCGGCACCATCCAAATACTCACCATGTCTGCTCCTTCATGCGCCGCCGTCTACGCTTAGGTGGGGTTCTTCGACAGCGCGCCGCTGCCCTCGAACGTCACCGAGAAATTCTCCTTGCTCGTCACCGAACCATCCACACTGACCTTCGGCCAGATGTTCCCGTAGTAGTAGCGTGTGCCCACGGTCTTGTCGGGGTAGAGGTAGAATCCGACCGTTGCAGCCGCGTTCGCCGCATCCCACAGCACGTCCTGCGCGTCATCGAAGTTCCCACTGAACGCTCCGGAGAACCGCTGCAGCCCTTTCAGGCGCGTCTCCCAGGTGTCGCCAATCGCCGGATCAGGCTCCGTGTCGAAGTCCAGGTCGATGGACCACTCGGCCACTTCCGTGATGAGGATGGGCGGGTTCGTCCCGTCGCCCATGTAGAGCATCGATCCTTTTCCATGTAGCGTAGACATTGTGTGCTTCTCCTATACGAGTTGAGGCTGCCGCGCGTGCATGAGCGTTTGCACACGGGCATCAAATGTTTCGTTTTCGACCGCCGCCTGCAACTGTTTCGCCACGCGCCGTCGTCCCACGTCGTCCTTCAGCCATCGACGAAGTTGCCGTCCTAAATCTTCTACACCGTCGAACGTAGGAACATCAACGTTGCCAAACATTTCACGTAGTCCTGGCCGATCGTCGGTCAACAAGAATCCTCGGCACGCGGCAACCTCGAGGCACCTGGGGTTCACGCTGCTGCTCGCCTCCCCTGTTCGATGGATGTTAAGGCAAACCTTGGCCGAGGCGTATGCGTGACTGATAGCCTCGTTCCGAATCAATACGGCCTCGTCCTGCGCCCACCGAACATGTCGATAGAGTGGGCTTCCGGGCTTCACCGTCGGCCAATGACCATAAATGCGCACGTCGATCCCATCCCAATCGACGCCCTCCAGTAACGCCTGCCGCTCGGGCCACCCCGTGCCACACATGAATACATCGCACCCAAACTCCTCGGACGGAGGCACTGGGTGATGCACGCTCTGGTCGTATGACGGAGGTAAATACGTCCACCCATCAGCTTCTGCCGAGGCGCGATCGTTCGTCGTGCACTGCATCCCAGGATAGATGGCCGCAAAGGCACGCTGTTGTTCGTCGTTGTAGGGGCTTTCGGTAAAGATTGCCGTCGTGGGCACGCCCAGCCGCTGCAGATAGAACAACCCGTCCGGGTGAAAGGACAGCCCCGCGATGATGACCACCTGATGTGGGTTATGCCGAAGCACAAACGCCGCAATGCCCTCGGTCGCCTCGCGCGACAGCAGATCCAGGTTCCGTGAAAGGTCCAATTCCGCATCCTGCTTCACGGACCGTAACGCCGCCGCATGATACTTGAACCTGTTGTTTAACTTGAAGTCGATAACCGTATGCCCTGCCCGCACCAGCGCATTGCGGTAGCCACGCGTCACATCCGACACCGATACCTCAGCAG